>ENA-OQBD01000881-OQBD01000881.1-human-gut-metagenome-genome-assembly--contig:-NODE-881-length-15080-cov-4.417642_pt1 | contig 15080 bp, 19 predicted proteins | sample MGYA00242742_ERZ504543 | MGnify/ENA primary metagenome ERZ504543 (study PRJEB26092, sample SAMD00036239) | human gut metagenome | host: Homo sapiens | study: EMG produced TPA metagenomics assembly of... | reverse complement strand
GGATATCCCTCTTCCAACACCAAGATCTCCTTACACTCGCCAACGATCTTCTCCACTTGCTTTCTCGGAAGCGGATACTGGGAGATCTTCAATACGGGATGCTCGAAAACCGTCCGGATAATTCTCGGAAAGATAATTGAAAGCGATACCCGTCGTGATGATACCCAAGTCTTTATTCGGGGCATCGAAATACTTATTATATGCGGAATTCTCGGAAGCTTCCGTGAAAGCCTCTTGAGACGCCAGCAAACTCTTGAAACGTTTACGGGCCAATGCCGGGAGTAAGATAAAACGTTGACGACCGTCTTCCGGACAATTCATCCGGTTCTCCGGCTTCAACGGGCTGGTTACGACACCGGCACGAGAATGCGCCATACGGGTCGTTACACGCAGCAAGATAGGATACCCTAATTTCTCGGATAACTCGAATCCATGATATACCATATCATAAGCCTCTTGCTGGCTGGATGGCTCAAACATCGGGATCATGGCGAAATTGCCATAAACACGGTTGTCTTGCTCATTCTGGGAAGAGTGCATGGATGGGTCGTCGGCCGTAAGGATGATCATACCTCCGTTGATACCGCTCATAGCGGCGTTCATAAAGCAATCGGCGGCTACATTCAAACCCACGTGCTTCATGCAGCAAAGCGCACGTTTACCGGCATAGCACATACCCAAAGCGGCTTCCATGGCGGTTTTCTCATTTGTGCTCCAGCGACAATGGATACCTCTTTCCTTCGTTACCGGAGAACCTTGGATATATTCTGTGATTTCAGTAGAAGGGGTTCCCGGGTATGCGTACACCCCGGAGATTCCAGCGTCTATAGCGGCTTGCGCTATGGCCTCGTCCCCCAAAAATAAATGTTTTTCCATGTGTATCTGTTTTCTTAATATTGACTATTCACACTATTTAGCTGCCAAAGGTAATGAAAAATGTTCAATTTAGAATGAGAGACTTATGATTTATACTAGATCCATTACCGTATCCGGCGCCTATTCAACTCCGCCCGATACCGGTTGGCATTGCGGTTATGCTCCGCCAACGTCACGGCGAAATTATGCCGTCCCGAGAAATCCTCCTTAGCGCACATGTATAAGTATTTATGTTTCGTATGATTCAATACGCTATTCAAGCCCTTGATAGTAGGAATCCGTAGAGGACCGGGAGGTAGGCCCGCATATTTATAGGTATTATAGGGAGAATCTATTTCCAAATGCTCAAATAAGATACGTTGCAAAGAAAAATCCCCACCGCAAACTTTACGGTAGGGTCCGCCTGTAAAGGAATACCGGCACGAAGGCGGTTGATATAAAGACCCGCCACGATTGGATATTCGTCCGATGCCGCCGTCTCCTCTTCTACGATAGAAGCCAAGATAGATACCTCAACTGGAGTAAGCCCGATCTCCTCTGCCTTTTTCAATCGTTCCGGTGTCCAGAAAGCGTCATATTCACGCTTCATGCGACGTATAAATTTATCCGCGGATATATTCCAATAAATCTCATAGGTATTAGGAATGAAAAGGGCATGGATCGTTTCCGGGGTAAAACCTAAAGAGTCGCAATACACGGAATCATTCAATAGACGCAGGAGATTTTCCTTCCCGAACATCAATTGATCACTTATACGTTCCGCCAAATCTTCCTTGAAACGGATATTATTAAAAGTAACCCGGGTCGCTACTTGATGTCCTCTCCGCAAGTCATTCAATAAGGTTAAATTACTCATGCCGGGTTTCACGGCGTATCGACCGGTACGCATGGACGCAGGATACTTCAACAATCCACTCAATTGCTTAAAGCTACCGATACGGAGACAGTTCGCCGAATCACTCAACTGCCGGCAAAGATCATCAAAATCCTTTTTATCATCTATATAGACATAGACCGTCTTATCCGGCTTAAAATTCGGAGCCCAAGCCAAACGGTACACCCAAAAGCCTCCACCGCCTATCAAAACAACGAGAATCGCTATCAAGGCGATAATTATCGGACGCCTCGATAAAATTTGTTTGTTCAAATCCATGAATAATCTATTGAATATCAGAATAAGGCACAAAAGTAGTATCTTTTTTCGAAAAAAAATGATGTGCAAAGCCTTGTTTATTTAAAATTATAGTTCTACCTTTGCATCGCAATTCTAAGGAAGAAGCACAGAACACACAAGGAAGTGTGGGTGAGTGGCTGAAACCACCAGTTTGCTAAACTGACGTACTCGTTAGGGTACCGGGGGTTCGAATCCCCCCGCTTCCGCAAAGAGCCAACTAATAAATTTATTAGTTGGTTTTTTTGTTTTTAAGCCAACCGAATTAAAGTGTTTCATATATTTGTCATATTTGAACTTATCGTAAGTCGATCTGTTATTAAAAGGAGATAATTAAATATATACATTATGACAATTGCTTTTATCCGAACATATAACAATAAGCAAAACTCCGAGGTCCAAGAAGCTGTGATCCGGGAATTTGCAGAATCTCAGAAGATAGAGATCGGGAAGTGGGCTAAAGAGGTGGGAAATAGTCCTCGTGCGAACCGCAGACTGGAAAGTATTGTCAAATCTTTAAGTCCGGGGATGAGATACTTGTGTCCGATATATCCCGTGTGAGCCGTAAGATGATCGAGATCATCCATATCATTTTGCTTTGTATAGAGCGAAAGGTAACGCTCCGTAGCGTAAGCGACGGATATGTGTTCGAGGATAATATCGACAGTAAGACTTTGGCCTTTACCTTCGGTCTGGTCTCTGAGATCGAGCGAAAGCTGGTCTCTATCCGTACGAAGGAAGCCCTTGCCTTGATCAGAAGTAAAGGTGTGGTGCTGGGCCGTCCGAAAGGTAGTCAACAAATGGGACGCTTGGAGCCTTATAAGGAACAAATCGAGAAAGACTTGAAAGACCCGAGCTTGACTTACGCTCAGATAGCGGAGAAATACAATGTATCGTTAAGTAGCTTCAAACGCTTTCTGAAAGAGTATCTTCCCGATAAGAAAAAGAAGAAGACTAAAAATAAGAAAAGCTCCTTTCACCTCTGCTAAGTATATTAGCATTCAGTAGTGAAAGGAGCTTGTTTTTTTATTTCTCTATACGGATACGGGCGTCTACAGCGAACAAGCCTCTATCCGTAGCCACCAACGGATTTATATCCATTTCCTTTATCTCGCTGGCAAAACGCAATAAGGTAGAGAGGCGAACGATAATGTCCGCATATTGTTGCTCGTCGATACCCTTTTGCCCACGTGTACCTTTAATGATCGGATACCCTCTCAAAGAACGAATCATTGAATAAGTCTCATCGTATGACAACGGAGCCAAACCATAAGACACATCTTTCAATACCTCCACGAAGATTCCACCCAACCCGCAAAGTACCACATGGCCGAAACGATCCTCATATTTAGCTCCCAAGAATAATTCCTGTCCTTTCAACATCGGTTGTACCATGATGCCCGTAACACCCGGCAGACGCATCATACGTTCATACTCGAACAATAAATGCTCTTCTCCACGGATATTCAAGGCTCACGCCCGTGATGCGCTCGGCGAGCCTGCCCAGTTCCTTGAGCCACCCGAGCATGAACGGGTAGCTGCCGAACATCTGCCTGCGCTTCTCCGGGGCCATGCCGCGGAGCGCGGAGGTGTAGTTCAGAAGGTCGCTCCGGCAACCGATAAGGGGTTTCCATGACGGCCTCCTGCCTTGCCGTCAGCCTCGCCTTCGGCCTGTAACCGAAAGCCCTTGCCAGCATGTAGTTGCTGACGGTCATGCCGCACTCGTCGGCGAGGCGGCGGATATGCCGTTTCTGTCCCGGGGTGACCTTGGCGCCGACATACTCGGTGCGCCTCTCTTCCTCGGGCGGAAAGGGTGTATGTTGTATATTCTGTTTCTCTTCTGTCATAAACATTGTCTTAAAAAGGGTTATAAATAAGGTGCGAGCTTGCGAGCGCCGCCACCGGCGAACTGCCAGTGAGCCGCGAGAGCGCCGAGGAATGACCGACCAAAGGGAGGTGATACCTTGGCATATCTCGAAACTGAAAGACGTTTTTGCTTTCCCTGCGGCGTGCCTCCACTGCCAGATAGATACCGTTCAAAAGCTGTTCAGGGGGCGTTCAAGTGCCGTTCAAATGCCATTCGGGGCGGTATGGTAAGGGTTGCCCACATAGCTGCCCTGCCTGTCAGTCCAGCCCTCTATGCAGGTCACGGAGGCCACGGAAGCGACTTTGGTGCTGCTTACCGCTATCAGATCCAGCCTCTCCATCGTGGCGAACAGGTTGCGGACTTTTTTCCTCCCCATGTGCCATTCTTCCGCAAGTCCGGTTTCCGAGAACTGCAACTGTCCGGCCTGTAGCTCCTGCGGCCTGCGGAATGAACCGTCCCTGCCGGGGATTAAACGCATACGTGAAAGTAGGTTATAAAAGAGAGTGTGATTGCCGATTGCATTGTCATCGTCATCTTTCGTTGTTCCGTCGAGCCATTCGATAGCCTCTGCTGCAAGGTGGAAACGGATTGTCCGGAATCCCTGCGGCTTACTGAAAAGATATGTTTCCTTGTCCTTCATGTTTTCCTGTATCATTTAGCGTAGATAAGGGAACGGAACGGCGGAATGGTTGGCAACGGTTTTGGTAAAATGCCGTGAATGGAATTTTCCTTGTCCCCTGCGGTTGCATCCGACGTCCCGTTCCGGTTTGGTTTCAGTTCTTCCCTCCGTTCGTGGAGGGTTGGGATTGCAGGTGCTGCCGTGCTTCCTCCACCGCCTTGAAGTCGGACGAGATTTTCATCAGCGCGACACTGATACGGCAGAGCTGGCCTATGTCTACAAAGCCCTTGACCGCTTCCATCAGTCTTTGCACGCGCTCCTGACGGTGTCTCATCACGGCCTCGCTGCTTGTCCCGCTCTCACGGGTAAGCCCGTGGTTGAGAAAGCGGTTGACGGCCAGCATGTCGGTAGCCTCAATCGTGTCGATGTCACCCTGCCCCGTGCCGTAGCCGACCATCACCCGGATGGAGTCGGCCTCGTAGGGCGAACAGGCACGGAGAAACTCCAGAATGGTCTGGGCTTTCGCGCCGATCACGGGCCTGCTCTCTTTTTTCTTCTGTTCCTTGTTTGCGGAATCCTGAACCGTGCTATCCTCGATACCCGGCTCCTTGTTCGTCAGATTGTCCATGTGCATTTTTAATCATTCGTTAATAAATCATTTGTTCCTCTCACGTCCGGCCAGATAGCGTGCGGCCTCGCTGTCGATCTCGTCCTGCGATTTCACCCGTACCCGTTTCAGCCACGCGTCGAGGTCTTCCTTGGCGAAGAAGCACAGTTTGCCGTTAGGCTTGTAGTAAGGGATCGCACGGCGCATCATCATCTTGTAGAGATAGCTGGGTTTCAGCCCGAGATACCGGGCCGCCTCCGTGGTGGTCATCAGGTTGCGTTCATTTTCCATATTCGTTCATTTTTTGATGGTTCCTTAATTGTTCCTTGTTCTCTCGGAAAACCGGAAAACGCTGTTTGTCAGCCTTTTCCTTTCTTCTGTTTCCGATGCAAAGTTAAGTTTGACCTGAAGTGGCCCAATGTGGGACAAATGGGGAAAGTGCATGAAAAAGAAAATGCGCCATACCGTTGTGTATGAACGGTATAGCGCATGGCTACGGTCTGTCGTTTTTATATCGTATGGGGAAGCGGCGGGCGGCTATGGGGTACGGTTCAACCGCTTTGCGTTTTCAATGGCCTTGTCGATGGCCTTGCGGTAATCCTGATTCTCCCTTGTGGCACCTTTGCCGCAAACGTCGCTGCGGTGTTTGTCGTAGTACGACTTGGATATGCCGCAACGTTTCAGGAACTCTTCCGCCCAGAGTTTTCCACGTTCCCGTGGTTTGATGGTCTGCGAGACGGAGAACACCATGTAGCAGACACGCAGGTTCTCTTTCGGGCGCACGGTGACGGCCCGTGAAGCGGGTTTCAGGTTCAGGAAGTTCACGAAGTCACTGCCCGGCAGGAAGTCGAACTGGTAGTCGTTGCACACCTCGTAGATGAACAGGCACAGGGCGAGGTCAACGGTATCCGTCCATGAGGATGTCTCTTGCAGCAAGGCGTTCATGGCTTGCCCTCCTTCATGCGCCCGATATCGGAGATGATACTCCCGGCGATTCCTTTCAGGCGTTCTACCAATACGTCGAGGAATACCGGTTTGAAGCACCAGACACAGAAATACCGGTCACGCTCCTGCTGCCATTCTTCATATAATAGGTTCGCGTGCGCGTGGACTTCGTCATACTCCGCCTTTGCCGCGCTGCATTCCGCGTCGAGTGACTTGTATTCTTCCGAATCCAGCGGTAGGAAATCCAGCCGGTTGCTCATGGCCGAATACTTGCGCCAGAGTCCGGTGGCGACGGTTTTCGTTTCCTCGTACCGGAATTCAAAAGGTTTGAGGTGTTCTTCGAAAAGGGCTGCAAAGTCCACCTTCTGCAACGGTGTCCTGTCAAGCGAGAGGTATTTGTCCGTTTCCGAAAAGAGGGAAGAAGAAAATTCCAGAAGCTCTCCGGGGTTCTCCCTTACCAGACAGGCCGCCTCCTTGACAAGAATATTCGTGTCATTGAAATCCTGATAGAACAAGGATGGCGGCAAGGCTTGTTCAAAAGACAGTTCACCTTGTTTATAAGTGGCGAGAAGCGTGTTCACCTCACGCAATCGTTGTAAAATATCGGGTAGCATACAGTTATTCATAATCATAGAAACATGGTCATATATACGGGAAGATACAGCACGTCCCCGTCCTTGCGCAGGTCTTTCGTGTAAACCAGATACTTGTTCCTTATCCGAGAAGAGAATTTCATGCAAAAGGCGTCCAGCGAGGTATGCGCCTTATAACCAGATGATTTGACTTCGACAGGGCTCACCTTGTCACCGTCCGCAATCAGGAAATCCACCTCGTAGTTATGTTTTCCACTTTCAGTAGGGAAGGTATAATAGTACAACTCGTGTCCGGCGGCTTTCAACATCTGGGCCACCACATTCTCATAAACATACCCGAGGTCTGTGCTCAACTTGTCACTCAAAAGTTTATGATATATTGTATTGTCTGTGAATTTCCTATCCCAGAATGCGAGGGTGACGAACAGTCCGGTATCACCCGTGAACATCTTGTATTTGTTGGGGTCCTGATGCAATGCCATTCCCGCACTCGGATCGTTGGCATGGTAAGCCATATTGACGACCATCGACTCCTTGATTTCGGAAATGATTTCTGCCAGTACGGAATTACGCGTACCATCCGTTGCGCTCCATGCCAGATACCTGTTGGCGTTGTTCGTCAGTTGGGCCGGAATCTGGCGAAACATCTTGGAAGCGTTGCCTGTGGGGTCTATTTTGTTGAAATCATCCTCATACAGCGTTATGATGGAACGCTTTACACTGTCCACCTTTTCCAGATTGTTGGTTTCAAGATAAGCGGCCACAGCCTGCGGCATACCGCCGACAAGCATATACAACCGAAAATCGCGCATCAGCTTGCGGTTCGTGGCGTCACCCATGGACGTCCTGCCGTGAAAACATCCTTGGAGCAGCCTGATTGTGGCGGTGTCCCCCAATGCCCACCTGAACTCCTCGTAATCCATGGGAAACATGTGGAGTTTGACTTCCTCGCTCGGAATCAGGATGTCCCTGACATTCTTACGGATCGAAATCAGCGAACCGGTTTCCATGTAATCATATCTGCCGTCCTTTACAAGATACTTGATTGCCTGCCTCGCCTTGGGTGCAAGCTGGACTTCATCGAAAATGATGACAGACTTCCGTTCCTTCAACTCGACACTGTATTCCAGTTGTAGACGCATGAAAATACGGTTAAGGTCGGAAACATCGTTGAACAGTTCCCGGATTTCTACTGAACACGCGGCAAAATCCACCAGAATATGGGTCTCGTATTCGTTTTCCGCAAATTCTTTGGCGATGGTGGATTTCCCGACACGTCTCGCCCCTTGTATCAACACGGCTGTCCTGCCCTCGTCCGTCCGCTTCCATTGCAGAAGCTCATCATATATTTTCCTTTTGAATATCATATAGCTGCATCGTTATCAATCGTCTGCAAAGATAGTATAATCAACACGAATCTCAAAATGTTTTCATTAAGAAATTGCACAAATCTCAATAATTGAACAATGCAACACGATTCTCAATTTTAATATCGCCTGGAATGGCATGATTCTCAAAATATCCTGCTAATCAAACACGCTGTCCACCAGATTGACCGCCTCGACTTTCTTGCTGTCAACGATTTTCGCGTAAATCTGCGTGGTCTTCACGTTGGCATGTCCGAGCAGTTTCGATACCGTATAGAGGTCTGCACCAAGCGTCAACATCATCGTGGCGAATGTGTGGCGGCTGGTGTGATAGGTGATTTTCTTGGCTATTTTGGCCGTCTCCACCCACTTGGCCAATACCTTGTTGATATTGGGCTCGGCAGGCAATCCGTCAAATATTTTTAATTCGTTGCCTTCTCCGTTTCTCTCGGGCAGCCAGCGGATGGCATGGCGGGAAAGAGGCAGGTAAATCGGTGTGGTGGTCTTCTTCATCACGGTTGACATCCGGTATTGTTCCCCGTCCAGAATGATGTCCTTCCACCGCAGGGCGTACACGTCGCTCAACCGCAGGCCGCAGTAGCAAGAGAAAAGATAGGCACGCTTCACGTCCTCACGGGGACACTCGGTGTCAATCAGAACCTTTATCTCGTCAATGGTCAGATATTCACGCTTGGATTCCGGCACCTTGATGCGTTCCGTGGCTGCAAGTGTCATGATCGGGTTTTCCGGGATGACCTCGGCACGGACAGCGGCATTGAGGGCGGTGGAGAAATAGCCCACGTAGTCCGCTGCACTTTTGGGAGAAAGCGGCTTACCCCACCGAGTTTTGTAAGTATGCTGAATCCAGTCGATAAAATCCAGACACCACTCCTTGTCGATTTCCTGCATCCTCACCTTTTTCCTGTAAAGGGGAAGCATACGGCAGACCGTCCGCAACAGTTTCAGCCCTCTTGCGCCCTTACGTTCCTGTTCGGCAAGATAGGTTTCCATCCAGTCGTCCAGCAGCATTTTGGAACGGACGGATGTCTTTTTCAGCCCGGCTTTCGAGTGGGTCAGTTCGATGATGCGTTTCGACTTGATGGCCTCCACCGCTGCTTTGGTGGCCCGGTTCTGTTCCTTGATCATGGAATTGATTTCAGGCAGCAGGTACAGTTTCAGGAACTCGTAACTGCGCTTGCCGTCCATGTAGATGTCGAGATAATAGGATTCCGAGCCGTCGGCGAGCTTCTTGGTGCGCACTTTCACTGGCTCTTTGAGTCTGGTTGCCTTCCTTGTTGTTGCCATATATTATGATGTATTTAGAATGCGTTGTCAACCAATGCGATTGCATCGTCTTTCTTCTTGTCCACAATTTTCGCGTAAACCTGCGTGGAACGCACGGAACGGTGGCCGAGAATTTTGGAAACGGTATAGATGTCCGCCCCGAGCGTCAGCAGCAGCACCGCGCATGAATGCCGGGCCGTGTGGAAGGTCACGTTCTTCTTCACCCCGGCCTTTTCCGCCCAGTTCTTGAGATTGACACAAAGATTGCCTTCATTGGGCAGTCCTCCGAAAACAAGGCCGTCGGGCGTGCAGTCCCCTCGTTCCGGCAGCCATTTCACGGCTTGGGATGATAGGGGGATATAGACGGGATGGATGGTCTTCGTCATCACCACCGATGCACGCCATTGTCCACCTGACATGGAGAGGTCACGCCAGCGCAGCTTTCGGATATCGCTGATACGCAGCCCGCAGAAACAGGAGAACAGGTATGCCTGCCGTACCTGCTCGTTAAAGAACGGCGTGGCCATCATCCTCTTTATTTCCTCGATGGTCAGGAAATCCCGCTTGCTCTCGGGTACCTTGATTTTCTCGGTCATTTCCAGCCTGTACCACGGGTTCGAGGCAATCAGGTTCTCACGGACGGCCTCGTTCAATGCGGTGCGCAAGGTCGTATAATAGGAATGCGCCGTTTTGGGAGATACAGGTTTGCCCCATGCGGTCTTGCAGGAAGAGCGGAGCCAGTCGATATAGTCAAGATAGAATTGCTTGTCCACATCACAGAGCCTGACATCCACACGGAATTTCAACAGGTTCTTGCGGGCGTTGTCGATACCGTTCAGGTCACGCGCTCCCCGGTGCTCGTGGTTCTTACGAACAATGGCCATCCAGTCGGACAGCAGCATGTCGGAGGATGTGCTTTCCGGCACCGCTTCCACCTTTGCGTTGAGCAGTGCTTCCGCCCGCTCACGCCGGATGTCTTCCGCCTTGCGGAGTGTCCGCGCGTTTTGCCGCTTCGCTTGGGTGGATGTCTCCGGCACGAGATAGAGTTGCAGGAACTCGTACTCGTGCCCGCCGTTCACGCTACGGTCAAGAAACAGGGATAAACGCCCGTCCGCCAGTTTGCGGTGGCGTAACTTGAACGGAGATTTCTCTATCAATGATTTCTTTTTTCTTCCCATTGTCAGTCAGTGATTTATATCCATGCACAAAGATACGAAATAATCCGAAAATGAGTATCGTTTTAGGTAACAAAAATGGTGAATAATAGCGATTTTTAAGGAATACAATAGAAATCATTATCTATTTATAATATATTGATAATCAGTAATTACATGGATTTTCTTTGTTTTTATTTTCCCTTATTTTGCATACATTGGCTAATGGATCACTATCTGCGAATTCACGTTCTACAATATAATAGGTACAGTCTACGGTAATTTCCGTAGGTCCATAGAGATTAACATATCGGCAACTAGGCAAATGTTTACGCCAATAATTGAGGTGCTTGTTAGGCATCACTTCTCCAGCGAAAAACACATCTTTAAGATATTCTGGTTTCTTTGATTCAAAAATATTGAAATTGGCCACATTGACAAGCACAAAAGGAACCCAAAAAACAAAAGTAACATGATGTTCATTAAGGTAATCAACCAATTTTGCTGGGAACATAAAGTTCGACTCTGGAATGATATTCAATGTAGCACCTGTAGCCATCATCAAATAAATATCCAAAGTAGAGTTATCAAAATAGAACGGTGCTTGATTACCAATCTTAGCATCAGCTGTAAAATGGAAAGTATCTACCGCCCAATCAATATAATCAATCACACCACGATGTGAAATCACTACCCCTTTAGGAATACCCGTAGAACCAGATGTAAAAATTGAATATACAGGATCTGTATCTATCTGTCTGCTCCTTGCTGATTCCACTACAGATAAATCTGCCTCTTTACGCGAACAAAGGCATCCAACAGTCACAGTGGGAAGGCCAAAATTTTCTACCTGATCTTTGTGTTCTTCGTCAGTGATAATCAATCCAGGGTTAAGCGTAGCCAATATATTCCGTATACGAGTGTCTGGCGATTTAATATCCAATGGGACATAGAAATTTCCACTATAGTTAGTACCAACAAAGCTCGTTACCATCTCTTTTGACTTAGGCAAGTAAACACAAACCGGCTGCTTGAATATATTCTGTTCTACACAAAATTCAGCTATTTTCAAAGCATTGCGTTTCATTTCACCAAATGTGATACAACCATTTGCATCTTCCACTGCTATCTTCTCAGAATATAAACCTTCAGTGATATCCAAGTATTCAGTTACATTTTTTCTCATACTATTTTTTATTAACAGGAGCATAAAAATGAGTTTTACTAAAATTAGTAGCCATGCTACCGCAAGTCAATCCTACACCAAACGCACAAAGTATGGCACGAGAGGGTTGGGACATCTGTTTGTCACCATATAAATCACACAACAACAAAGGAATTGACGAACATCCCGTATTGCCATATTCCTTCATATTAGTAGGAAATTTTTCAGGCGTTGATTTCAAAGACATCCGTACATTTTTAATAATCATCTGATTGGACTGATGCATAGCAACAAGCTCAACATCCTTTTCTTCCCAACTTTCCTTTTCCATTACATTCAAAATACTAATCTTAGCATTGACAATACCATATGTGAATACAGTCATACCATCTTGATAGAGATATCCGTTATAAGGTATCATAATCCTATCTGCTTTAGAACCGTTTGAAGAAAGATGAATGGTCATATGACTATCACCCTGCGCTACCAATGTGGCAGTAGCAACTTCGCTGGTTTCTATGCTACCAACAGCATGAGAGTCTAGGTATGGAGTCAGCACTTCGCTACACAAGACAAGTATATTTCTGCACATACCACAATTAATCCATGCTGAAGCTTGCAACAAACCATAAATATAACCCGTACAACCATAATTAATATCCTGACAAACCGTTTCAGTGGACAATCCTAACCGGTGCTGCAATAATACTGCCGTATCAGGAATAATCCATTCACGGGTAGAAGAAACAAAAACGAGTCCGTCTATGGAGCTACGATCTATATTATCCCTCTCTATCAGATGTTCTGCTGCATTAAAACATAAATCAGAGGCTTTTTGTCCTTCTTCTGCACGATACACATATTCAGCACCGGAGGACCTGATCACATCCCTCACTTGCTTTTCAGGAAAAGATCCGCAAAATGAAAGTAATGATATCTTATTTGCAGGTAACCATGCTGCTACGCTTTTAATCTCTACATTCCGTATAGTTGTCTTCATGCCTGACGTTCATTGACCAGATTAAACAAATCTTCTATAGTATCTGCCTTGCGCACATCCTAGCTGTCAAGTTCCACGCCGTATTCTTGTATGATCATAGCTACCACACTCAGGCCTGTAAGTGATGACCATGAATCCAACTCATGATAATCGGTATCAGCTGTAAAAACAGAAGGGTCTTCATCTTCAAATTGGGAAGCAAACTTGCTAATAAATTCTTGTAAATTCATTATATCTAATTAATTATGATTTCCAATAAACTTTTGTTTCAATTACTTTAGCGGGGTCTCCACTCACAATACTAAAACTGGGGACATGACCTTGTACTACTGAACGGGCACTAATAATAGCTCCCGCTTCTATAGTGGTCCCTGGCATGATAGTACAATTTTCTGTAAGCCACACATGTTCTTTAATCACAATGGGAATAGAGGTCTTGTAACCTCTGATCGAAATGTGATGTTCTCCATTGTTATCGCGTATAGTCACATTTCGTCCGCCACCTGTCCATCTTCCGATAGAGATATGGTTGGCACAAATAAGATTCAGACCAACATTTACAGAAGCGTCACCTCCTATCTCAAGATGAGCACCTTTGAAAACCTGTATATCTGCTCCATAATAAACCGTATAGCTACCGTACTTGATTTCCATCCTTCCATTCTCCTCTATCAACAAACGGCTTTCCAACTTTGATCCTTCTATTCGTTTATAGCCCATAATGAAAGGAGCATTTAAAACAAGTTTAGCTTTGGGGTGTAAATCAAGCGTACAATATTTATTGATAATAATAAATTTTCTTTCTAATATGTCTGTTTCTATCTGACGGCAGAAGAGATTGTATCTCATATTCTTTATCCAAGTTCCTATATTCCATCCTGCCGCCCCCGTCACACCTTTTATAAAACAAGCCACATTCTTAATTTTTTCTTTGAGTGACTTCTGAGTTTGGCCAAAGTCAGGCATATATTTATCAATACAGGCCTGAAAAGAAATGTTCAAGGTCTTAAAAAAATCTTCTCTGTTATGCTCTGAGTGCTTTAAAGAATACATCAAATGATAATTTCCTTTGGTCGCCTCTTCAAAAGAGAAATCACTCCAAATGATCTTTTTCTTGCATTTGTTTAGCATATCAGCTCCTTTTTCGTTATTAGCAAAGACAACAGATGTGCCTATGTCAGAGTCCAGTTCTTTAGGTATGCTACCGGGACTAGACCATAAATCACCTATCGTCAAATCCGATGTTCGTGGAAATCCTTTGAAAGGACAGTCAAAACAACTGGGACGACAGACTTCCGGTATTTTATATTGCATGGATAACCATGGGTTTTTCCTTTCCCCAAAGAATATAATCGACATCCTTGTTTGCAAACTCCACACGAGTGGAAAGTGTTCTCCAACCTAATTCCTTGCTTTTCGCTTTGTAATAAACCACCGTTGAATGATGCTTCTGCTCCAAATAGTTGATAAACTGCTTAAAATAGAGAGGAGAAGCAATGCCACGGCAAATATAGTCTACCACCATCAGATTTTCATAAGGCTTACGAAGAAAACGTTTCATGGCTGCCATTTGACAGGGACTTCCACAAACAAGTACGGGTTTGCCAGTCTTCAGAGCTTCACGAACAGCGATATAAAAACCATCAAGATGACTTTGCAAATATTTACTGGAACGCAAACGAGACAAATCTTCCCTGCTTGAAGACAAGAACTGAGATACAGACCAATCTTCATTATAAATGGCTCCACCTACGTAACCACTTTTTTTATAAATCTCATCAGCCAAAGCCGAGAAAGCACCTCCGGAAGTACTATCAAATCGCACTTCTATATTCTTATTAATCAAGGCATAACAATGAGGCTTTTCAAATCCTCCACTTTCATGCCAGTCTTCTTTATTGATTATCGGACACACCTTCTCGCACAGTCCGCAATCGGTGCATTTGTCTTTATCAACTTCCGGATACCAAAATCCTTCAACATCAATATGAAATTTGATGGCTTGGTGGATACACACATCCCCACAAGCATTGCATCCACAACATTTGGATTTATCGGTTATATTTACCATTTGCAAGTATATAAGATTTATATTATTTAGGACTGTTTATTTAAAGCATATATCTTTAGCGGAATGCTTTTGCTAAGGGAGTATTCTACTACAAATAAGCACACGAATTAATAAGTTAACACTTGACAGAAAGCCAAGCAGATAAAATGTAGAGAATATATCCCATAAACTTGTCACAAGGTCATACCCAAGCCTATGAGAGTAGTTCCACCGATGATATATGAAAACAGTTCACTAAAAGACATATTTTATATTAGCTGACGAATTTTGATGTATCTCATATAAAAGCCGATGACCATCGGCTATAAATCCTTATAACCGATATGGTCGTTCTGCCTGATAAACTGATAGAAATGTTTCC
>ENA-OQBD01000880-OQBD01000880.1-human-gut-metagenome-genome-assembly--contig:-NODE-880-length-15083-cov-6.621289_pt1 | contig 15083 bp, 6 predicted proteins | sample MGYA00242742_ERZ504543 | MGnify/ENA primary metagenome ERZ504543 (study PRJEB26092, sample SAMD00036239) | human gut metagenome | host: Homo sapiens | study: EMG produced TPA metagenomics assembly of... | reverse complement strand
GGATTCCTTGCAGGAATCCCTCGGACGCATTGGTGTCCACATCCGCAACCGCACCGGCAGTGGCCACGCCGATAAATCCGCCGACATTGTTGCGCCCTTCCACCTTGCGCAGGTTGGAAACGTTGGCACCGGCAGCGGTGACACCCTCGACAAGCTTCTGGCCGTCCTGGTCGAGATCGCCCCAGATCTGGCCACCGACCGCGAGACCGGCATAGCCTCCGGCATTACCGGTACCGTGCGTGATGTCTTCACCGGTGGCCACGACCTTCATACCTTTGCGGTAGCCGGCCACGCTCGAAGATTTGACGACGGGCACAAATACCTGTGCCACGTCGAGCATCTGACCCAGATCAAGTTTGATGCCTTTGTCGCCGAATAGTTGGATGGAGCCGAACGAGGATGCCGAGCCGGATTCCATCGTGCCCGCGTAGCCACCTGCCGCACGCATGGCGGAGACGGTCTTGACGTCCATCGACTGGCCATCGGTGATCGTGCCGGTGCGCATCAGGCCGACGTGTCCGCCGGCGACGCCGGAATCATGCAGGTTCGCGCCGGTCCGATACTCCGCACGTCCTGCGACGACGTTGAATCCGAAGATGTAGGATTCGAGGAACTTGTCCAGGGAATCCTGATCAGTAACAGAGCCCGCACCATCGCCCGTAGCCACCTCGGTGAATTCCTTGCCATACGCACCGTACTTGCCGATGTTGTCGACCCACGTCTTCCACTGGTCGTAGCTCATATTGCGCAGCGGACCGGTGACCTTCGTGTGCTCCTCAGTCGGATAGACCACGGACAGCACGCCGGCGAGGTTGCCGGCCTTGATGAGACCGCCGAGCAAGGAGAGCGAACCGCCTTCAGCGGTATCGGCCGCTTCCATGAAGCCGGTGTAGCCGCCGGCGATTTCGGCACCGTATACACTGCGGATGCGCGCGGCGTAGGCTACGCGCCGCGGCCCGTTGTATTTGCCGCCGGTATTCTCCTGCTTCCACGCTGCTGTGTTGTTGCCCCAGATATGACCGCCACGATTACGTCCCGCATAGCCGCCGGCCATGCCGCGGCGTGTGGTCGTATCCGATGCCGCCTGGGCACGCACCGCGCCGCCGCACACTGCGGCATCGGTCGAGCTGTTGCGAATCGTCGGCGTGAAGTCCTGCACGAGCGAGAGCAGGTTGTCGAGGTTGACAAGCTTCTTGAGCACGCTGCCGTCACCAAGCACGTTCGCCACGGCTCCCGGCTGCATGGCACCCACGTAACCGCCGGCCGAAACCTGGCCGATGATGTATACGAACTCATGAGAGCTCGAGTCCTGAATATGGCCGCCTTCGATGTCTCCGGCGAAACCACCAGCCATACCCAGTGGATCGGGCTCATTGTTGGCATTCCTATGATCTGCGGTGCTGGCCAGAACGGAGTATCCGCCGATGCCGCCAGTCACATCGGAGTGTTCAATCGTCGAGACGACGACATCCAGCACACTGAGTACATCGTTGAGATTGACGTTCTGGCCGAGCAGCCTCAGGCCACCGCCCACGGCCGCCGCCGAGCCGATGTCCATTTTGCCGATGTAGCCGCCGGCATACCGAGCGGCGGTGACTGCATACGAGCTGTCTTTGCTCAGATAGGTGTCGTCGATGGATCCGGCGGTTTCCAGATTCTTCGGTGCCTTGACGTCGGTGTGGCGCAGTTGGGTCACGCTGGAATGGGATACCTGCACGCCGGAACCGTAGCCGATGTAGCCGCCGGCGGAACCGGATTGCGTATCGGACTGATCAAATCGGGTGGCGGAAACGGTGAAGCCGGGATCATCCGGGTCGGAAATCTTGTTACCGCTAGTGGTCTCCACGGTGGTGGCATCGGAATGCACACCCGCGTAGGAGATGAACGGCACATAGCCCTGCACCACCTGCAACAGGTTGGCGAGATCCACCGTACCGAATTTGCCGAGCAAACTCAGGCCGCCGTTGCCAGCCGAAGCGAGCGCGCCGGAAACGACCTTGCCGCCGAAACCACCTGCGTATGCGCCGCCGGTCACATGGTCAAGGTTGACAACGGCCACGGGGTTGGTTTGCACGCGGGACTGTACACCGGCCAGCGTTGAGTCGTTCTTGAGATCGGTTTCGGAGAACTGGTTGACCTTGCCGCTTTGGAAGTTTCCCGCATAGCCGCCCGCGATATCGCCTTCGACATAACCGCCGTTGACGTATGTCACGGTGGTATCCGTATAACTTGGAATCAGATACGGTACGGCACCGAGCAGGTCGTTCACGGACAGCAGGCCGCCTTTGATCAGGCCATCCAATACGCTGGAATCTTCTGCGTTGCTGAGCGCGTCGGCGAGGCCGCCGGTGGTGGAGAAGCCCACGAAACCGCCTGCCACACCATCGGACGTGCTGGTATCGGCTGTGACCGATTTGAGGTTTGTCACATGGCTTTCCCGGGTCTTGGTGCTGTTGGCCTGACCATAGAAACCGCCTGCAGCGTAATCGGTTGTTTCGTTGTTCTTGTTCTTGCCGGTTGCCGCAACCGTGAATCCGCCAGAGATGCCGTTCACGTTCGATGCAGTGACTGCAACCGAAGAATATTGGGCAACCGATAGCAGACCAGAAAGCTTGATAAGCCCAAGCACATTGAGACCGCCAGCGCCGATGGCGTCGCCTGGTCCAGAGAAGCCAATAAAACCGCCGGCTTCTCCCCTGGCCGAGACCGTGGCCAGATTGGTAAGGTTCGTGTGGGTCACGTCGCCGCCGGTGGCGCATCCGATGGCACCGCCTGCATAATATGAACCAGCCGTCACTGTCAGGCCGGATGCCGGAGCGGTGACAGACATGTTCTCCACGGTGAACGCGGCAAACTGGTCGAACTTCTTGAGCGTGGCAATATCGCCAATTTTCACCACACTGTTGAGCAACCCAGCTACCGTTGTCGGTTGCAGATTGCCGGCGATGCCACCCGCGTAGGAGCCCGTGGCCGTGACCGATTCAAGGCCTTCTATGGTGGTGGAGCGCTGCTGAGGGAAGTCACGATGATTGTTGTACTTCCAGAATGTGAGTTTTTGAAGGCGGTTCTGCGAGGAATCACCGATCACCGTACCCGATCCTTCGCCCACGAGACCGCCCGCGTAATCGCCACCAGCCTTAACGGTGAGGGAGCCCTTCATCTGCGTGCCGAGAATCACGGAGGGATTCACACCGACGATGGACAGCAGTTCTCCTGCACCGTTATTGCTGCCGCTCAGCAATTTAGTCACAGCCTTGGTGAGCTGTTTCAACAGCGATGCCTTCGTGGTATCGTCCGTACCGAGTTCCAGGCCCCATCCCACGGAGGCGAATCCGGTGAATCCTCCGGCGTGGGATCCGTCGGCAGTCACGGCGACCGAAGCCGTAATCGAATTATTGACCGCATAGGCATTGGCCATGGCACCGTTGAAGCCGCCGGCGTAGTCTTCGGCCTGCACGGTGATCTTATCGTCACCGTTTATCGTCAGGCCACTGTTTTCGATGAGGCTCTGCGGACGCAGCGCAGACAGCAAGTCGACGCCAAGCGAGTTAATCAGACCGCCTACGTTGCCGTTGCGACTTACTCCGGCAAAACCACCGGCATATTGCGTTGCCCGCACGGTGAAACCATTCGTGCTCGTCACCGAAGAGTTCTCAATGATTGCACCAATCTGCGCACCGACAAAGCCGCCGGCCTGCGGGTTGTCCTTGTTGCCGATCACCACGTTCTTTTTGAACCCGTTCACCGAACTATTCGAGATAACCGGGTTGTAGTAGCCAACCGGAATCAAGGCATTCAGCCCGAGCGTGCCGGACAGCAACCAGTCCACCAAATCGCCCAGCCCGAGGAACGGGATGACGTTCAGAATCTTCGAGAGTACATTGGTGAGCGCTCCTACGATGCCGGAGACTGCATCGTATCGGGTTGCGCCCTCAACATATCCCACGAAACCACCGGTCATACGGCTTACGCTAGATACCGAAACATCTGCTACCTCGCAGTCCGTAACCTTGGTGTCCCCGTAGATACGGCCGGCAAATGCACCCGTGGCGAGGTTGGAAGGATTTTTTTCGTGCAGGGTGAGCAGACCTTGAAGATTGAGGTCAAGATCTACTTGTCCGAATGTCAATAGTTTTAACGCCTTCAACAGTGTGTCGAGCAGTAATCCCACTGCCGAAGTGAGCATACCGAGCAAGGTCGGCGGAATATACGATTCACTCGTATGATTCGTCACCGACACATCCTGCAGCTTGAGGTTCGACACCACGGCCGTACCGGCGCTGCCCAGACTGTTGCTGTTCATCACGGTCTTGTTCGTGATCGAGGCGAAGAAGCCGATGCCCTGCTGCTTGCTGACATCCAGCTGGTCGCCTTTGACATTAGAGACCATATCTTTCTGATTGACGACCACATGGCTGATGACCGGCCGAGCTGCGGTAGCGTGAACCACGCTTGCGCCATCGGCACCAACAGCCTTCCACAGGCTGGCTTCGGTGTCGCCGTCATTGGAGACCGCACCGAGCATAGTGCCGGAGAACATGAGCGGAGTCCACTCGGTGTTGTTGGTATCCGCCGCGTTCTTGGACAGGTCGATGTCACGGAAGATCAGGTAGTTGGCGTCTGCGGAATAGGTCAGGCCGGTGTTGGCAGCGGAGTAGTCCGTTTGCGTGCCATCAGCACCCACGCCGTAATACTTGGTGCGGGTCTTTCCGACGTCTAACCGCGTGCTGCACAGCAGTGGACTGTCGTGGTCGGAGGCATCAGCATCGCGCAAAGTATCTGAATTGGAGAGATCGGCGTCACCGGCGTATTCGGAAGACGGCGTGCCGTCCACCCACTGATAATTGAGGGGTCCTTGTCGCGTACAAGTCTGCTTGACCTTGTTGATGCGGCCAATAACCTTCTTGCCAGAACCAATCGCACGCAGCTGCTGCTCGTTACCAATCAGGATGTAGGTCTTGCCGCTGATCTCCTTGGTGACCTGACCCTCAAAATCACGGCCGCCAAGCGCCGTCGCGGCGACCTGCACATTGGCCTTCGCCGGCGATTGATCCGTCGCATTTGAGGAATCGTTCTTGGCATCTTGAGAAGAAGCATCGTTTGGAGCCTGAGTTTGGGCTCCATCATTAGCGGAATTGCCAGCGGTAGCTTCTGCTGAGTCGTCCGCCTTATTGTCTGTCGCACCATTTGAGGATTCGGAAGGTGTTGGCGCACCGTTTGATGTATTGGCCTCTTCTGACGTCTTATCGTCAACGTTGACATTGCGAGCAGAAGGAGCAGCTACGACAGTATTATCCCCCCCCCAGAAATTACGGCGTTAGGAGAGCTACTCACATCGTCTATATTCTGAGCATATGCTGCAGGCACCATGCACACGATGGACAAGGAAACAGCAATAACCGAAGCAAGGCAACGCTTCAAGGCATGGCGCTGCCTTCCAGATTCCTGTTCTGTTCCTCCGTTAAACCCGCAACGGACGAACTTCGATTTCGAGCCCATTGTTTCCCCTCATAGATTCGCAATCCCTTTTTCGGGAGGTCACTGCATACAATTATATAAGAAGTTGGCCCGTTGTCTAATTGAAAGTGCAACACCCGTTATTGGAGATTGTCCAGATAACCAGTCCGAAGGGATGTTGCACCTATGGGGAAAGTAAATTCGCACCTGTCGGAAGAGGAACGCCAGGTCATCCAGATCGAGGTCGGCAACGGCACGAGCGTCAGGAAGATAGCCCGTTTGCTGGGACGCGGCCCGTCCGGCATCAGCAGGGAGATCAGGCGCAACACGTGGTTCCCGTCCAACGAGAGCGAGTCCTACCGGCCGTACCGGCCGAAGCGTCTGAAGACGGGCCCGTGGACGGGCCGCTACTACATCGCCGGGCCCGCGCAGCGCAAGGCCGACCGGCGCAGGGCGAAGCCGCGCAAGCCATACCGCCTGTCATTCGGCCGCCTGTGGGCGCGGGTGGACGAATGGCCGGGTAGAGGCTGGTCGCCGCCGCCGGTCAGCGGCATCATCCGCCGTTGCCTGCCCAAACGCACGATCATCGAACCCGGTATGGCAAGAGGGCTCCAGGAGATCGTCGACGAGACCGACAACCGGCCCATGCGCATGCTCGGCCACCTCACGCCCGCCGAGGCATTCGCCGACGAGCTGCTAAACTTGCAAGACAAACAAGGATGTCGCACTTCTAAATAGACAACGGGGACAAAAGAACAAAAAACGCTCATTTGCGGGGGCCGGTTAGCGTATGTCTTTCTGGGCAAAAAGAAAAGCCCCGCAACTACGCGGGGCTTTTCCAACGAGGCCATAAGAGAGGAAGAGAATCGCCTCGTTTAATGGTTGGCATGACCGGAGTCATACCAAGTATCTGCTAGTTCCTCTACTAGTTCAGACGCAGCTCGGTCGACGGAGCGAACAGGTGCATCTTGGACGGGTCGATCTTGATCTTGACGGTCTGGCCGATCTTCGGCAGCGCACGCGGGTTCACACGAATCGTGGTGAGCTTGTTCTGGTCGGACATCATCGTGGACGCCTCGGCAGCGGAGCCATCGGTGATGATGTTGCCGTAGATGTAGCCGTCGGAGCCCAGATCCTCGATGTTCTGAACCTTCAGCGAGAAGGCGTTCGGATCGTCCGGGGTGGCCAGGGTGGCATCCTCGGGACGGAAGCCGACGACAATCTTGCCGCCATCCTCAGCGGTCAGCTTGTTGACGGCCTCGGTGGGCAGGTCGACGGTGTCCTCACCGATCTTCGCCTTGCCGTTGACGACCGGGTGAGTGTTGATGTTCATCGACGGGGAGCCGATGAAGCCGGCGACGAAGACGTTGGCCGGGCGATCGTACAGCTCGGTCGGGGCGCCGACCTGCTGCAGGACGCCGAGCTTGATGACGGCGATGCGGTCGCCCATCGTCAGAGCCTCGGTCTGATCGTGGGTCACGTACAGGGTGGTGACGCCGAGCTGACGCTGCAGGGCAGCGATCTGCGTACGGGTCTGCACACGGAGCTTGGCATCGAGGTTGGACAGCGGCTCATCCATGAGGAAGACCTTCGGCTCACGGACGATTGCACGGCCCATAGCCACGCGCTGACGCTGACCACCGGACAGAGCCTTCGGCTTGCGGTCGAGGTACTCGGTCAGATCCAGGATCTCAGCGGCCTTCTCGACGCGCTTGCGAATCTCTTCCTTCGGGGTGCCGGCGATCTTCAGGGCGAAGCCCATGTTGTCGGCGACGGTCATGTGCGGATACAGAGCGTAGTTCTGGAACACCATTGCGATGTCGCGGTCCTTCGGCTGCATCGTGGTGACATCATTGCCACCGATGAGGATGCGGCCCTTGTTGACCTCTTCCAGGCCGGCCAGCATGCGCAGAGTCGTGGACTTACCGCAGCCAGACGGGCCAACGAGCACCAGGAACTCGCCGTCCTTAATGTCAAGGTTCAAATCATCCACAGAGGGCTTATCGTTGCCCGGGTAGATACGAGTGACGTGGTCGAATACGACTTCTGCCATGATATTCATCCTTTCAGAGGCAGGTACGTGCCTCACGATCCGTTGTAAAGGGATTACTGTGCCTTGATCATCAGTCCCTACACTGGCAACATCAAACCGCAGCGTTCTTTTTTCCTTCGGTTCATTGAAGACTCTCTTCGTTGAGCCACGTACTACTATACACGTCCGCTGGAACACGTCAACACGCGCGTCTGAAACGCGGACGTAACATCGACGGGCCTTCAACCGGCATCCCGCAGCCGGCATTATCCTTACTCCGACCTCATCTCAGTCCCCCTCCTCCCATCCATCTCCCGCCTCTCCCCTCCCCAAGTCCTCTCCTCTTTTTGCGTTCCTAAGTGCGCGCCGAAACGACGACCGTGCGCACATAAGTACGCAAACAGGGCCATTTGCGTCCGTATGTTCGCGCACTTGTCGTTCCGGCGCGAACTTAGGAACGCAACGGCGTTTCCGGCTCAATCGGCATGCTCGAATATTGGGTGCGCCCCAGCACGCGGCACACCGGCCTGCATCAGCTTCATGATGAACGGCGCGCGCTGGACCACTTCGTTGTAATTCGTCCGTATCACAACGCTCACTCCGGCCTCTTTCAGATCCTGTTCGCGCTGCCTTTCGTCACGGACCACCTGCCGAACATCCCGGTTCGACGTCATCTCTGGATCGATGTATTTCTGCATACCGTCAAACTCCAGCACGATGATGCGGCCATCTTCCGTATGCCAGATGAAATCGACCCGGCCCGCCTCCTTGCCGGTCACGCGGCTGTAAAACGTATGCTGCAATTGCGGAGGAACAAACCCTTCTTCGATGGATACAGCCCGGCAGAACGACTCCCCTCCGTTCTCGCTGCGAGCATCCGCATAATGCAGCAGACGAAATACCGGCCCACAATCCACTCGCAGACCATCACAGACGGCGACGATCTCCTCGCGGGTCACGAGCCCCCGGCGCAACGCGGAATCGAACATCGACAGCACGTGCTCGAACGGATACAAGAGCGCGCAGTCCACCAAGGTTCTTGCCGGACTGGTCACACGTACCTCGCCGATACATACATCGTCACGCAATGCCCGTTCGTGGGCGATCCGGTCAGCCAACTTGCTCACCTGACTCCAGGTATTCGACCCGTCCTGTGCTGCTCCATCACCGCGAGGCCGGTACAAACGGACCACATGGCAGTCCTCCCGTATATCGGATCTACGCACCGAGATGCGCCGCAGCCGGTGGTACGACCGACGTGACTTGGTGAATCCGTCAGTCGCGATGTACACGTATGGCTCGTCATGCAGCGTCCAGGAGTGCTCGAACCCGTAGATGACCGCCGCGCTCAGTCCGGCGAATACGCGCTCGGGATGCCGTCTCGCCATTTCGCGAATGACATGTGACGCTTGCTCAATGGGATTCAGACCATCCCAGTATTCACGACGCGCGTACACGCTGCGAAATGGCCGCACGACATCGCCGCAACGAGTTCGCCGCAGCATCGCCTGTCGTTCTGCCGGGCTGGACGCGGAACAGCATCGCCCGTCCATTTCCGCCCGGTTCATCAGATCGTCTAGATGCTTGTGCTGTCTCATATGTTGATGATGACAATATGGACCGCCGCTGCGCAAGCGAATCCGGGGTATGTGGTCGAAGGCTAGGCGATTGTGGATAACTCGGCGCGTCGCGGCGGCATCAACGGCTGTGACGACACATTTGCGTTCTTAAGTGCGCGCCGAAACGACAAGTGCGCGAACTTAAGAACGCAAACCGGCCCATTTGCGTTTCTAAGTGCGCACAGTCGACGTTCCGGCGCGCACTTAGAAACGCAAACGATATCAGGGGGGGGTAGAGAGTATCGGAGGGGACAGCAGGGGAAGGAGGAATATCAGGGGTAGAGAGAACGGGCACAGGGCGGTGAGTAGGATAGGAGGGTATGAGCGATGCGTTGAACTTGGAGCCCGGAGCGTTGGTCGGCGGCTACACGCTGATGTCGCGGCTGGGATCCGGAGCCATGGGATCGGTCTGGCGCGTGCATGATGACGGTGGCGAGGAATACGCGATGAAGATATTGCGCGATTCGCTCGCCGATGACCGTTCGACGGCGTCCGCGCGCGATCAGATCACGGCACGTGAGCGGTTGCGCCGAGAGGCGATGGCGTTGAAGAAAGTCAATCATCCCGGCGTGTGCGGCATCGTGGACATGGAGTTGGATGATTCGCTGGCGTTCATCGTCACCGAGCTGATCGAGGGCAAAAACCTGCGCGACGACGTCGCCGCGAATGGGCCATACGTCGCCGATGACCTGGAACGACTGGCATCCAAGCTGATGGACGCAGTTAGGGCGGTTCATGCGGCGGGCATCGTGCATCGAGACATCAAGCCGACCAATGTGATGGTTTCGGCGACCGGCCCGGTTCTGGTGGATTTCGGCATCGCCATGGGCGAAGGCGAAAGCCATGTGACGCGCACCGGCCTGGTGATGGGAACGCCGGGGTTCATCGCGCCGGAGATTATCGAGGGAACCGAATCCGATGAGATCACGGACTGGTGGTCCGTGTCGTCGGTGCTGGCATTCGCGGCAACCGGAAAGCCCGTTTTCGGCACCAAGCCGATGATGGCGGTGCTGGAACGCGAGGCGTCCGGCAACGCGAACCTCACAGGTCTTCCCGCCACCACCATGACGGCGTTCCGTGCGGCGCTGAACCCGGATCGCAGCAAGCGCTGCACTCCGGAGCAACTGCTGCAGGCGATCACCGTGGACGCGTTCAACCCCGGCGCCTGGCAGCAGTACGACGATGACGCCGCGCAATCCGGTCAGACGGATGTGATGCGCCCTTTTGACCATACCGGTCTGCGCAACCCGCGTCTGTTATGGCGCCCGCATGAGCCGGCCGAATCAGGTGAGAAGCCGACTGCAGCCGTCACCAAGGCAGGAATGCCAAGGCAAACCGCGATGCCCGGCGTTCGGCCCGCTTTGCAGCGGATCATCGGACAATCGGCGCCCTCACCGTATGCGACGGTTCCGCCGATTCCGAGGCTCCCAAACGCCGGCCAAGCCGCTGACGCTGCATCCGCCAGTCTTCGACGGCTACCATCAATCGGGACAGGAGCAGATGCCGGAACCTCGGACGGAACCGTACCGCTCCGGGAAGCACCGCTACCGGGAAATATCGCGTCTTCTCAGGCACCCGGCAACGACCGGACGGCGCCGATGTCCCGCCTCACCCCACCTATGCCGCCGACCATGCCGGTCGGCACCGAAGCGACCGAATCGTTGCGCCCACAGCCGACATCGGTTCTGCCCACCTCCACCATGCCATTCGATTCCACGGTCAGCGTCGGACGAACCATGCCCATGCAACCGCAGCCGACGACGGCCCTACCCACGGACGATGCGGACATGACCGGAGCAACGGCCGTAATCGAGCCGTCATCATCCGCCGACACCGCGGCAACCCTGGCGATGGATGATCCAGTGTGGTCGGGGCGCCAGCAAATCCCCACCATGACCATGCCGCCGCTGAGCCCCCAGCAGATCTTCGCCGACCCTGATGAAGCCGCAACGCCGACGACCGCAATGCAACCCGGCCAGCCCGCACAGCTCCAGCCAGCCGCGCAATTCCAGCCGTCCATGCAAGCCATGCCGACAGCGCAGGCCATGCCGCCGATGGCCATGAACCCGGCAGACATCAAGCGCCAGACCTATCTGCGTCAAGGCACGCCGCTGCTCGCCGCATGGGCAGCGCCCATAGCCGCAATGGCCGCGAGCATGCCGTTGGCGGCAATGGTCGCAGCCACGCTGCTGTGCTGGCTGCTGCTGACGGTAGGCTATTCGACAGACGCCCAGCTGCAACGCGAATACAGACGCGGCGGCACACACAGCGCCGGCGACACCGCGATGCGCATCATCACGCTGCCATGGCACGCCCTCAGGGGGTTGCCTGCGGCAATAGGGCGCGGTCTGCTCGCCGTCGCGACGCTGGCGCTGGGATCCACCCTCGCGACGCTGATCTTCAGTCTGCCGGTCGTAAACACGCGGTTCGCCATAGGCGGCATCACCATTGTGGTACCCATCATCGCCACCTCCCCCGTGTCCCCGTCGGGTCTGGCTCTGGCCATCTGCGCGGCGATCAGTTGGATCATCGGTATGCTGGCGCCCGCGCCGACCATGCTGCGACTTGGCACCGGCACCCTGCTCGGTCTCAACCGGCCCGCGGGCTCCAGCGGCGCAGGCATGCTCCCCGAATCGTCCGACAACGAAACCGCTCCCGCGATATCCGCCCAACATTCCGGGCGTGAATTCGCCGTATGGATCGCATGGGCGGTGATTACACTCTCAGCGTGCACGCTGCTCGGTCTCGGACAAGGCATCAACTGGTGGCCGCTGCCCTCCAACGTCGCATAACATCCCCATCCCAGCTGCATGCCGAGCGACGGCAATGCCCGGTTTGTAGCCATTGTCACGTTCCATCATGCGGCGAACGGCGCAACCCGCGCCGGAAAAGCGAACCCTTCTACTACTATGGGCAACAAACCGGCAGGAAAGGGATAACTGTGGCACAAAAGAATCAGAACGCGAAGCGCAACACCAGGGCAAGCCGTCGCGCCGCCGAAGAGAAGGCGGCGCAGGAGAAGGCGGAGCAAGCGGCCAAGGAGCGCAAGCAGCAAACCATCATCGGCGCAGTGGTCGTCGCCATCATCGTCGTGCTAGTGGCAATCGCCGGCTTCGCCATCTATGGAGCCATTCACAAGAACGACGTGGCGAAGAGCACCACCGAGGAGCAGGCATACCAGCAGCTGCAAAAGGTCGAGACCAAGCCATCGGCGGCCGACGACAAGGGCGGCATCCTCATCTCCAGCGAAGGCTATGGCAAGAAGGTGTCCGGCGCCCCCACCGTCGCCGTGTACATGGATCCGCTGTGCCCCGGCTGCGGCGAGTTCAACCGCCAGACCGATCCCACGCTGATCTCGCTGGTGGACGCGGGCCAGATCAACCTGGAAATCCACCCGATGTCGTTCATGGACGAATACTCGACCGACGAATATTCCAGCCGCGCCACCGGCGCCATCCTGTACATCGCCAGCAATGACGACAACCCCGATCACCTGCTCAAGTTCATCTCGAACATCTACGCCGAGGACTTCCAGCCCGGTGAGGCCAGCGAATACAAGTCGGTCAAGAACAAGGCGCTCAAGCAGCAGGCGATTGACGCCGGCGTACCGCAGTCCGTGGCCGACAAGGCGTTCAACGGCGAATACAGGAAATGGATGGATGCCATCAACCTGTACACCCCGAAGCGCCCCGAACTGTGGCAGGTGTCCGGTTCGAACAAGGGTGTCATGAGCACGCCGACCATCACCATCAACGGCAATTACTGGGATCGCAACCAGCTGTCACTCGCCGGTATGAACAACAGGACCGGCATCATCGCGTCGCTGGGCCTGAAGGAAGACGAAGTCGGCCAGAAGGGCACGATGCCGTCGATCGGCGAATCAGGCAAGCCGATCTCGCTGACGACCGGCGAATGACGAATGACCCGTCATGCCCCCGCAGATGAACGATGACACCCACGTAGACCCGTGTCGCGCTGTGATCTTCGACCCCGGCCGGAGGAACCGCAACACGGGTTTGCGACATTCTGAATTGACCAGCGCGGTGAAACTGGTAAGCTAGTCAATCGTTCGATGGCACCTGTCCGCATTGTGCGAATGGGGTCCGCCTCCTTAGCTCAGATGGCCAGAGCGGCCGCCTTGTAAGCGGCAGGTCGTCGGTTCGATCCCGACAGGAGGCTCGCGGCACAGCATACCGCGTGTCATGTGCGATGCACGGTCGACATGTAGTAAGCTGTGTTTACATATAGTCTTACCTTGTGTAAGTGCCAGAAGCCTTCCCCCAACTTATGGCTTCTGGAAGGCAGAGCGTCCCCCAATTAGCTCTGCCCACAGGGGGGCGGGACAATCCCCTTCTCTCCCGCCCCCTTCTTCTTTATTTTGATATATATGACCACCCCAGTAGCTCTGCGGCAGTCCTTCGGGCAGGGCAAAAAAGTACCAAATGTGGGAGTATGGGTGACGGTCGTGCGATGCCCAGCGAAGCATCATCGTGATTGGTTACAATGCTAGCCGTAGCTCATGGAAGGATGACATATGGTCAGGCGGTGGACACCACGACGTTTTGTTCGATTGCGTCGCATTCGGGTGGCGATCTGCGCCGTCGCCGTGGCTCTTGCCTCAACGGTCGCATTCGGCGTCGCCGCACGCAAGACCATCGCACTCAGCATCAACGGCGACACCCAGACCGTCACCACGTATGCCATGAGCGTGACGCGCCTGCTTGAAGAGCGGGGCGTCGACGTCAAATCCCATGATCTGGTGCAATCCACCAGCGGCGACATCCTCAGCAATCATGACGTGGTCACGGTCCGCAGCGCATATCAGACGACCATCAGCATCGACGGACAGCGCGTGCCGTTCTGGACCGTGGCGACCAGCGCCTCCCAGCTGCTCGGGTTTTTCCAGCAGAACGAGAACGAGGCCGCGAAAGTCACCGTGGACATCGACAACATCTACAGCCAGCTCACCGGCGGCCTCGTCATCAACGAGTCCGGCCCAGTGACGGTCATCGCCGACGGCAAAACGTCGGTCGCGCCGAATGGCAAGCTTCCCGCCGCGTCGATTCTCGATTCCAAAGGCATCAGCCTCAACAAGGAAGACCGCGTCAGTGTCGAGAAGGACGGAGACAAGACCGTGCTGCGCGTTCAGCGCGTCACCCACGGGCAGGAGACGACGACCGTCGCCATTCCCCATGGTTCGCAGACGATTGTTGATAAGTCGTTGAAGCCAGGAACATCCGTGGTCCGCCAACAGGGGGAAGACGGCGAGAAGAAGCAGGTCTATAACGTCACGTATGTCGATGGCATCGCAGAGACTCGAACGCTGATTTCGGAGACGACCACCAAAATCTCCCTCGACACCATCGTCGCCGTAGGCCCGGAGAAGGTCGCCGAACCTTCCGACACCAGCAAGGGGCAAGCCGATAAAGGCAGCGACAACGCCGGCAAGTCGGATGGCAACTCCTCGAACGGCAGCACGTCCGGCGCAAACAAGTCGGATGATACGTCGAACAATGACAAAAACAACGACAAGAACAACGGGAATTCGGGCAACAACGGCAATTCCGGGAACTCAGGGAACTCAGGCAATAGCGGCAACTCGGGAAACTCCGGCAACTCGGGAAACTCGGGAAACTCCGGCAACTCCGGCAACTCCGGCAACTCCGGCAACTCCGGCAACTCCGGCAGCAGCTCGCAGGGACGCCTATGGCACCCGACCGCCGCGCAGGCCAAAGCCTACGCATCCGGCGCGGCCGCACAGCGCGGCTGGACCAGCTACGACTGGACATGCCTCGACAAGCTGTGGACCCGCGAATCCAGATGGGCTGTGGTACGCCGAGAACGCGAAGTTTCATAGCCAATTCTCCTTTGACATTTATTGAGAACGACTATGGAGTGGTGTTCCTTTTGTTTAACTCCCACCACTCACGAGAGTTATTGATATGTTCGCTAAACGATAATTTAGAAGCGACCGC
>ENA-OQBD01000879-OQBD01000879.1-human-gut-metagenome-genome-assembly--contig:-NODE-879-length-15100-cov-3.949376_pt1 | contig 15100 bp, 14 predicted proteins | sample MGYA00242742_ERZ504543 | MGnify/ENA primary metagenome ERZ504543 (study PRJEB26092, sample SAMD00036239) | human gut metagenome | host: Homo sapiens | study: EMG produced TPA metagenomics assembly of... | reverse complement strand
TCATTTTTATTTCTATATTTTACTCAAACACGATCCTATTTATACTACTTACTTTTTATGGTATCTTCAAACGCTTTCCGCACATCATCATTATGGCTTGTGATAATAAGGACTGCATACTGCCCTTTCGTAAAAACCAACCCATCCTGAATCCGGCTGACCTGCTTCGGTTCATAGGACTGCAGCAAATTATACCGATCCTGCTGATGCTTTGTCAGGCTTTCTTTTGCCTCATCTGCATCTGCCTTATCCTTCACGGCAATCACTACAATTTCATCTGCTTTGTGTCCATCCGAAGAATAGCTTACAAAATAACTGTCCACTTTTTTATAGTCCATGTCAGAAATATTGGAAAACTTATCTTCTGCATCTTTTTCTGCGCTGCTGGCATTGAGCATCTCCGGCAGATCCGGATCCGCTGCTTCCATCGCCGTGCGCAGGTCATACATACTGACAGAACCGGACGTGTTTTTCTTCGCACCACATCCCACACACATCACCAGCATGGTCAGAACCAGCAGAAGTTTCCAACCCGTTTTTTGTTTTTTCATCTGTTATCTGGCCTCCACAGTTTCTTCTGTACTGAACGTTGCCCCATTTTGTGCCGCATCATCCATAGTCATATCCTTATTTCCGATATCAGCACTTGCGCCATCCATCATCATGCCATCTCCGTTTGCAGATTCCAGTCCCTGAAATGCTTTCTGGACAGCCTTGTCGATTTTTTTCTGTTCTTTTTCGCTGATATTCTGGCTTGTATTGTCCGTGTTATATCCCGGCATGGTAACATTAAACAAATATCCTTTTCCATCCGGATCCTGAATCCAGTTGTAAGTTCCCAGACTGTATGGCATATCCTTATAGTTTCCGGACATCAGGAAATTGTCAATGGAAGAAGCTATGGCATTTGCCACCTGCGCTTTTTCCTCTGTAATATCCTCTTTAAACGCAACCATGACCCCGCCAAGCTTTTTATCCATAGCAGCACGCAATGCTTTCGGCAGATCATATATACTGTCCACGGTTTTCTTATTCTGGTATGCCATATTGTACTTTAATGAGTTAGCTGCCGGGAAGTAATCGCGATCCCAGCTCTGGGACTGTCCATACATGGCATCCGTCACATTAAAGTTCGCATAATTTCCATTTCCTGCATCGGAATAAATATCGGTAATGTACCAGTCTCCGTCAATTTTTACCACATCCCAGCTATGGAATTTTTCTGTATTATGTTCCACTTTACATTCAATTCCCATCATCTGCATGAACATGCGGAATGTCGTTGCATAACCGACGCATACGGCATTGTGGTATTTTAACACACCGTATGGATTATCACAGTCTTCCTGTGTACTCGGAATAACGGTCAGTGCCCCGGAATCCTGCTGGAGCTTTTTGGTCATCCAGTCATACACCGCCTTTTCCTTTTCAAAATCAGACATGCTGTCCGTAATCTTCATATCTTTGATCGCTTTTTTTCGCCATATCAAGGGTTTCTTTTTCCTTTGTCTGTCAGCTTTGAAGTATCGCCGGATTTGTAGGCATCCGAAATATTTGTGGTAGGTTTGATCTCATAATTATCTGCGATCTTTACGTAATCCTCGGTAGTCTCAGGATTTTCTTCCTTTTTCTGCTCTGCAATATAGGATTTTAAAGTCACCAGATTAAACGCAGAAATCGTGGTACTTCCCACAACGCCTGCTGCAAGAATCACCGCTACAATCCCTTTCCATGCACCGCCTTTTTTGCTTTTCTTTCTGCTCCGGTCTGCACCGGATTACTTTTTACGCTTTCCATAAGTTTCCATATGTATTTACCTCATATTTTAATTGATGTATTTTTTCTACTGCACCTTTATTATAGCAGTTTCACATCCAAAAAAGGCTATCTTTAAAGAAACTTAAATAAATATTAAGATCCGTCTGTACGAAAAAAAGGACATCCACAGCGAATGTCCTTTTCTCCCATATGGTATCATCCTTATATTGCATCTTCCTCAATATGCTCCCTGCCCTGTGCAATGATTGACCGGACGTGGTCATCTGCCAGGGAATAAAAAACAGATTTTCCCTCCCTGCGGCATTTGACTAACTTATTCTGTTTTAAAATCCGAAGCTGGTGGGAAATTGCAGACTGTGTCATTGACAATACCGCTGCAAGATCACAGACACACACCTCTGCTTCAAACAGGACAAACAGGATGCGGATACGGGTGGAATCTCCAAACACTTTAAATAATTCTGCAAGATCATACAGTTCCGTTTCTTCCGGCATCGTGTCATTCACGATCTTTAGCAGATCCGGATGTACCTGATTTTCACTACAGCATTCAATCTTTTCTTTTTCCATGAAGTTCCTCCTCTCCACCGGAACATTTCCGGCAGAATTATACCCTATAATTTTTTTACAAAAAGTGCGCGGATTGCATTCAGCACAGCAATCACCATAACACCAACATCTGCAAAAATTCCCATCCACATATTTGCAATACCTATCGTTACCAAAAACAGGCAGAGCAGTTTAATCCCGATTGCAAAACAGATATTTTCATATACAATCCGCAGGCACTTTCTTGCGATACGGATTGCTTTCGCAATCTTGAGCGGATCATCATCCATCAGTACCACATCTGCTGCCTCAATCGCCGCATCCGATCCAAGTGCTCCCATAGCGATTCCAACATCAACACGGGAAAGCACAGGTGCATCATTGATGCCATCCCCGACAAAGGCAACGGTACTCTTTTCTTCCCTGGTCTGCAACAGTTTTTCCACTTCGGAAACTTTATCTGCCGGAAGCAGCTGGGAATGTACTTCCGTGATTCCAACCTCCCCTGCTACCTGCTGTGCTACACGGTCATCATCACCCGTCAGCATTACCAGCCGGTGCACACCGGAATTTTTCAGTGCCTGCATGGCAGCCGCCGCATTCGGCTTAATCATATCTGAAATCAGTATATGACCGGCATAGACACCATCGACTGCCAGATGTACGATTGTACCGGTACAGCTGCAGTTGCGGTACGCAATTTTTTCTTTTTTCATGAGTTTGTCATTTCCTGCCGCAACCCTGTGTCCGTCTACCGTCGCGATCACGCCGTGTCCACCGATTTCCTGTACATCTGTGACCCGGTCCACATCCAGTTTCTTACCATAGGCTTTCTGCAGGCTGATACTGATCGGATGTGTGCTGTGACACTCTGCCAGTGCCGCATACTCCAGCAGCTGTTCTTCCTTTTTCGTATATACCGGATGTCCGGACTCAACCGGACAGCTGCCGGATGCACAATTTGTTCCATGAATTCCGCAGACTTCAAATACCCCCTGCGTAATTGTTCCTGTCTTATCAAAGACAACCGTGCGCGTTCCCGCAAGTGCTTCCAGATAGTTGGAACCCTTTACCAGAACACCCTCTGCACTGGCACCTCCGATTCCTGCAAAAAAGCTGAGCGGAATACTGATGACCAGCGCACACGGGCAGCTGATAACCAGAAATGTCAGTGCACGGTAAATCCAGATGCCCCAGTCTGCCGGAAGCCCCATAAACAGCATGCGGACAAGCGGTGGCAGTATTGCCAGTGCCAGCGCACCGTAGCAGACTGCCGGTGTATAATAATGTGCAAATCTGGAAATAAAATTCTCGGAACGTGATTTCTTGGAACTTGCATTCTCCACCAGATCAAGAATCTTAGAAACCGTAGACTCTCCAAACTCTTTTGTGGTGCGGATCTTTAACAGTCCGGAAATATTGATACATCCACTGATGATTTCCTCTCCCACAGCGACTTCCCGCGGAACACTCTCTCCCGTCAGTGCACTGGTATTCAGGGAAGAATGTCCTTCCACAACCACACCATCGATTGGAACTTTTTCGCCCGGCTGTACAATAATCACCGTGCCGATCTCCACCTCATCCGGGTCTACTTTTTTCCATCTGACCGTCTGTTTCAATATTTGCATAATCCGGCCGATATCCATCAGATCACTGATATTCCGGCGGCTCTTACCGACTGCATAACTCTGGAACAGCTCTCCGATCTGATAAAACAGCATAACTGCAACGCCTTCTTTGTAATCGCTGAGGGCAATCGCTCCGATGGTTGCCACTGCCATCAGAAAAATTTTCATCAAACATCTGCCTGTTACAGATTCCTTTCCAGGCTTTCCGCAGAATATCATAACCGATCACAAAATACGGAACCAGATAGAAAAGAAACTCCAGCCACTTTGGTATGGAAACAACGCTTCCTGCAATCCCGATGATAACCAGAAGCACTGCCGCCACAATAATTCGTTTCAATACTTTTTCTGCTTTTATTCATGGTGCCCTCCAATCTGACTGATACCTATGGGAAAAGCCGGATTTAAAGAAAGATCTCACAATCATCTTCCACTTTCTTACAGTTCTTTAACACATCCTGCATAACCGCTTTCGCATCTACACCCTCTTCAAATTCTACGTTCATCTTCAGTGTCATGAAATTTACAGTTGCATCCTTTACTCCGGTAGTAGCTTTTGCAGCTTCCTCCATTTTATTTGCACAGTTTGCACAATCCACATCAATTTTGTAAGTTTTCTTCATCGTCGGTTTCCTCCATACTTTCCTTTTTCATTTTATCATTCTTTCATATGAGCATTTGTTCATATGTTTGATTCTATTATAGCGCAAAGTTCGTAAATGTCAATATATTTTTAATACGCTGGGATTGTTTCAGAATTGAATTTTCCAGACCATTTTTTAACAAACAGATTTGCATGTGTTTGTTAAGAAAATCAAGTGTTCTATCACTTTCCAAATTGATAGTGGACATATAGAAAATAAAGGATTGATTATGTCCCACTTGCATCGTGTGTTGGGACATATATGATATATTTTTCCAACTATGCCCCACTTATCACCGCCATCGGGACATATGTTCTCCTTGTGAAATCTGTAAGATTTATTACAGGATTTATGATAAATGGGTTATGTAAGATGTACTATCCGTTTTCTGTAATCCTTTTGTAAAAACAAAAAGAGTGGATGCTTTGGGACATCCACTCCACATGCCGGCTATGCCATGCCGTTTACGGTTTTATATTTATAGAGCATCTCCGCGTGGTTTTGTTCTTCCACCTGGATATCTGCCAGAAGTTTGCGCACATCGGAATCTCCGAATGCAAACACATCGGTATTATACGTTCCGGACACCATTTTTTCAGAACCAATGCTGTCTGTGGCAAGGAAATTATCGTTTTTCTTATCTTCCGGATTGGTCATAGAATCATATGTTGCCTTTGGCTCATACATCTTTCCATCCCTGTCATTGACGTTACAGGATGGGACGCTGCCTTTCATGACCTGTTCCAGAGACTCCACATGCTTCTGCTCCTTTTTTTCCAGATCGGCAAACAAATCCCGAAGTACCGGGTCTTTTGCTTCCTGTCCGTAACGTTTGTACTTCTCCACGCAGGACAGCTCCTGTGTGTGCAGATCCTCAATTGTAGCCATCTCTTTTTCTGTTAAAACCATGGTTTAACCCTCTTTCTTTCCATAAGATAATCTTGTTGATTGCAGAACATGAACACTCCGCAACCTTCTCCTCTAGTATCTGTAAAAAAATGCAACACATACCTGGTAAAATTTCGTCAAAAGGGCTTGAAACTTTTCACAATAGATTGTATAATTTCGTTTGTATTTTATACAATATTTACAAAAAGGTGGATTATTTTATGGAAGAACGAGAAAAATTAAAATCCCGTCTGGGATTCATTCTCCTGTCAGCCGGATGTGCGATCGGAATCGGAAACGTATGGAAATTTCCATACACTGCCGGACAGGGCGGAGGCGGTGCCTTTGTGCTGTTTTATCTGTTGTTTCTGATTATTCTCGGACTCCCGATCATGACGATGGAATTTGCGGTTGGACGTGCCAGCCAGAAAAGTCCGGTCAAAGCCTACCAGGCACTGGAAAAACCCGGACAGAAATGGCATATCCACGGGATTATCACATTGATCGGCTGCTATCTTCTTATGATGTTTTATACAACGGTCACCGGCTGGATGCTTCATTATTTTTATATGACGGTCACCGGACAGTTTCAGGGACTGGATGCCGACGGTGTCTCCGGACAGTTTACCACAATGCTGAGCAAACCTCTGACCATGGGCTTCTGGATGGTGGTAGTTGTTTGCGCCGGCGTATTTGTCTGCTCCCGTGGACTGCAGAACGGTCTGGAAAAAGTAACAAAGGTCATGATGACTTCTTTGCTTATCATCATGATCATTCTGGCAATCAACAGCTTTTTTATGGATGGTGCAAAAGAAGGCCTTGCCTTTTATCTGATCCCGGACTTTGAACGGATGAAACAGATCGGTATTGCAAAAACCATTACGGGTGCCATGAACCAGGCATTTTTCACGTTAAGCCTTGGAATCGGCGCGATGGCAATTTTGGGAAGTTATATCGGAAAGGAACGCTCTCTGCTTGGTGAATCGGTAAATATTGCCATTCTGGATACGTTTGTTGCTATCACCTCCGGACTTATCATTTTTCCGGCATGCTTTACGTTCCATGTTGACCAGACTTCCGGACCAAGCCTGATTTTTATCACCCTGCCGAATATTTTTAACCATATTCCGCTTGGCAGACTCTGGGGAAGCCTGTTCTTTTTGTTTATGTTTTTGCAGCGTTTTCCACAATCCTGGCAGTATTTGAGAACATCATCTCCTGCGGTATGGAACTGACTGGATGCAGCCGCCAGAAATCCTGTGCCGTTAATCTGGTACTGATCATTGTACTCTCCCTGCCATGTGTACTCGGATACAATGTATGGAACTGGAAAGGTTTTTCAATCTTTGGCGGGTCTGTGCTTGACCTGGAAGATTTTCTGGTAAGCAACCTGTTCCTGCCTCTCGGTTCCCTGGTATATCTGCTGTTTTGCACAAGCCGCTACGGCTGGGGCTGGAAAAACTACACAACCGAAGCCAATACCGGAAAAGGATTAAAAATTAAAAACTGGATGCGCGGCTACATTACCTATATTCTGCCGCTGATTGTGCTTTTTATCTTTGGATTTGGCATTTATGATAAATTTTTTACAAACTAAGGAGGATTTCTTATGTATCACGCAAATGAATCACGTTACGAAACCATGAAATACCACCGCTGCGGCGACAGCGGACTGATGCTGCCGGAAGTATCTTTGGGCTTCTGGCACAATTTCGGAGATACCGGTGTTTATGAAAATATGAGACAGATGTGCTTTACGGCATTTGACCACGGGATCACACATTTTGATCTGGCAAACAACTATGGACCGCAGCCGGGCAGTGCGGAGGAAAATCTCGGGAAGATCCTTCGGGAAGAATTTTCTTCCTACCGCGATGAACTGATCATCAGTTCCAAAGCCGGTTTTGACATGTGGCCGGGACCTTATGGAAACTGGGGCAGCCGCAAGTACCTGATTGCCAGCCTTGACCAGAGCTTAAAACGACTCGGTCTGGACTATGTGGATATTTTCTATCACCACCGCATGGACCCGGATACACCGCTGGAGGAAACCATGGGTGCACTCGACCAGATCGTGCGAAGCGGAAAAGCACTGTATGTCGGTCTGTCCAACTACGACGGGGAAACCATGAAACGCGCAGCTGCCATCTTAGAAGATCTGCACTGCCCGTTTATTATCAACCAGAATTCCTACAATATCTTTAACCGTACCATTGAAGAAAACGGTTTAAAACAGGCCGCAGCAGATGGGAAGAAAGGAATTATTTCTTTCAGCCCGCTCGCGCAGGGTATGCTGACCGACCGCTATCTAAACGGTATTCCAAAAGACAGCCGTGTCAACACGGACGGACGTTTCCTGCATGCGGATCAGTTTGATGAAAAGCGGATGGCAAGTATCCGGAGCCTGAATGAGATTGCGGCTGCCCGTGGTGAAAGCCTCGCACAGATGGCACTCAAATGGGTCATCCGTGACGGTGTGGTCACTTCCGTTCTGATCGGAGCTTCCCGCCCGGCACAGATTCTTGAAAATCTGAAAGTGTTAAACTCTGCTCCGTTTACGGAGGAGGAACTGAAAAAAATTGATCAGTGTGCACTTTCTCTCTAGGTAAAACAAAAACCCCGGATATTTATTTCCGGGGTTTTGTCTTTTCCTGCATCTGCTATCTGACTTTGACTTTTAATTTTAAAACTTTGGTCTTTCCATTGTTTAAGGTTACTGTCACGCGAATGGACGCAGTTCCTTTTTGTTCGATTTTATGGTACCCTTCTTGTTTACAGATGCAATTTTTTGTTATTGCTCTGATAAGAAACACTTTCTACATTATCCATATTTAAGGCAGCCGACAGGGAACCTTCTTTTGTTTTCCCTTCTTCACCTGAACGGTTTTATTCTTCAATGTAACCGTTTTTAATATTTTCGTTGTGACCTGATCCATATCTTTCTGATCCATAAGGACATAATCCTTTTTGGAATCTGCTGAAAAATTCACATTTCCGGCTTTTGTAACCGTATAACTCTTGTCGTTTACAAGGACATAGGCACCTGTCTTTTGATCTTTTGCACACACATACAGCTTATTTCCGGTCTGTATGTCTGCTGTATTTACGGTCAGTGTATAGCTTACGTTGCCAGCCGGATCGGTGACCTGGATCGTCACATCTGTGTGTTTTCCATCGTTTTCTTCCAGTATCTGATTTATCAGATCAGCGGTCACCGTTGTTTTGATGGCTTTATTTTTCCGGGTTCCGGTAACGGTTACGGTTGGTGTATTTTGTCCGGCCGCGTTTCCATCGGACGGTGTTTGTGTACCAGCTGTATTTCCGTCAGACGGAGTTTCTACATCGGTTTTGTTTCCGTTGGATGGTGTTCCCCCTCCGGCTGTGTTACCACCCGAAGTATTTCCGCCACCAGAACTTCCTCCGGAAGATGAGCCGCCTCCGGTGGAACTGTCCTCTTTGATTGTAACGGTCGCGGCTTCACTTGTCACTGTTTCGTAATAATTCTGTCCATCCTTATCATCCGGCTCATATACTGCCTTAAACTGATAAGAACCGCCACGTTTTAAGCCTGATACAACCGTATCGGCTTCCCCATATACGAGTTTTTCCTGTGCCTTTATTATGGTTCCGTCCTGATAAAAAGAAATCGAACCAAGCGGAATACTGCCATTTCGGACTCCATCTACCTTTGCATACAGATGTACGGAATTACCGTTTTCTGTCTCTGCCGTAAGACGAATCGATGGTTTCGCCGCTGTAATGGTAAAGGTTCCGACTTTTTCCACTATCACATCGTACTGGTTTCCAGTTACTTTAAACCACACCTCATAGCTGCCCGGCTGCACCGGAACAACATTTTTCCCATCCTGCCGATAGAAAACTTCAGGCTTTACCTGCGAATCTACCGTCTGTCCGTTGTCCGTTCGGACTACATTTACCGTGGAAACAAGGCAGCTCTGTTTCAGCCCTGTGTACGCAGCTGTCTGCTGGATGGTATCATACTGCATCTTTACGGCAATTGGATTTACCGTCACGGTTTCGTTTGCCTGGGAAGGAAGTGCCCTGTAGTTTTCATTGGCTGCTCCTGCACCTGCATAAGAAACTGTAATTGCATTTTCTCCCATATGAAATCCGTTTGTCTCTGAAACCGGAATCTTTATGGCTGCCTCTCCGTTTTGAAGCGTGATGCCGGATACTTCATAAGGGGTCTGGTTAATGTATACCGAAAAACCAGCAGACGGCACGTTCTGTCCCTGTAAGCTGCTATCTGTATAGACCGTCTGCACGGTAAAATTCAGTTCATCCTGCATGGACACGGCCGTTGGTAATCCATTTATCGTAGTGGTTGTTTCCTTTGAAGTAGCCGTCGAACCGGATGTATCCGGATCTTTGTTTACAATCAAAACTACCTTCTGCTCAATTTGTTCATCTGCTGAAAATGGACGGATTGTGATATAGTAGGTTCCTTCTTTTACCGTAGAACTCTCAGCCGTGCGATAGCACATGGGTGTGATCGCATTCTTCTCTATTCCCGTTTCGAACATCAAATTAAAATTCGGAATACAAATAAAACTACCTTCATCATTCGTAACCGTCTCTGAAGAAAGTGTTTTCCCGTTAAATGTTACTTCATATTCCATCGGAACAACCCCTAGATCCCGATCATACTCATCCGTTTGCTCCAGCCAGGCTACCTCTGCCAGATATGGTTTTGGATCCTTATTTTATACTCACCGACTTTTGAAATCTCCGAAACCGTTGTGGTAATTACCGGATTTTTTATGGTCATATTTTTTACCGCAACCGGTTCATCCCCTGACAACTCACTGGTTTTCCAGATTTCTCCGTTTCCAGACGATGTCCGTTCCAGTGTCATTCCCGCCTGTCCGTCTGTCGGTGTAAAAGAAACCACCGTATCCGCAGCCCTTCCAAGTTCCAGATAGGTGTGACCATACTCCGCAATTCCGGATTTTCCATTTCTTCCATTCAGGGTTTCAAATGTAAGTGCACCCGTAATGGTATCTGTAACATTCAGCTTCTGTTCTTTTCCTAAGATCAGTCGGTTTCCTGCAGAATCCACACTCACAATCGAATGTACCTGTGGAGTTTCCATCTGGGAAAGATCAATCGCACTTGCCCCTTCCAGCCTGACCGTACAGCTGTCCAACGCTGCCGGTGCAAATGTTCCACCGCCCTTTACTGTGAGGTTTCCTACTTTGCTTATACCTGGAATCCCGGTATAGGACTGGTCGGTATCTATGGTCAGAAATGTCTTCCCTGCGTGATTTTCAGATACTCCGTACACCTGTTTCATATCGGAACCGGTAAGTGAAATTTCCACATCGCCGGAAACCGTATATTGTCCATCCGCTGCCGGTGGATCCGGCTCCTGCGTGGAAAACCAGTCATCCTGATTTACATATGGTTCAATGGCACCGGATGCATAGATTTCCCCATTTTGCGTACCGGAAACGTGCGCAAGCACGATCTGTGTCTTACCGTCATATGTTCCGTTCATGGAACCGGCATAAATATTCCCCAGATTGGTACCACCACCCGTAATCAGAATCTGTGCCTCTGATCCCGGATGATTCCCCATATTCTTTCCATTCTCATAAAGGGATCCGCCAAAGATATCTACATAGCGGAATCCGCTGTCGCACGTAACATTCTCAAGAACAGTTTATGCCCATTTGCAAAAATTGCATCGTGCAGACGATTGGAAAACCGCAGCGTAATGATTTTTAAATGTCACATCCGTATTCAGGATAAATCCCCCCTTACGGTTGGAAAAAGTATTTCCATTTCCGTTGACGGTCACGCTTTTATCAAAAATAAACGGTTCCGCAGCCTCGGCATTTAAAAAAGCACCACTTCCCAAAATTGAGATTTCATCCCCATTGCCGGCAGCCGCATAGGCATCCTCAAATAAATTGTAGGGATTTCCATAGCTTCCATCTCCGGAACGAGTAGAATTTCCATGTTTAAATTCCGTATAGATCGTTCTTGCCGCTGTCTGCACAGCCTCCTGCGCCTTTACCGGCACGACAGGCTGCACGGTAATACACATGGTGAGCACGATAAAAAATGCCCATAGACGTTTTGCTACATTGTCTGGTTTCATCTGATTGTTCTTTTTCATCCATTTCTCCTGATAATCAGAACAGGGGGATGAGTCAAAAACTCATTCCCCTGTCACTTCATTGATAGTCTCCGCCATCATCCTAACATGGTTTCCTATCATCGTCAACAAATTTATGACCTGTTTTTATACCTATATCATCTGCTGATTTTATATTTTATTATTTCTATCTGTTCTATCTGTGTGATATCAATCTTCTGATTGAAAATATAACGAGCCCCACAATATTTCATTTCACTTGCAGATGCATAGCCATCTCCAAGTTCTTCAAGATCTGTACCATCCATGAAAGGATGTTTCTTTTTTTCAGCTCCTTTTCTGTCATCGGTAAGAGGTAACTCTCCTATGGAATATTGCTTTCCGTCTTTTGTTGTTGCAACTACATGATAAAAACACCCTTTTTCTCTCCAGTCATTGACGGGACAAATACTAACCGTATAAGGTGTAATTTCAACAGGGATTGGTTTTTTTGTTTTCTTAACATCCGCTTTTAACATCTTCTCCTTCATTGGAACAACTTTTCCCTTAACCAAAACATTTTTTAATGGCGTATTTGAATTATCCGGTGATTGAAATCCCTTATATACTTTCGGATTTTTCCACGCAGTATCATCGGAATAAAAGCCGCACACATTGATCTGAATACCATCACCTGTATCTATTACATCCACCTTACTGGTAGTATCTAACCCACCTAACCAATAATTTGTTCCTTCCAAAGATTTTGCGTTCGGAAGGAACACCTTTGCACGCATAACCTTCGTATTTGAAGCAACCTGAATTGATGATATGATTATCTTTTGTTCTTTTCTGCCATCATCTTCTCTACTGTTTGATTTTGCATCAGAATTTTTTTCCAAACGCACACAGACAATATAGCATTGTAAAAATTAATAAGTACAGACTGATTCTCTTCATTCATAATCCTCCAAATACATCCTGTATTTTACCATCCTACTTTCGCATATATAACACTGTCCTTATGTGCAGTTAAACCAACAAAAAACTCCAATGTCTTCCCCTTATATTTTTCAGCAGGTGTAACTGGTATTATTTGTGTTACGTCAAAATTTCCTCCATTAACTCGCAATTGTACTTCATTTCCTCCTGTTTTATACTCAAAATTTCTTGCTTTTACAGTTATAGCACATGCAGTTCCTATAATAGGTGTACCAGAAACAACTGCTCCCATATTTAATTTACCTCCTTCATAATCAATGGAAAGATAGGCCGTATTTTCAGTTGGACCACATTCCCATTTTCAAAAAGCTGATTGAGGTACTTTCCATAATACTTCCTCCTTTTATTACTTCAAAATTTCATTGTTACAATTCCAGAAATTTTAACCTTATCTTTATTTGTATTTTCTATAAACATACCCTGTATAAATTCTTCATCCAATGTTTCAAATAACTGCTTCCCCCTCTATTTTCCTCAATATATTAGTTTGTATCATTTAAAAGAATTTTATTCTTATTTTCTTTTTCTTTAAAACACTAAGAATTAAAATACCTCCTATCAATACAATTCCAATGCCAGCCACATATTTCATCGAACTTCTGCTCTGTACTCCAACTCCTGTACTTACCTCAGAATCTTCAATATAAGTATCTGAAATCTCCGCTACAGAATCAAATGAATAGACACCGCTTTCCACATTTTGAGTTTCCGGAATTTTCTCCATAACCGGATACTGATACCCTAAGGAAATCCAGATACGTGCTGTTTCATCATCCATCCCAAGTGCAACCGGCTGTCTCATTCCCGGTTGACTTCCCACCAGTACTACTCTCGTACAGTCCGATAATGCCTCCCGTTTTTCCAGAAGTATATCATAGTAAGGTTCCACTGTATGTTCTGCTATCTCTGTAATCATCCATTTTCCGGCATGATTTTTTACTTCTTCCTGTTCTGCTTTTGTCAATACAGACTTTGCTTCTTCACGCAATGGAAGTCCTTTGGCTACGGTAAACATCCCATATGTCTTTTCCATTTTAAAAGGAATGACCCATACATAATTTGCACTTTCCAGAGCACTTGTGAGTTTTTTCGTATCTGCCGTCTGCAATTTTATAAGATTACAATCCACATATACTTTTAATGCCTTGTCATAATCGATGGTTGCATCCGGCTCTTCTTTTTTCATTTCATCCTGTAAATTACTGATTTCTGTCCAATCGTTGCTCGTTATTAACTGATCCTGATCTGAAACCGGTATTTCCGCGGCATAGACAGCAGAACCTGCTATCGTAAAAATTGTAATCATCATAAGCATTATTTTTAAAATATTTTTCATAGCCATCCCCCTCGTTTGGTATCAATGCCCATTGAGAGCATGGAAAATTAGTAGATAAAACCATCGGCAGCGCATAACCTAAACATCGACTATATAAGCTATGCGCTTGTCCTGCTGATTTTAAGTCGCAGCCTCCATAGTGGGCAAGAGAAATAAGCAGACCCACACAAATGCTCCCATAAAGTATTTACCTTTGCCATCGCTTATCTCACCTCCTGTTTTGTGGATTTACTTATATAACGGACAAACACAGAAAAAGGGACAATGTTTTTGCCAAGTTCCCATAAAACAGTATTTGCAAAAAGCTCCCGCAATGGAGAAGAAACTGTCCATTGGGCAGCTTCTTGTTATGGCGTGCCAGTCCCAAACCATGATAGGAACGATTACGGCAAGCTGGAAGTTATCTGTTAATTGTCCACCTAACAAACCATTGGGATGAATAGGAACTAAGCCAAAACTCAATAGCTTGTCTCATTCGATCTTCATTTGGATAATAGAAATTTATCATTTTCAAAAGCTGGACAGTTTTTATATACGTCTGACATTTTATTATACCTCCTGAAATCACGATTTGTTCAGCTAAGATGAGTATATCATTCTGTTGTTATACCAGCGGCAATTTTTATCAGTTCGTCCATATCAATAGAGCCATATATAGAAAAGAAATCGCCATCCCGCTCATAGCAAATATAATTCAAATCATCTTTCTTGAAGTAGTAGCCGATCACACCGCCCTTATCAAACGATTCAATTTCTGTATTTTCTGCGTCGGCGTAAATCCGTGTATCTGATTTACTAAGAAGAATATTAAAATAACTCGATTCGTTGATGGCATATTCATAGGCAAGCATTTCCGGCTGTTCAACCGTATTCTTCAATTCCGCCCCGTCTGGAAGATAGGTAGGCTTATAGCTCTGCAAATCAGACTGCGTATTTTCCCCGTCGCTTTGCAGTTCAAAGATACTGTATTTTTCAAATGTCTCAACTACCCACGCAATCACTTTTTCCCTGAACTGTGCACTAGCTACCATAGCCGTTGAGAATAACAGGGTTATGGTAATTGCTGCGACTGCAACAGCTTTGCCGAACCGTCTGAACACAATATGCGTTCGGCTCTTTCCGGTACTACTTACAGCAGCATCCTCTTTTAGCTCCGTGCGTAAATAGTCTT
>ENA-OQBD01000878-OQBD01000878.1-human-gut-metagenome-genome-assembly--contig:-NODE-878-length-15105-cov-4.750501_pt1 | contig 15105 bp, 12 predicted proteins | sample MGYA00242742_ERZ504543 | MGnify/ENA primary metagenome ERZ504543 (study PRJEB26092, sample SAMD00036239) | human gut metagenome | host: Homo sapiens | study: EMG produced TPA metagenomics assembly of... | reverse complement strand
ATCGTGGCCTCCGACACGCCTATCGAGGTGTCCTTCGCCAAAAAAGACCTAGGCGATGAGAATCAGCTCGCTGCTGCTGAGTTTACCATCGCCGGTCGCTTCGTGGATGACGCGACTCATGAGGTATCTCAGCAGGAAATCTCGTTCACGACAGCTGGCACAGAGCTCATGTTGGCGAGTTTGCCGCATGGCGATGCAACGTACAGCCTGGTCGCGGGGCAGACCTACATCGTGACGGAGAAGACCGCTCCTTCGGGCTACGAGCTGGTGACTCCGTTTAGCTTCACGGTTGGCGCTGATGGAACCATCGCGCCTGCGAAAGGCTATTCGCAAGCTGCGGCGGGCGAAGAGGGATATGTCATCTCCAACGACCAGGGCGGCGCAGTCACGCTCACGGCTCATGACAAACCTATAGAGGTCGTGCTTGCCAAGACGAGCAGCGCAAATGAGCAACTTACATTAACTGGTGCAGTGTTTGAACTGTATCGGGCTGAGTCTGCCGAAGGCACACCCTACGACACGGTAACCACCGGTGTTGACGGCACCATCGCACTCGAAAACCTCGCGGGCGGCACGACGTACACCCTGCACGAAGTAACGGCGCCTGCAGGTTACGAGCTGCTGTCCGATGTGACCTTTACGGTTGAAACCGACGGTACTGTAACGTTGTCAGAAAATGCACCTGCAGGTTATACCGTCACAGAAGGCGAAGACGGAGTGGTAATCTTCACGGCAGCCGATACGCCTATCGAGGCACAGCTGGTAAAGACCGACGAAGCCGGTACGCCGCTTGCGGGTGCAGTGTTCAGCATTCAAGGCACTTTCGCTGGCGACTATGCGCAGGAGCGAGAAATTACGCTCGATCCTACCGACGAGAACGGAATAACTTCTATTCCTGTGACAGCGCTTATTGCAAACGAAGCCTACACGATAGCTGAGCTCACTGCTCCCGACGGGTACGAGCGCGCGGGTAGTGTTAAGCTCACCGTTGCGGCTGATGGAACAATCACGATTCTCTCCGACGATGCTAATGTGGCGTCGGGTAGCAACAATACTGCAACGGGTGATACCAACGTGGCATCGGGTGGCAATAACGAAACGGCAAGCAATGGAGGGGCTTCTGCTGTCGCCGGAACAAACGGCACGGGTACCTTCGCCGCTTCTTCTGAGGGTACGATGGCGGTAATTACAGCGACCAACCACCCAGTTGAGATAACCATCACTAAGACCGATGGTGCGCAAGGCTTATTACCAGGTGCCGAGTTTACGGCAACTTCAACTGATGGAACCGCAGACGGAACAGGATCTGCCCATAGTGTTACGGCAGTTACGGGTGAAGATGGTGTAGCAGTTTTGTCGAGTCTTATCGCAGGCAAGGAATACACTCTTGCTGAAACCAAGGCACCTGCTGGGTACGAGCTGTTAACAGACACGCTTACCTTTACCGTGCAGCCTGATGGCACTATTGATGCAGGATTACTTCCTCCTGCAGCGTTCTCGATCGGTATCACAAAAGACGCAGTATCGGTTACGGATAACCCCTTGGAGGTCTCGCTGGTAAAGCAAGCACCTAACGGAGCACCGCTCGCGGGTGCGGAGTTCACAGTGGAAGGTGAATTCCCCGATGGTCAAACCAGTAAGACCTTTGCTTCGGATGAGAGCGGCATCGTATTTAATCAGCTGCAGCTTACTGGGTCTGCCGAAGGTACATGCTATTCCGTAACTGAAACAAAGGCTCCTGATGGATATGCCCAGCCTGAAGGTTCGCTCGATTTGCTGGTATATGAAGACGGAAGCGTGCAAATCGCCGAGAGTTCATCGGCTGATATGAAACAGTATGCTTCGGTTGCTTTCACCAGTGGAACTGCGGTTGTTACGCTGAACAACGAGCCACTTCCTGGAACCGAGCTTCCGCAAACTGGCGACAGCAGAATCATGCCGCTTCTTGCTGGCGCATTTGGATTGCTGGGATTGTGGGCACTTGTGATGGGCGGAATTGCTTATCGACGCTTCAGAGATATTAAGAAGTAGCACATTAAAGATCCCAAGGTTCATCTGAATCTTGGGATCACTTTTGTTTCGGCTATTTCTGGTTTTCGCATATGAGTTAGTTCATAGACTGGTATTCGCTTTTTTTAGTTTGCGGATTTTACTCCCCCTTGAAAATAAAAGAGAACGAGCCAACCAAGTTTGCATTGGCTTTGTGTCGAGCATCAGCAGCAAAGTGGACTCTAGATCCCATGCTGAATCTTGCCATAAAACGCTAAATGGATTCGGGGTTTTCGGACTCAGCCAGGTCTCAAAACCAGTTGGCTTTTAGAAAAAACAGAGTGCTCGTCGCAAGACTGAATTGAGCTTCTCGATGGCTAGTTGTTTATAGGGAGAAGGAGAGGGATGTTCGCATGTGCTCGAAGAAAAACAAGCATCTTCAAGCGCTTACCTTGTTTGAACGGGGGTATGGTTACAAGGCAACAGCTAGTGAACTCAATTTAAATACCGAAACGGTTCGAGAGTGGTTGTACACCTGGAAAGCACTTGGATCAGACCTGTACAAGCATCCAGAAAAGCGTCCGCATTCCTATTCGGCGGAAGTTAAATTGGCGGCAGTGAAGGATCGACAAAAGGGCGTCCCAACTGTTGAGGTGATGAAGCGCTATCAAGTTGCGAATCGTCATCGAATCAAGGAATGGTGCAACTTGTATACGCACTATGGTGAGTCTGCCTTTGAGGATCACCTGGATTCATAGGTTGTATTTACTGTCTCCTTCGGGCATCTTCAAACCGACCGTTCACACTCTTGCGTTTGCTTACAGTTGTATTTGCTGCCGCCTTCGGGCATCTTCAGAACGATTCTCAAATCACCCAAAGAATCCATTGAGCATCGACTTAATAAGATCACAATCAAGTACTGAATTAACAATCTAAATCGATGCTCATATGAGTATCGATTTAGAATCGCATCAAGAATAGAGCTGCATTAAGAATAAAGTTGCATCAAAAATAGGGTCGCATCAGGAATAGAGTTGCTTTAAACATAAAGTCGCATTAGGAAGATAGGGCAATACCGTCAAGAGCATTGGGGCCGTTAGTGCCGAATCTGCCACATTTGAGGGAGTTATGTACTTCTCGTAAGAGTACTTTCTTTTTTGTTATTACTCAAAAAAGAAAGTATGAGTAGCAAAAAGGCGAATTTGGTTAAAATTCGCCTTTTTGCAGATAGATATTAAGCAAACAGTAACACTTAATTTTGCTTAGTAACATTTAGTATTCACGACTCGTCAAAATATGCCAATTCTCGTTTTTAACTTTCAAAACATGCATAAGTCGACAAAATGCGGCATTGGGAACGCGACCGACGAAGCACAACACCAGAAACGTAGCAATGCGACTATTTCCAAAACTACCCAGCAAAGGTTTCTTCCAACTGTTTGTTGGCAACTGCCTTAGGGGTTTTCCAGTCTTCGGAATCATCGGGACGAGGAGCCATCTTGCTTTCATCGCCACCTGCATCCTTTAGTCGCTTCAAATAGTTGCGTGCTTCTTTAGCGGTTACTCCCGAAAGTGCCAAAACAGCAATCATATTAGGAACAGCCATGCAAGCATTGAAGATATCGGCAATGGTCCAAACGGCAGATACCGTCATGTAAGGGCCAATGAAAATGCAGGCAATGTAGAGCCAACGATATATTTTTACTGCCTTCAAATTGCGATTGCTGAAATACTCAAGGCAGCGCTCACCGTAATAGCTCCAACCCAAAATAGTGGTAAAACCAAACAGAGCCAAGCAAATCATCAAAATGAAAGAAACTACCTCAGGAGGAACGAACGGTAAACCTGCCTGGAAAGCAGCACTCGTAACTGCAGCGCCTTCTAAGCCAGGAATGTTGTAGGTGTTGGTCATAACCAGAGCCAAGCCAGTCATGGAGCAAATGATAATGGAGTCGATGAAGGTTTGCGTCATGGTTACAAGACCCTGACGAGCAGGTTCATTGGTCTTTGCGGCGGCAGCAGCGATTGGGGCAGAACCCAAGCCCGCCTCGTTTGCGAAAATACCACGAGCGAGACCCATTTGCATTGCAATTAAGATCGCGCCAAACATACCAGCGCCAAATGCCTGCAAGCCAAATGCATGCTGAACGATGAGGAGCAACGCTGCAGGAAGCTTATCGATGTTGTAGAAAATAAGCGTAAAGGAGAACAGTAGGAAAACTACAACCATACCTGGGACAACGCGCTCAGAAACCGTAGCGATACGCTTCAAACCACCAATAATTACCAAGCCTGCAAAAATTGCGGTTACCAGGCCTCCGATTACGGTAGCAATAGAATATTCAGCACCAAACAGAGTTACCGTATAGGCCATGGCGGGATCAAAGAATCCCGTTACGGCGCTTGAGATGGAATTTACCTGAGTAAAAGTACCAATACCAAATAAACCTACGCACATACCAAAGAAAGCAAACAACTTAGCTAACCAACGCCATTTTTGACCCATGCCGTTTTCGATGTAGTAGAACGGTCCACCTAAAACATGGCCTTTTTTGTCCATGGTGCGGAACTTAACCGCCAAAAGACCCTCAGAAAACTTGGTGGCCATTCCGAACAAAGCCGCAAGCCACATCCAAAACAGTGCACCGGGACCACCAGCAACTACTGCAGTAGCAATACCAACAATGTTACCGGTACCAACCGTTGCAGACATTGCGGTACAAAGAGCACCAAAGCTGGTAACTTCACCCTTGCCATCTTCTTCGTTTTTGAAGGTGTATTTCAGGGCGAGTCCTAAAGTGCGGAACTGAATACCTCGTAAACGGAATGTAAGGAAAATGCCGCCCAATAAAATAAGGGCAATAAGGGGTGGACCCCAAACAACACTATCGATTGCGGTAAGTATATTGGTGAATTCTTCCAAGGTAGCACCTTCTTCCTGCCTTTAACGCATCGCCTCTTCAAGGTTTGAGTTGCAGAAATGAAAGAAGATGAGGAATTAAAACGAGAACAAATAAGGCAGTGCTCTGTCCTTTTGCCTGAGAGTTTCGGTACGGTGCAGACAGGTATAGCGTCAACAAACGAATTGCTGTCAGCTAAGTTAGCTGTCGTGCTTTTGCACCTTGCCCCTTCGGCACCCGCTTTTCGCGGGATTCTCCAGAGACCTCATCCATGTCCAGTTTCACAACGATTCAAGACATTTTGTAGAGGAGATGATGTGGTGAGGGTAGTTTACTACCGCAAATGTTTCGAATTTGAGTCGAATACTCTTTTCGGATGAAATTGAACCTTTGTGGTAGTAAAGGCGAGGTGGGCCTTGGTGTCAAAGGTAGGTAATCATCGATCAGCGGATTTTGCACCTAAATATCTAAGCGGCGGAAATCCAATGTCGAAGTGAATTGGATGCACGTCGAAGGGGATTACCTGCCAGGCGCCAGCTGTCAACAGGCTTTTACTTGAGCGAGTCATTAGCGGGTTATTACAGGCAATCTAGCCGAGTTAGTCGTAAAGCATTCAATTACAGGTTTTCACCCAAGCGAGCCATCAAGCAGGCTCTCCAATTGCGCTAGGCGCAATAGGATAAGCCTGCTTGGCTAAATCACCTGCTCGGCCAAATCGCTGAGTTTTACGTGGACTGGTTTCTACCAGATAGAGCGAGCACCGTCCACATAAAGGGGTGTGCCATTAACCATATCGGAGCAATCGCACGCTAAGAAGAGCGCTGCTGCTGCAATGTCCATCGGGTCTCCCACTTTGTGGTTGTGGGGGATAGGATGGGTGATTGCCTCGTATGCGCGAGGTTTGTTCAGGGTGCTTTGCGTCATGTTGGTATCAATATAGCCAGGGCAAATGCAATTGACTCGAATGTTGAAACGAGCCCACTCAAAGGCCATGCAGCGTGTCAACTGCAAAACAGCAGCTTTTGCTGATGCGTAAGCTGCCATACGGGTAGAGGCAACGCGGGCTACCACTGATGCCAAATTAATGATGTTGCCCTGTTCTTGTTCGATCATTATTTTCGCAACGCGCTGCGAAAGGAAGAAGACCGCTTTGTAGTCAGTATCTACTACTCGATCGAATTCATCTTCATCGGTATCTACGATAAGCTGGTCATTACTCAATACTACGCCAGCATTGTTTACTAGGATATCGATGCGACCGAAAGCATCCATAGCGGTTTGCACAAGAGAGTCTTGATCTTCGTTGGATCTAACATCGCATCGTACAGGAATAATGTGCGTACCCAGTTCGCGACCAGATTCTTCTGCTATTTCTTTGGCACGGGCTACGATTTTCTCTTCGTCCATATCGGCAATTACTAAATCGGCGCCATATGCTGCAAAGGTACGTGCAATAGCGCGTCCTATGCCGATTTCGCTTCCAACCCCGGTAATAATTGCTTTTTTCCCAGTCAGATCAAAGCGTGGGATCCCCATTTGTCCCGTGGTAAAAATAGTGTGGTCGCTTCCCTTCATAGTTCCCCTCCTATGATTGCGGTTATTAATGTGCGTCATTAATGATAAAACGAAAGGACGCCTGTAAGGGCGCCCCAACTAATTGACTTATTTCAAGTTTAAGCCTTCTTATTAAGTATCTTTTGTGCTATGGATTGTCAGGCTTTGGAGACCTCGGCGCTTTGCCAGTCAAAAGCCTTAAACTCTAGAGGTCTCGCATTTTAGGCATTTTAGAGACTTACACTTTGGAAGCTGTATCTTAGAGACCTTCACGCTCCAGGTAGGATTTCATGGCGTATTGCGTAATGTCTGAACGATTTATAACACCCACCACTCTGCCATGATCTAATACGGGCGCTTTCTTTAAATGGTTGTCTCCTAAAATTCGGCAAACTTGAGGGAGGTCGGCATCGATGTCAACTCCGATGGTGTTTCGCGTCGCAATTTCCATGACGTTACGATTAACCAAAGCATCAAGTTTCTCGTCGAATCCTGAATTATCACGCTGCAAACGCATGATTAGAACCACTGGGTCAGTATACATATGGCTTCGATCGGATAATTCACGCATAACGTCGCCATCAGAAACAAAACCGACAGGTTCGTTTTTGTCGTTGACAATAGGCATAGCACTTACGTTCTTTTCGACAAACATATGAATCGCGTCGAGTACTGTTGCGCTAGCAGGGAGTGTGAATACGTCGCGTCGCATAATGGTTTCCAGAAGCGAAGTTTCGGTACGAATAGGAGCTTCGTCCGAACGGGCAGCTGGCTTGTTCTTCACAAAGATAAAAGTCATGATCAAGCCAATAGTGCACAGCACTCCCGATACGGCAAACGATATATTGATGCCAGTAATGCTTGCATGAACCGAATCCATGGAACCCATGAGAGATGCGGCAACAAGTGTGTAAACTGAAACTAAGATTGCAGTACCAAGAGAACCGGAGACTTGACGAAGTGTGTTGTTTACCGAGGTTCCGTGATTCATTACTTTGTTGTCAAGCGCATTCATTGCCCACGTTGTAATTGGCATGTTGACTAACGAAAGCGAGAACATACGAATCGTGTAGAGCACCGTGAGGAATACCACATCGGTACTATCATTTAAGGTCGCAAAGGCAAAGGTGCTGATAACCAATAAAGACATACCGATAATACTCAGAACACGGGGGCCATGCTTGTCAAAGAGGCGACCAGCAACAGGACCCATAATGCCCATCAAGATAGCACCTGGCATAAGGACTAAACCTGATACGGTGGCGGAATAGCCCATGAGAGACTGCAGGTATATTGGCATCAAAATGCCTGCGGATAGAAGAGATGCTTGTACAAGCATGCCAATGATGGTGCCCATCAAGAATTTGTGATTCTGAAGTACCCGCACATTAAGCATGGGTTTTTCCATGGAAAGCTGACGACGGAAGAAGAAAACAAGAATCACTACGCCGATAAGACTTGCTACAAGTGCCTCGACGCTGATGCCTGATGAACCAATTACGCTAAAGCCGTAAAGCATGGTGCCAAATCCGAGGGTGGATAGGATAAGTGAAGGTTTATCCAGGGTAACGCCTTCAGAATTGGGCTTTTGTTTCTGCAGAACAAAGGGAGTTATTGCAATAACGATTGCGGCAAACACCGCGATTGCCAAGAACAAATCGCGCCAGCTGTAGTGGTCAATTACCAAACCTGCAACAGCAGGACCGATGGCGGGGCCGAAAGCGATTACCACACCAAACATACCCATTGCCGTGCCACGACGTTCGACGGGGAACATGAGCATGAGCACTGTCATAACCATAGGCATAAGGATACCTGCGCCTGCTGCTTGTGCTAAGCGACCGGTAAGCAAAAGAGGGAAATTTGGTGCTAAGCCGCAAAGCAAACTACCCAAGGCGAAAATGCCCATGGAAACAATAAACAGAGAACGGGTTGTGAAACGGTCAATTAAAAAGGCCGTTATAGGGATCATGATTGCATTTACGAGAGTAAAGCCTGTGGTGAGCCATTGTGCCGTTGCCGCATCGATGCCCATTTCTGCCATGATGGGAGGAAGTGCGGGGGTTACTACCGTTTGGTTAAGCACGGTTACAAAAGCGCCCAGAATAAGAATAATGAGCGTAACTTTTTGTTTGCTTGTTAAACCCCAGCCCATATGTGACCTTTCTTTTTGTGCTCTTCGACAGTTTTTTTCTAGTGATAATATTACACTCGGTGTATTAATATAGTAAGTGTAAGTTTTGTAGATATACGTAAACGGCATGCTAAACATCATATTTACAAAGTAAGTTTCGAAATTGTAGTGCGGAGAGTGCGAAAAAGGTAAAGGCAGGGCGCACAGGGAAATCATGAGCAAGCAAACTAACAAAAAAGACGAAAGCACCAGTCTTAAAAGTGATGGTGGTAGTAAAAGCGATGGTAGTACTGTCTCGCAAAGTAACGATAGTCTCGTGAATCTTGGTTTGCGAGAAAGAAAAAAGGAACAAACTCGACAGGCGTTAGAAAAAGCTATTCTCTGTCTCGTGATAGAAAAGGCTATGAAGAAGTTACCGTTGAAGAGGTTTGTCAAAAGGTAGGTATTTCACGTAAGACCTTCTTTAATTACTTTTCCTCAAAACGAGCTGCTGTTCTTGGTCGTTCCTACATCCCCAGTAAAGAGATGTTTTTGAAAGCCTTAGAGTCACATCCAGATTCTGATTATATTGATGTGATTACGGGGTGTATCGAACATGGCCTTACGGCAGAAGACGCCTCTCAAGAAATTAGGGACTTGCGTAAAACTGCCATGCTGGGTTCTCCGGAAATATTTTTTCGGAGCAATAAGAGTTCTTTAGTGTTGCAGCCTGCCATCATTGAAACTCTTCATGCTTACTTCACCAAGTATCCCGAAAGACGTAAAGCACCTGAATTGTCTCTTGATGAAGAATGTCTCATTGGTACGTCAGCCATAATTTGTGTCATGCGTTCGCATATTATGCTCTCGAGTTTTAAGGATCACCCTGCTCGTATTAGCGAAGCAAGAGAAGCGGTAAAAAGGTATTTATCGTAAAAATTTTCAAATTTAAACAATTAAAGTAAAAACATTTAAAATAACGAAACTGTGTTTATTGGACAGGTGTCGTCATAAGTACGCCGTTTTATATCGTCAAAGGACAGTTTCGTGGAATATAGTGCCGCTCGTACAAAACTTGCAACGGTAGCGTTGGTTACGGTTGGCTTTGCCCTGGGGTTTGCAGAATTTATCGTTATCGGTATTACTCCTGATATCGCAGAGATTTATCAGATTCCTCTTTCTGATGCGGGCAATCTTGTGGGTTATTTTGCAGTGGCTTATGCGGTTTCTACACCTATTATTGTGCTTTCAACTGGTCGTTTTAGGCGTTTTCCTCTTTTTGTCATATTTCTCATAGTGTTTAATGTGGGCAATATACTTGCCATCTTGGCACCAAGCTATGAGGTTTTGATGCTTGCGCGCATTTGTACCGCTATTGTTTCAGGCGTCACCCTTTCTACCGTAATGACGTTTATCAACGACATCATTCCCCAGGAGCAGGCTCCTCGTATTATTTCGTTTGTGTATGCAGGCTTTTCGGTAGCAAGTGTATTGGGTACTCCTATTGGTACTTTGCTCTCGGATGCGTTCGGTATTAAATCTGCTTTTGTTGCAGTGGAAGCGGTGGCACTTCTGGTTACGGTTCTGCTTTTAATCTCTGTTCCTCGATCAGGATCAACTGATGTTTCTTCGAGCGTGCGCGAACAGTTGGTGATTTTAAAAGATCGTCGCATCATTCTCGTGCTTGTTATGAAGGCTTTCGGAATGGCAGCAACGTATGTCTTCTATGTATATGTAACTCCTATTCTCGAAGATTCAGTGGGTCTTTCGGTTTGGATGGTAAGTTTAGTTTTATTCTTCTACGGTGGGGCTACTATCGTATCCAATTTAGGCAGTGGCTCTCTGGCGCAGCGTTATGGTCTCGGGAAGTTACCGTTGATGTTTGCTCTGCAAGCAGTGGTTTTGGTGCTTCTTGGGGTAAGTCTTGCTTCGGGAAATACGGTGCTTTGTATCATTAATGTGGTATTGACGGGCGTTTTTATTTACCACATGAACGCGCCGCTCCAGTCGTATCTCTTGCAGGTTTCAGCAAAGGATTATCCGCGCGCTCTTACGTTAGCATCGGCGGTTATGCCAACTTCGTCTGATATTGGTATCGCAACAGGATCCTTCATGGGTGGTGTTGTGGCAACCAATTTAGGCTTTGCATGGTCGGGACCTGTAGGAGCGGTTTTGGCAGTCGTTTCAGTAGTCGCTGCTTTTATGATTTTGCAGCCTGAAAGCCGCATGGGCGGTTCGCTGCGTTCCCGTCTTCGCAGGAATCGCAAGCAATAAACCACCCAATAAGGCTTAAGAATCGCGCGGAAGTTAGATTAAGAATCGCGCGGGAGTTAGAGACTGTATAAGGACTCAAGGTTTTGTTGTCTTGCTTGAGAGATGCTTCTTGCGATTTTGTCTGGCAGGGTTTACCTAGTAGAGAATCCCAAGCTTTTTTGCTTCATAGGTAAGCTCATCACGAAAATCGGGGTGAGCAATGTTGATTAAGCGTTGAGCACGGGTGGGGATGTCAGCCCATCTCAGATCGGCAACACCATATTCGGTAACTACGTATTGCAGATCATTGCGCAACGACGTAATGGCACTTCCTGGCGCAAGCGTAGGGACAATTTTCGAAACGTCACCCTTCTTTGTATGGGCAACACTCGTTACCGCTATAAAGCCACGTCCGTTTTTGGAGTTTTTCACGCCGCGCACAAAATCAAATTGACCACCGCTTGCAGAGTATTGGCGGGTGCCAATGCTTTCAGCGCAAACCTGCCCTGTTAAATCAATGCTTACTGCGGTGTTAACGGAAACGAGATTGTCGTTCTGGGCAATATTGATTGGGTTGCAAACTGTTTCGTACGAACAATAGTACATGTCTGGATTATCGTTAATGAAGTCGTATAAGCGCTGGGTACCAGTGGAGTAACCCCCAACAGATACGCCGGGCATATAGTTCTTACGGGAGTTGTCAATGACCCCCTTCATCTGGAGCTGAACGAAGGCGTCAGAGAACATTTCGGTAAAAACGCCTAGATGCTTTTTGCAATCAAGGCCTGCAGCGATGGCATTAATAATGCCGCCAATACCAAGTTGGATACAGTCGCCATCATTAACGCGATCAACAATCAGTTCTGCAACTTTAATCTCATCAGGAGTAGGAGCAGGTGTTTCGACATCTTCAAGCAATTCGTCGTGAATAAAAAAGGCATCAATGTCGTTTACATGATAGTTATGGGAATCGCCAAAAACTCGAGGAAGACGTGTGTTGATTTGCGCAATGATGTGTTTTGCGCCTCGTAGTGCTCCCTGCTCGAATCCGAGGGGGCCAATATTGCAATACCCTTGGTCGTTTGGTGGAGTCATCTGGACAACCGCGTAATCGAGCCCGATTTCTTCCAACATGCGATTGGTGTCAGAAAAGTGTACGGGAATATGGGTGACACATTGTGACCCTTGAGCAAATCCAGTACGTTCGTTGGGACCAGCAAAGTAGGTATGATAGCGGAACTGATCTGGCGTTACTTGAAGGTCAGCAAAGGTGATATCACCATTCATGTAGTTGCCATACATGTCGATACCAGACAGCGTGCCCTTTTTAACACGATTGAGCAGCTCATTGATAATGGTGGTAGGCACATGGAGTCCGCCCAGGTATATTTTTTGCTTCGCTTCCTGGGAACTGTCATGAGAACTGCTTGCATTGTTTTTATCAAACAGCTTGTTTGAAATTGAAGTAGTGCCGGTAAGATGCTCTTCGAAAACTTGATCAAGCGTAATTTGCTTGCGTTCATAGTCCTGTTGCCAGTCCATGTGATTCTCCTGACTCATACTGCCCCTGAAATCCCCTCATGCACACGATACGATTTGTTCGCATACGGTCACTGCATTATAAGCTGTTCCTGCGAAGCTTTGTGTTTCGTAGGTAACGCACTAACGTAGTATCAAGTGACTTGCTGTGCGAGTCGGAAACCGTTGTCGTGGCGTCTTTGCTTAGACTTTCGCCCTCCGATGCTATTCATGCAGCTATTAAATTGTGTGCAGATAAAGTGTAGCACGCTTTCTAAATGTTTCGCTTCCGTAACAAATGCTGCTTCGTTCGCCGTTCATCTTCGTATTGCAACGCTAAAAAAGTCCGCCACTTTTGTTCGGTGTAGAATTTAAATTCGCGGTTGAAAGGAATATTCATGGAAGAACGCAAGCTTTCTCTTTATGACAACATCACAAAAGTTAACTCAGTTGATCCAGAACTCTATGAACGATATCCCGTTAAACGAGGTCTTCGCAACAGCGATGGTTCGGGCGTGATTGCGGGCATTACGAATATTTCGAATGTTCATGGTTATGTGATAAGTGAAGGCGACAAGATTGCCGACGAGGGAAAACTGACGCTTCGTGGATACGATTTATACGATTTGCTCAGTGGCGATGAAAATAAGCGTTTCCGCTACGAGGAAATTGCGTATCTCCTTTTAATGGGGGATTTACCCACGCAAGAACAGCTTGATTTCTTTGTGTCTCGTTTGGATGCTCATCGTGAATTACCTGATGGATTTACGGCATCAAAAATTATGAGCACCCCTTCGCCTGATATCATGAATCTTCTTGCTCGCTCTGTTTTGGTTTTGTATGCCGACGATCCCAATGCAGAAGATCGTTCCTATGAACATGAAATATCTACCGCTGTTACCCTTATTTCCCGCTTGCCACGTATTATGGTGCTTGCTTACTACGCCAAGCAGGCAGCATTCAATGGTAAGTCCATGATTATGCACCGCTTCATCCCAGGCGAATCCACAGCGGAAACCATTCTTTCGATGCTTCGTCCCGATCGTCACTACACCGAAGAAGAAGCGCGCATGTTGGATATCATGATGTGTCTTCATGCTGAGCACGGTGGTGGTAATAATTCAACCTTCACCTGCCGTGTTTTATCTTCTTCTGATACCGATCCTTATTCTGCTTATGCAGGCGCTATTGGTTCCTTGAAGGGTTCCAAGCATGGTGGCGCTAATCACCAGGTTTTTAGCAATGCAAAAGGAAATTAAGGAAAACGTGTCGGATTGGGAAAACGAAGACGAAGTGGCTTCGTATATTGCCAAAATCGTCAACAAAGAGGCTTTCGATCATACCGGTCTTATCTATGGTATGGGTCATGCGGTTTATACCAAGTCCGATCCTCGCGCAGTTGTTCTTAAGAAATTTGCCACCAAGATGGCAGAAGGTACTGAGTTCGAAGCTGAATTAAACCTGCTAAAACTTATCGAGCGCATCAGCCCTGAAGTAATTTTGCAGGAAAAGGGCACCAAGAAGGACATGTGCGCAAATGTTGATATGTATTCAGGATTTGTTTATTCCTTGTTGGGAATTCCTACGGATCTGATTACGCCTTTGTTCGCTTGTTCTCGTATGGCAGGCTGGGCTGCTCATCGCTTTGAAGAATTGGTAAGTGGCAAGCGTATCATTCGTCCTGCATACAAAACTGGCATGAAGCCTCGTGCGTACAAGCCGATTGCCGAGCGCTAAAAAAGTATACTTTCGCAAGATTCTTATCTTGGACTTTTAGGTCCAAGATAAGATCAAGCCAACTTTGGACAAAAGCCCCTTAGTCAGGGATATGCCGATTCCAGGCAATGATTAAACTGAACTTCAGGCAAGTTAAAATGTGATTTGCTATCATTGGTAAGGCCAAAAGCAATGCCGAAGAGTATGCGTGTGCTCTTCGCTTACCTTGGTCTGTGCATATATGACAAGCAAAGGGGATCTTATGGAAGCCTATAAGCAGGAATTTATTGAATTTATGGTAGAGAGCCAAGTTTTAAAGTTTGGCGAATTTACCCTGAAAGTGGGCGTAAATCCCCGTTCTTTATGAATGCGGGTGCGTATGTAACAGGCGGTCAATTAAAGCGTCTGGGAGAATATTACGCGCGCGCTATTCATGATAATTTTGGTCTTGATTTTGATGTTGTTTTTGGACCTGCGTATAAAGGTATCCCCTTTGGCAGTAGTTACGGCAATCGCTCTTGAAGACCTCTATGGCAAGGAAGTTCGCTATTGCTCGAATCGCAAAGAGGTAAAAGATCATGGTGCTGATGCAGGCAATTTGCTTGGGTCAGACCTTCATGACGGCGATCGCGTAATTATGGTTGAGGATGTTACTACCTCGGGCAAATCAATTGATGAAACCTATCCTATTCTGAAGGCCGCTGCAAATGTCGACGTAAAAGGCTTGATTGTATCCTTGAATCGTATGGAAGTAGGCAAGGGGGGTGTCGTTACGGCACAGCAAGGAGGTTCAGGAAAAGTATGGCTTCCCCGTTGCCTCCATCGTAAGCATGGCCGAAGTAACTGAAATGCTCTACAACCGAGAGGTTCAGGGCAAGGTTGTCATCAATGATGATATTAAAGCAGCGCTCGATGCATACTACGAACAGTACGGAGTTAAAAACGTATAACGTTCGTATCAGGATGCTACAGCACTTGCACGTTTAGCTAATTTTATAGAGTAACTTTCAAGAGTCCGCACATTATGTGTGGGCTCTTGACGTTGTGTCGCTTAAAATTATT
>ENA-OQBD01000877-OQBD01000877.1-human-gut-metagenome-genome-assembly--contig:-NODE-877-length-15113-cov-2.838049_pt1 | contig 15113 bp, 21 predicted proteins | sample MGYA00242742_ERZ504543 | MGnify/ENA primary metagenome ERZ504543 (study PRJEB26092, sample SAMD00036239) | human gut metagenome | host: Homo sapiens | study: EMG produced TPA metagenomics assembly of... | reverse complement strand
CACTGTCCCGCGAGGTGTTTTGGCATGAATATGCCAAAATCCCGAGACATACAAGCCAAAATTCCATTGCCGCAGGCAATCTGGAATGAATTTTGGCTACGTTACTGTGAACGGAGTGAACAGTAACATAGTTTGGAAAATCTATTTTACAACTCTTGTACACAAAACAAATACAGGATATAATATTACAAATAAAATACTTTCAAAAAAGGGGGAGCCTATATGACTAAGACAAGAACAGTTCCACTTTTTTACAAAAGAAAAACAGCAGATCAAAAAAAGAATGGGACAGGCTATGTGTTCCCGTATCTTCTGGCATACAGTCAGGCCATCCATTCCAGGCATATTGATGTCTAATAAAATTAAATCTGGTTTGTAGGCTACTTTTTTGAGTGCTTCTTGGCCGCTATAAGCGGTCAGAATATCATATCGTGTTTGAAAATAACTCTGTATCATATCAACAATACCGCGTTCATCATCAACGACCAGTAATTTAGGATTCAAAATCATGCACCTCCATTCTTTATATGATATATGGTAAATCTCAAAAATCCCTCAACTTCCTTTGCTTTTGCGGATATTATAACAGGCAAATGTCTGCGAAATATTACAACGGACAGATTTTGAAAAATATATTTCTTTATAATTATATAGCAGGTTGACTTTTGCAACAAGATTTTATAAGTGTACATAAAAATAAATAACTATTTCATAGAGAAAAATGCACCGAATACAGAGTCGATAGGCATACTGTATCCGGTGCGTTGCAGACTTTTTAACCTTTCAGATAGTAATGTACATACACATTATAATCTCGACGCCTGGTAATCAGCCGCAGCCAGATATAAAAGTGAGCAGTTTCCGAATACAAATTGAATTCGGTGGGCTCGCTGGTGGGCTGGGCGTACCCTCGGCAGAACCGTGTCAGGGTGTCCAAATTCCGAAACTCCGGCAGTTGGAATAGCGCATCCTGGAAAGCATCAATTTCACGGGCAACTTCCAGAACAGGCGTATCCTTTTGGCACTGATGCCAGGTGGTCCACCATTTCCATCCATCATAATCAGAACGGGAATAGGCTATCTCGCTGGCAGGACGGGAGCCTTGCTGAAACAGATCTTCAAAGGCGCAGGAAGTAGTCAGTAGCGGATCTTCAAAATTGGTCTGCTGCTGGCTCAAACCGTTTTTGACAGCTGCCCATTCTGTTAGAGGGAGTGGGCAACGGTTGGCATCACGCAGGGCTTCATCCATACCGCACGCCTCGCAGATATGGACATCTGCATAGCGGCTCAGGGCGTTGATGACCAGCCTGCGGTCCAGCGTCTGACCACACCGAAGACACAGGGATGGTTGCTCTGCCTCTGGGGTAAACAGCAGTTTGTCCTGCTGCCATACGGTTTCCAACAGGGATTTGGGATAGATACGGATCTTCAATGATGATGTCCTCCTATTTTATTGTCTTTAATATTCGTACCGTTTCCTCCGGTCTTCAGACCAGGGAGGGTAGACACGCAATTCTTCCTGAAACATGGCCATCAGCTCGGTTGCCATGTCCTCTTTACGCCGATAGATGCGCTGCTTCTCTGTACCATCTGCATAGAGGATGGTAGTTTGGAGTGCGGGACCTTTCTGCGTGAAGATGAATTTGCGGCCATGAGAAGGGTCAAATGCCTCGATCCAGAGGGGCAGGGTGGAGGAACTCCCATCCAGACACCGCCAGCCGCTGTAATCGGTGTAGCTGAATCCGTTGATTTCTCGCGCCAGTCTTCGCAGGGCAAGATATAGCCGCTCAAAGCGGCGCCCCAGTTCGCCTTTCTGCCGCCGGATGTAGAGGGTATGCCCCTCATGGTCCAGGGCGTCCAGTTCTTTGCCATTAAACAGGTATTCAGGGTAAAGGCAGCCATCCGATTCAAGAATTTGCCCGGTAGGTTCCGCAAGGTGATTGTCTGACAGCCAGACTGGAAAAAAGTCCGTCTGCGGCTTTTATATTGATGAAAGCGCAGTGGTCGGGCCGGATTCCGGTTAAGTTGGTGGTAAGGGTTTCCCAAAAAATCAGGATGCCGTGATCCTTTTCATAAAGCTTGATGGCGAGATTGCCGTTGGGATATGTACTGATTTTCAAAGTCAGCTGGGATCGGTGTTCGCCCAGTGTAAATACGAGAGTATTCATAAGCGTTTTCCTCCAAAGAAGCACCGGACGCCTGCAAAAATGCAGATTGCCGGTGCTTCTTAGTGTGTGTTCCGGACAAGGAAACCGGAGCAGGGAGAGGAATGCAGTTCCTCTCTGGTCATCGTCAGCTACACAGCCAAAGTTTTTGACTCGAACTGATAGCGCAGAACCTGAGCCAGTTTTGTCCTGTTTTCACAAGTAATGCGATAGGTAGGGCCATAGTTGTGCCGCTGTTCATCCATCCTTCGAATGGAAATGCTAAATCGGGGGCCCTCCTGAGTGATCCACAGACGCCTGCCCGTGGCAGCATCTTCAGCAATAATCCATAAAGGGCACTGCATGGTCATGTAGGTCTGGGGGTAAGCACGCCAGCCGCTGCGGTCATGGTAACAGAAACCGGGGGTAGTCTGCCGCCTTTCATTCAGTACATCATAAACTGCCTTATATTTCATGCGCTGCACCGCCTTTCAAAGTTTTTCAGGTAGCCTGCATACCCTTCCGGGTCCAGCTCCTGCAGCCGGTTGGCACGAAAACGATATTCGGGATAGGTGCAGAACCCACTCTGCATGGTGCGGCCGGTTGGGATAGCCAGACCATGTCGTATGAGCCAAGTGGGAAATTCCGAATCGGCATTGGTGTCGATAAAGGCATGGTCTTTTTGCCGTTGGCCGGGCAGGTTGACGGTGAGAGTCGCCCAGGGTTCCGGGTCGCCGCTTTCCCATGTCACCATTTGTATGGCAAGGTTTCCATTCAGGTAGGAAGTCACCTGCAGCTGGATGGGGTGCGTGGCGCCAAATTTCTTGTAAGGCAAGGTAACAGGTGCCGCATCGATATCCGGTTCTTCGTCCGCCACGCCCAGTTCCCAACTAAGGGACAAAATCTGGCTCTGACTCAGCGTGCGGGCATATTTCTTTGCGTATTTTGGCTTGAAGAGCAGGGCGCCGTCCTGCAGGAGCAGTTTTCCTTCTTTTTGGTCCTGGATACAGCGCAGGCCATGCAGACGGGGCTTTGCGCGCTCCACCGCATCGTGGATCTTCGGATGGTCAAACCATATGGAATACTGTACGGCTACATGGAGATGGGGATGCTCCTGAAAGCGTGAGCATAGGAGCTCCAGCACCTGTTGACAGACTTTTCTTCGTTTCTCCAGCGTCTGACGCTCGTTAAAGGTCAGCGTGAAATATGAGAAATCCCGTTCGGATGCGTCTGCGGCACTGTTAAAGGGATTACACCAGAAGTACAGATCCCATCGGTCGCTGCCATAGGACACAGGGATATTTTCGTCATACTGGTAGCAGACAAAGTGCTGTGCGATGGCTTCCATGACGGGTTTCATTGCTGCGCTGCTCTCCAAACTTGCCTGACGGATATACTGTTCCCATTCTTCGCGGGTGTGGCTGTCATAAAACTGTTTGTTGGCTGCGGCCTCTGCTTCGGTGCATAGGGATTGCAGGCGCAGGGAGTGGACGTCTTCTTTGGCATAGCCTTTTTCAAACCATCTGGTATCAATATTCATATGGGAACGATCTTCGTGGATTTTCATTTTGCATCCTCCTTGTGTATAGTTGCTGCATTTTTTGACGCAGTGTGGTCATTGGTCTTTCCAGTCATAGAGCAGTAGGTCATGTCCGGAAGATTTGGCTTCGGCTCTTTTGTCCCGGAAACGGTAGTTGGTAAACGCAAAGCCGGTGGGCTTGTGGGTATAGCGGATAGCCAGAATGTGGAACTGACTATTTAGCCATTCGGCTGAGTCTACTGCTTCCTCAGCGGTGTTCTCAACATCGGTGGCAAAGAGCCAGTTTTCCCAGTACCAACCATGCCCAACCGTTTCTCTGGCATCCGGCAGGGAAAGCAGTTTTTCCCTCAGTGCTTCATGATCCTGCAGGTGCGGATGCTGTGTATGAACGGACTGCACCAGCGACTGCCGGAATTGGTAGAAAGGCACGAAGGGTTTCTTGCCTTCAAAGTTACCATTGCCATCCAGTGCACAGACTACACCATTTGCAATCACTTCAAAGATAAGGTCTTCCCGGATGAGACTGCCATTTTCATGCCAGTCCGGTGTAGAGCTGTACCATGCGCCGCTTTCGGTATCCCGGTTGTAGTAGCGTATCGGTTCTGCAATGGTGCAGAATACATCTATACAGAATCCGGGATCTTCAAACAGAAAAGATATTTGTCGTTTTATCATCAGGTGTTTCCTCCTAAATGAAAAAAGGACCGGCAGGCCGCTAAATGCAGTCTGTCGATCCTTTCGGTTATAAGCCGCAGGTAATGCGGCAGGGTTCCTCGTTAAATCAAAGAGATAGGCACGATCAGATTGTTCTGATCAAAAGCGCCCAACTGGTCAGCCATGCACAGGATAGCACCAGTGCCGCGCTGCAGTGGGGACTTGTCGATCAGGTCAAATACCTTCGTCAATTTCTTTGGCGGCGAGGCCATCTTTTTGATCTCGATGGGAAACAGTTTTCCGTCCCGCTCCAGGATCAGGTCGATTTCTCTGGCATCCTTATCCCGGTAGTAGTACAGGAAAGGCTCCTGACCGGCGTTCTGATAGGTCTTGATGATTTCCGCTACGGTATAGTTTTCCAGCAGTGCGCCGCTCATGGCTCCTTCCATGGCTGTCTCCGGACTGCTCCAACGGGTCAGGTAGCAGACAATGCCGGAGTCGTAGAAGTAGAGCTTGGGTGTGGATACGGTGCGTTTGAGGACATTATTGGAATAGGGCTCCAATAAAAAGATGATCCCCAGCGCCTCCAGAACATGAAGCCAGTTTTTGGCTGTGGTCTGGTCGATCTCCGCATCATCGGCAATGCCCTTGTAATTGACCTGCTGGGAAGTCCTGGCGGCGACAGAACGCAGGAACCGCAAAAACTTCAAGCTGTCAATGTCATTGGATAGCCGCCGCACATCCCGTTCCATGTAAGTGTCAATGTAACTGGAATAGAAGATGGAGGCATTGGAATAGGTTCCTGTGACCAGAGCAGGCATCCCGCCCTGATGGATACGCTGAAAGACCTCTGGCGTGTTCAGCATTTGGCGTCCGTTCTGCCGTTCGGACAAAAGAGGCAGCTCCAGGCTGAACGGTGGTTCAGGAGGCCGTTTCATGATCTCACTCTGGGAAAGCGGTGAGAGGTGGAGCAGAGCCACCCGGCCTGCCAGAGATTCCTGTACGCCCTCCATCATCTTGAAAAGCTGAGAACCCGTCAGCCAGAAATCGCCGGGCTGATGGCGTTCATCTACCATGATTTTGATATATGGGAACAGTTCCGGTGCGTATTGCACTTCGTCAATGAGCAGCGGCGGCTGATACAGCTGAAAGAACATCTTTGGGTCCGTCTTGGCGAGTTCCCGCAGCGTCAGATCATCCAAAGAGACCTTTTTGCGCCCCTTGCCCTCGACCTCTATCAAATGTTCCAGCATGGTAGTTTTTCCAACCTGCCTTGGGCCGGTAAGCAGAAGCACAGGATACTGTTCATTCAGCTCCATCACCGGTTTCTCCATGTGTCGGGTGATATACACAGGCGTTCCTCCTTTCTTGATTTCGGCTGATATATTATTATATACCTATTTTAGCCGAAAAAATCTGATTTTGCAAGTAGGCAGTCTGCAAAGTAAATTTCAGTAGCGATTTTAAGGGTCATTCCTGCGCAGCGGAGGGGTTGATCATTTCCTTCAGACTGGCGATATACTGCCTCCATGCCTGCCTGGATTCCTCAGCACGCTTCAACTCGGCAAGCTGTTCTTCCGGAGACAGGGCTTCAAACTCGCATTGGCGGCAGTCTCTATCAATATCCTGAAAGATACGGTTCAGGATGGAGAGAGCCAGTTCTGTAACAGTGGGGCTGTGTTCATCAAGTGCCCTGCGACCTTGACGGAACAATTCCAGATAGTGCTCATACTGCTGTTCACTGATGAATTCCCAGCCGTAGGCTTCCTGGATGTCGCTTTCGCTATGGTATTGCATGGCCGCTTCAAATTCTGCCTCGCGGTCTGCGGCTTCCTTTTCGATGTGCCGCCTGAGCTTGGCGCGGATGCGCTCCAAGTCTTTGAGCAAAAGCGTACAGGCTTTGGCCTCCATGAGATAACCGTGAGCCTCGCTGTTTAGATATCGTTGGGATGTTTCTTTCATGCGGCAGATTCCTCCTTGGATTTGGATTGGACAAAGAGCAGGAACCCTTTGCTGGTATCCTCCAGGAGTTGCCATGTACCATCCCTCCAGACGCAGGCGGTTGCATCGTTGTAGATTTCTGGCGTTTTGGGCGGGTCATCAAAGCATTCCGGCGTCACATAAAGGCACATATGCCCCATATAGAAGGGCTGCAGAGCTGCTTCTATCTCTTTGCGCAGGGCAAGGGCGAGTGATTCGATCTCGTCAATATCCTGACGCTGGAAGGCAGCATCTGAGATCTGTTTGAGCCGCTTGGTTTGCTTCACAGCTGCATCAATATAGGGTACGGCCTCATCAAAGTATTTGTGTTTGATCCGCATACCATCGAATACCAGAAAGCGGGTATAAGCGGTAGCGGCTTTACAGATGTCTTGCCGCAGGGCATCAAATGGTTTTTTGTATTTGGTTTTCAGCACCTCCATGGATACGACCTGCAGGTTGCGCCGCAGGGTTTCCAGATGGTTCACTAAAGTGGTGCGTAGTTCATCTCGTTCCATAGGCATCCTCCGTGGGTAGCTTCCGGGCGGTTATCCGCGCCGGAAGTGGCGGCAGTGCTTATGCACATTGGCGTGGGTAAACGCAAAATTCTTGCAAGCCAGCAATCGGTTCCGTTCTCTGGGGGATTGTCGGGCAACGCTTGCATGATACTTTTTAACAGGTGTTTTTATAGGGTTATTCGAGTTCAGGTTCCCAAGGGGTATCTTCCTCATAAGGCGCAGCCTCCTTTTCATTGTCAGCGGACTTGCCGGCAGCCCGTACCGTCAGTAGAAGGGCATCTTCCCCGACATCGTTGCTGTGGGACTTTCTGGCGCGTTTCTTTTTGCATTTTTCCACCGCTTTGTCATAGTCGTAGCCGATACCAGCTTGCAGTTTATCCGCAATTTTACGCAGTTTTTCTGCATGGTACTCGTAGGTAGCACGATGGAATCCAGTCAGCTCCCACTGATCGCACACCGATTCCAGAAGCCGGACATAGTCCCGCAGTGCATTGACCGTTTTGTAGATATCGCCATAGCAGGTAGTAAAGGTATGAACGCCATCAAGATCCCGAAAGCAAAAAATCAGTTCTTCCCCTAAAAACTGTTCCAGTTGGACTGATTGTGCGATCATTGGCCGAAAAGCTTCCTGGGGCAGTTTGGGCAGTCTGTTCTCATCCATTATTATCCTCCCCATGTTCCGGTACTGGCGGTTGTGGGCCTAAGCCTGCCGCAAACATCTGCACAGCGGTACGGTAACCAGAGGCGTATGCCTGCTCCAATACAGCAGAATTGCGACATTGTACCGCAGTCTGATACTGTTCAAAAGCGATGGACGCCTCGTTGGAGAGCAGCGGAAGCAGAGCTTTTTCTTTCTGATGTACTGCTTGGTTAAAAGGTGCGAGGCGTTTATCGGGCTTGAACACATCTGCTTCATATTCGCCATAATAGAGCGAAGTGAGAAAGCGTGGGTCTGCCGGAAAGGATATAGCAGATGGTGCAGGGCGAGAAAGCGCCGCCGCAATATCTTTGAGTGTGTTGATCAGTGCAGGGAGCTGAACATTAAAAAATCTTTGCCCCATTGCTGTTTCGTGTAAATTCATAAAATAAGGCCCCCTTTCTAAAAGCCATTTGCCTTTTACTGTTCCCTGACAATCCGGTGCAGGTCTGCTAACAGATGCCGGTTATTCTGCTCATACTGAGGCTGAAAAGGCTGGTCTAAATCAAAATTGTAATAGCGGTAGTAGAGCACCTTGAATACAATGCCTGGCCACATGGCAGGATCAATGGCGCGCATCAGTTTGCCCAGTTCGGTAGCGATCTCATATTCCCGCTTTACATATTCTTTGTCTTCCCGCTTGAAATTCTGATACAGCCAGTCCTTGACGGATACCCGGCCGCCGGTAAAGTGGCTCTGGTGTCGGTCCAGACACAGGCAGTATTCAAAATCGCGGCCACGCTCCCCTGGACCTACGGTAAGAGGATAGATACGGCAGGTACGGGTACGGGCAGGGTAGACAGAACAGCGCCCATCCGTAAGGAAGATGCAGGAGCCGTTAGGGGCTTTTGTCTTGAGCATATAGATAGGGAAGCCTTCCTCAGTCAGTGGTTCTGGTTCGCAGTAACGGAACAGGAAATCCTCTATTCCTTCGATGGGCTCACCTTTTGTTCGGAGATAGCGAGCCAGACGGTAGGCGTCCAGACTTTCCACCATTACACAGCCTTCGATATTGCGGCAGCACGCCCCGCATTGACGGCAGGAAAAGGTGAACTGGTCTTTGGGGCGGACTGATTGGATATCATTCATGATTTCTTCGTTCATTTTGTTCCTCCATAAAAAGAGCCGTGACGGAATGGTATCCGCCACGGCCAGAACTTGTGGAATAGTCAGCGTGAGCCGGCTGTTCCAATCCATTTACAGCCCCTTCACGCACATGCGGCCAATCTCACAGGGAGCGGACTGACAGCCGCCAGCGGAAAAGGGGACATGGAGAGATGGTAGTGGGAGTTCTGCGTTTCAAAACGGACGCAATCCTCCGACTCCTCCAGAATTGCTACCACACGCGAAGTGTGGTAGATGTTTCCTCCGGCGTGCAGAAGCGCGCCTCGCCCAACAGACAGTGGACGCAGCAGAGAGCCGTTCAAAACGATCTGTTTCTTTTCTTTCTTCATTCGGTTTGACCTCCAATCTTTTTGGAAAATGTGGATGTAAGGGTATTTCATATCTGTAATGGGGGTTCATCCATAACAAATGTCCAGCAGCACATCATGGACTTCAGCCAACAACTCTTTAATGCGCCGCATAGGAACCTTCTGGGTGCGGGCAATCTCACGGATGCCATAGCCGCCCTGTTTCAGATGAACAATATCCATTTGCTGCTTGGATACTCTGCCGGCCAGCTCGTAGAGAAGAAGGTCCATTTCCAACTGCTGCATGATTGGGTCATGGGCAGGAATGGTATCTTCTAAAGGGGCACCATCGGGATATAATCCGACGTGAATACTGAGAACCTCCATATTGCGCTTGCGGCGCTCCTGGGTGCGGAAGTAATCATAGAGCCGGAATTTCATTTGTCGTGTGGCGATTGTGCTAAAAGAGAATTTTTGTGCAGATGGAGAGTTGAAGTAATCTTTTACTGCCTTTAAGTATGCGAAAACAACCACATCATAAAATTCATCTTCCGGCAGATGGTTTTCATTCAGGAACTTGTAGACCAGTCCGTGATGATCAGTGGCAAATGCCTGTTGTTCTTTGGTTAATGGTACTTCACATAACATTGTGGTTTCCTCCTTAAATAAAAAAAGAGGGATACCTCCGGTGTGTTAGACCGAAGGCATCCCTTTGTTTATGTGTCATGTGGCACAAACCACATCAAGATACTTATGCAGGCAGCTGTTCGCAGTCACCATTGATCTGGCTGACAGTATAGTGACCGTCTGCCGGCTCGTTGGTCATGGCGCCAGGCTCGATTACATAATCGCAGCCGGTGTCGCGCTGCTCCTCAGTGATTTCGGCACGCTGCTGGAGCAGGAGTTTGATCTGCTCCTTAAAACTGTTGGCGTAAGCCCGGATCTGAGCCAGCTCCTCGCCCTGGAAATCCTGCAGCAGTTTGAAGGTAGCAACACTGTAGTCATTGGTGCCGTTGTTCTCACGCTTGAGACCAATCTGCACGATACTGCCGTAAGTGGCGCGGCGGCGGAGCATGAAGGCCCGGTTCAGAAATTCCTTGAAGGGCTTGATGCTGGTAGGAGGCAGATTTACCTGCAGAGGCATGTATTCACCACTGCGAAGCAGGTAGAGCACACGCATATTTTTACAGGCTTTTCCCTTGCTGCCATCAGGTGCAGAACCAAAGCGGTTCATCACGCAGGCAGCACAGGCACCTCCGGGAGTGCCGATACCAACCTTGCCATCCACAGAAGAACAAAGCGGCGTGGTATCGTCGTCATATTCGTTGCCAGCCGGCCAGTAGGCGCAGGTGGCGTGGTTATGCAGAATGATGCCTACCAGAGTCTTTTCATAGTCGGGATTGTCCGGATCATCGGACGGCATCTCAAATTGGAGTGTGCCGCCAGCGGGAATCTTGACACGCTGAAAGCTCATCTGCAGACCATCGGCGTCCTCAGCCAGTTCCTCGGCACTGAAATCGCCTTCGATCATAGTGGGGGAGCATGAAATTTTTCCTGATTTCATCAAATCGCTGTTCTGATTATACATAGTGGTTCCTCCTTAAAAAATGTGATGGTTGCAGATGGTCAGCGGCCATGCTTGATTGATACGGTTCCACTGCTGTCGGGGCATGGACAGGATATTGTATCCGATCCCCTCCAGGGCAGTGGCGCGGTCATAGCTGTCCACATCCTGACTAAAGCGTGTTACGGCATTGGATAGCCCATAGAGGGTCAGATCCTTGCCTTCAATCAGACGCTGCAGAACGCCGGTGCTTTCTTCCTCGGTGATATTGAAATCCTTGCTTGCCAGACGGACGACACTGGGAATATCAGTGGTATTCATCTGGACGGTTGTGGCTTCACGCATCATGCCAACTACCCGTGTAAACCGTGTTTCATCCACGGCGGCCATCACGGTATCTTTGATCTTCATGGCAAATGCGTGGTCATCAGCGGCCAATGTCTCCTGTGAGAACAGTTGAAAGTTTTCATCTGCCTCATTGACCCGGCCGATGTGAGTGCGGCGAGTCTGGGCATCGTTGACGACCATGCCGTTACTGCATACCAGCCGATAGACCAAAGGCTGGATGTTGACGGAACCCAGTCCAACTTCGCTATTGCTGATGATAACGCCGGACTGTACGATGTCACCGGGTACAACTTCGGCTTCAAGCCGCTTGTTGACTACCTTGATGTACATACGGCTGTCCGTGATCTGGCAGCTTTCAAAATAGGCGTCCTCCATTTGCTGAATGACAGGGAGGACGATTTCTGCAATGTCCAGATTGTCAATGCGGCGATAGCGGTTGCTCAAAAACGCCCGTACAGTGCCATCCAGAGTGCGGACCATACGCTGGGTCGGTTCCCGCTGGAACCAGGAATTCACATTCTCCGCCAGCAGTTCTGGATAATCGGAAAGCATACGGTCATAGTAAGCAGCCGGAATCTTCAGATGTGTGCCGATCTGCCGATGGGCGATCTGGTTAATCTCCAATGGCTCTACCAGTGGGTCATCGTGGTCATCAAAGGTATGGAGATAAAGTTGAGAACCAAAAGGTTCTACTTGAAGCCGTCTGGTATCAAGCAAATAGTCTTGCTTGAGTTTGGATTGGCGTTCAATCTGCTGTGCCATTTCCACGATGGTAAGTCCTGATTTCATTCGTCAAGTTCACTCCTTTCTCTTCGCTCCTTGGCGTCAGAAGCATTACCAGGACACCTGAATGCCCTGGGCAGTGACTTCTGCGGCCAGACCATTGCTTTCCAGTACCTCTGCCAGACGGGGCCAGTAGACCTTCTGGGGAAAGTTGTTCAGATGCTCCTGAGAAACAGCATCTTCGCCCTGCTCAATGCAGATATCACCGTCTTCCCGAAGCGTCAGTTTACTGTGCCCACGGGAATTAAGGTCGGAGATCAGTGCTTCCAGTACAGAACGTCCCTGCGTTTCATACCAGATACGGGGATCAACAGGCTGCCTGTTCGGAGGTATTGCATCATCCTCGTTTGTTTCTCCGCCGACCTTGGACAGCGGAACGATCTTGACCATATCGCATTTGATATTGGCGTTCTGATCCAGTGTCACATCGGCGTGATCAAACTCGTCAATGCCAAAAACACGGATGCGGCCGGTACCGCCATTGCGGATCAGCTGCTCCGGCTGCTTTTCACACCACTCGAAGGTGGCTTGCGGATAAGCGGAGCGCAGATATGCCAGAATACGATGGTTGGTGTGGCGAACCAGCAGGTCATCGGAGCTGGTGCTGCCCAGGTCAGGAATTTCAAAATTTCTTGTTTGGATGCCTTCTGCATGGAGTTGTCTGGTGCGCTGCTGACGCTGGCGATGCCGTTTAGCCTGCTGCATATAGGGGAGAAGCAGGATCAAAACTACCCACAGTCCCCCAGAGAGTGAAAACGCCCAGAAGCAGCCAGACTTGCCAGGGCCCGCGTACCAGAGCCATAATTGCGATGACCGCACCAATCAGGATCGTGATGCTGCCACTCAAAAGTCCTCTGTCATTATTCATGTTTGATACCATCCTTTTCTGAATTTGTTGGAAACAAAAAAGAGGGACCGCACCAAGTTTCAGATCATTCTGAAAACTTGATACGGTCCCTCTGCTGCGCCGGCTTTTATTCCGGCAGGGGTTCGCGGTCGCCATTCATCACCTCGGGAGGTGACGGAACAGGCGCCGCATCGTCAGGGTCATGCTGTCCACTTTCGGGTTTTGCTTTGGAGGACTGCCCGGGGAGAAATCCAAAGTCCGTCAGCCATATTTTCAGCTTCTTGACTGTGGTTCCGTCCTTTTGGCGAACATCCACCAGTTTTTGTGATCCGGTGAGCCAGATCATGCTGCCCTTTCTGACCTTGAGCTTCATGAGCCTGGCAACAGCGTCGCCACGGGCCCATACCTGATAAAAGTCCGGCTGGTTACCGCCGTTTCGCTCCATAAGGTCAAAGCAGACATACGGTTGTTTTGTCTGGCCTTCTTTGGGAACAAGATCATGCATGACTCGGCCAAATACAACGATTTGATGCCATAACACTTCCTTTCTTCGCCTCTGGCGTTAATATCTATATATAAAAAAGTGCCAGCAGATACCAGCCCCGAAAGGGCGCGGCAATACCACTGACACTTGATACAGCATACAACCTTGACTGCGTGTGCAATGCAGATTTTTAATCTGCGGTACAGAAGCTAAGTCTGTATCCCACAAGGGGAAACGCACAAAAATCAATTACAAGATAAGTGTAGCACTATATCTTGTGTTTGTCAAGCGGTATTATACTATATATAGATATTTAAGCGAGGCAAATCACAATATATGGTTCATGTCGCGGTAGTAATCATCCAGCAGATAGAATTTGAGTGCTCGGGCTGTCGGCGTCCCGTAGCCGAATATCAGACGATAGAGATTGCCTGTCCCATCCACGCCGAAGGGACCGAGCCAGTGGGAGATGGTGTTGCCATCGAGATACCAGAGCTGAATATCCCGGTAATCATCTTCACTGACAAGCCCGGAAGAAGCCAGACGATAAGCGTCTTCCTCGTCGATCATAGGGTGGGAGAGAAAATGTCGGTAGAGCTCGTCCGACAGCCCAAGGGCCTGCTGGTATGTCAAGGGATTGGGGTGGTCCAGCCACCAGCGGGTAATATCTTCAAAAGTACGCAGACGCGGTTTGGGATTGAGGGCCCGGAAGCGCCGGATGAAATCTTTGAATTTTTTCCAGGTCGGCCGGCGGAGGGAGCGGGATCTCACGCACTTCGTCATCCAAAAAGCCGAAAGCAAGCTGCTCGCCGGTTTCATCCTCCAGCAAGAGCGAGGTGCGGGACAGCGGTGAGACCAGGAAATGCTCCATCGCAAAGGTTTCGTCCAGAAAACGCTGGATCTTGTATTGCTCAATGGTGTGGGGCTTATACATTGGGGTGGACCTCCTTTTAAGTATTTCGCCTATTAAATAGGAAAAAAATTTCTCTTTTCTGCAATATAGAGAAGTTTAATTAAGTTTCATTTTAGTATTGACAAAGGAATAATGAGTGCATATACTGTACTTAACGAACAAGTACGCTAAGTACGGTCAGGGCGCGGAAGGGATATTTATGGAAATTATTATCAGCAACAGCAGTGATAAGCCAATTTATGAACAAATCAGTTCTCAAATAAAGAATAAAATCATGAATGGAACATTAGAGACCGGAGAAATGCTACCCTCTATGCGGGCATTGGCTAGAGATTTACATATCAGCGTAATAACTGTCCAACGGGCTTATGAGGATTTAACCCGAGATGGATTTATCGAAACTGTTTCTGGAAAAGGCAGTTTTGTCGCTTCTCAAAATAAGGAGTTTATCCAAGAGGAACAGTTACGGAAAGCAGAAGAATTATTACAGCAGGTTGTGGATATTGGACGCTCACATGGTATTTCTTATGAGCAAATGGCAAATATCCTAAAAGTGCTGTATGAGGAATAACAGGAGGTCACAAAATGGGTGAAAACAATATCTCTGTAAAAAATTTGTGTAAATCTTTCGAAGGCTTTACACTAAATGATGTATCGTTGCAAGTACCAAAAGGAAGATTGTCGATTTATCGGGGAAAACGGAGCCGGAAAATCCACCCTTATGAAATGCCTGTTCGGTATTTATAAGATGGATGAAGGACAGATATTTATTGATGGACAGAAAACAGAGATCGCAAACCCCGGATGATGCGCTTCACAAAAGGCCTGGCTATGGTTCACCAGGAGCTGCAGCCTATACCGGAGCGTTCCATCGGAGAAAACATGTATCTTGGCAGATACCCAATGAAAGGCTTTGGCCCCTTTAAAATAGTGGACCATAAGACCATGTACAGCGAAGCTGAAAAATGGCTGAAGGATGTTAAGATGAACTTCAACCCAAAGGCAAAGCTGGGAACTTTATCAATCGGACAGATGCAGTCAGTAGAGATCGCGAAAGCGGTCAGCCAGAGTGCAAATCTTGTAATTCTGGATGAGCCGACGTCCTCCCTGACTGATAACGAGGTAGAAGCATTATTCCGGATCATCAGAGATCTGAAATCCAGAGGTGTTTCTATGATATATATCAGCCACAAGATGGCTGAGATCCGCCAGATTTCCGACGATATCAC
>ENA-OQBD01000875-OQBD01000875.1-human-gut-metagenome-genome-assembly--contig:-NODE-875-length-15133-cov-3.816407_pt1 | contig 15133 bp, 14 predicted proteins | sample MGYA00242742_ERZ504543 | MGnify/ENA primary metagenome ERZ504543 (study PRJEB26092, sample SAMD00036239) | human gut metagenome | host: Homo sapiens | study: EMG produced TPA metagenomics assembly of... | reverse complement strand
CGCTCTGTCCATGATAGTCCAGACTGCTGGATTCCAGACGCAGCACCGCATCTCCATAGACGATCTGTTCCCGTTGCTGTGTGGGATAGGCTTTTTTCAGCAGAGAAGCGATTTTCGCAAGCAGGATTGCTGTGTTATAGGGCTTCGTGATAAAAGCGTCTCCGCCCAGCATAATGCTATTCAGCTCGTCCATATCCGTGTTGCAGCTTGTCACAAAGATGATTGGCACTTCGGAAAATGTGCGAATCTCGGTGCAGAGAGAAAAGCCACTGGTCCCCGGTAGCTTGATGTCCAGTATAATCAAGTGTGGCTGCTCAGCTTTGATCTGATCGATCACATCGGAAAAATCCTCCGGAGCCACCGTTTTATAGCTGTTGCTTTGCAGCAGCGTTTTCAATTCATTCCGTATTAACGGATCATCTTCTATTATCAATATTTTTTCCTTTCATATCAGCCTCCGTGAAAAAAATTACGATATGCAGTTGCTCATTCTCCCATTGACATTCAAATAAGTCAAGTATATATGTTAAAGCAAACTACCCTTTAACCCTTTTTTCGAAAACCAGTACAGCTCTTTCGGTTCCCCAAAAAGACATCGTAACAAGTCGATAGCTTTCCTTTTCCATTTCTTCTATTTTTGCATTGATTTTCTCTGTTACATTTTCCACGGTAATTCCTTCTACTAATTCTGTCCGATACATCATATTTTACCTCCATAAGCACTCAATTCAAAACCAATTCACTTTTTCTGCTTTGAATTGAGGGGTATCGCCTTCCTGGTATGGATTATAGGTATTGCGATTACACCCAAATTCTTTTAATGCCTTTATTTTATTATCCTCTGTCCATTCAACCAGCGAGATTCCATCAAATTCCTCTATACTTCCATTGTTCATTTCATTTTTGAAATACCACTCCACAATCGTTTGATCTCCCTTATGAAAAAATTGCTTGATTTCCCAAATAACCACCTTGCCACGGGTATTCCATTCCTGAAACCAATGCTTTACTGTTTTTCGGTTGTTATACTGGGGGCTCCAGCTTTCTGTATAGATCACATCTTCTGTAAAAATATCATCAATGCCCATATCCTGCTGATTGAGCCACATATCAAACCATAGTCGGATCGTTTTTTCTCGTTCATTCATGATATAAACACCTCACCATTCTTTTGTCTTGCCTTCGCGTTTGTTTTGCACAACCTGGGTTTGATATACGAGAACAGGAATCAGAGAAACCAGGGCAAGTACACCAAAAACTTCCGAGCGATTTACAACCGCAAATATTACGAACATAAGCAATATCAGCAACCAGGGATTACGCAGATTTCTGTAATAGTTTTCCTTGTCCTCATAAGAAGTATGAAGTTCAAACGGCTTACCGTCATTATCTTTTTCTACGATCAACAGTTCCCGATTAAAGGTGGTGGCATTTGTTGCTATGCGTCCGCCTTTTTCAGCCCATGGCCGTAGGCGTACTTTACCAACAGAGTAGTTCAGGTTGATGTTTTTATAAAATACTTTGTAACCCATCCCCTCTAAAAACTCATGATAATCGGATGCGTTGGCCTTCGATTTTTGCCCGATAAACTCCACGCAGTATTTTACCTGATCCGGTTTACACTCCTCAAATTCATACAACATTTTTTCCGCCCGAATCAGACGATAGCCCTTTTCAGACATTTTATTCAGCCAATGTTCCTGGGCAGTCAACAAACCGCCAAAGAAACGATAACACTTTTTGCTCATACTGCACCTCCAATAATTCCATTTGCCACTCCTACAAGTTCATTGAGCCTTATAAGTTCCTTTTCTGCAATTTCTTTTCCTTGTGTTGTAATGAGATATTCTTTTTTCCGTCCCGCACTATCTCCAAAAGGTGCAATCCAGCCTTTTTCCTGCAACGAGTTCAAAGCACCATATAAAGTACCTGCCCCCAGCGTGAGCCGCCTTTTTGTACTATCTTCAATAAATTGCATGACAGCATATCCATGTTTCGGGGTATAAAGGGAGAGCAAAATAAAGAATGTCACCTCTGTGAGCGCACCACCTTTCGCATTGTCTCGCATAACACCTGCCTCCTTATTACGGTTACTGTAACAAATATATCACTAACCGTAATAGAAGTCAATCATAAACCAGACTATAACAGCAAGTTTAAAAAGCGGGGCAACACACGCCACCCCGCCGATCCTATATGGTTATTCCATCGCTCGCATTTCTTCCACAAGAGATTGATTTTTCTGTCTGCGCATTGTCCAGAAGGACAGAATAACCTCCAGGCCAAACAGCACCAGAACGAACAGCCCCATTTGCAGGAAGGGGAATGAATATGGCATGATTGCTCCATGGAAAGTCATTTCGCTGAATTTTCGGGCAGCTATCACTGCAATCGGGAGGCCGACTGCCAGAGTTGCCAGCGCAGCAGAAAACGCATAGCAAATTCCCTCATAGATGGTCATTTGACAGAGCTGCTTTCTGGTCAGACCGATGGCGCGAAAGACGCTGTTTTCCCTCTTTCTGGACATCTGATTGGAGAGTGTGGTATTGATGAGATTGACCACGCCAAAGAGGAATACCAACCACGACAGCGCCTGAAGCCCTCCGAAAACAACCCTGTTCTCCATTTCCTCATAATCCTTATGTATCCCAATGGTATCCAATTTAAGATCCGGATTGGAAGAAATGATTGCATTCAGGCTGTTTTCAATCTGCTCTGCCTTTTTAGGATCACCGACAATGCTCCAGGAATAATCAAAACAATCGATCATCGGCATTGCTTCCTGAAACAGCTCTTTGGTTGCAACCATGCAGGTGCTGTCCAATGCCAGAGGACCATGACCATTTTTAAGCCCATCGTTTATGAGCAGACCGGAAACAGTGACAGGAATCTCTTGATCCCCTATGGTAAGTTTGATAACTGACCCCACATCTACACCGACCATATCTTCCGCATATTCCATATCCAGTGCAATACTATGGGAATCTTGAGGCAAAGTCCCCGACACAAGCGCTGCTTCCATTTGATCTCTGTTTCGGTCACTCAACAGATCGCACATTCCACCGGAAGAACTTTCCTCATTCTCAAACCGCACATGAACCGCCTGACGATTTTCTATCACATCTGTTACGCCGTCTACGGCCAGCACTTCCTGCCGAAGCGTTTCATTCAACGGATTTCCTTCCGACATCACCTCATATTCTGATTCTTCGGAATTGATATAGATTTTATAATCCCCATCCGGGAAAAACTGTCTTGCGATACGCTCCGGCGAGCGGACCAAAAGAATAGATGCTGTCACCAAAAGAATCACGCCGCCCAGGCTCAGGGAAGCCACGATGCTGATCGTCTTTTTGCGGTCACGCCTAAAATTTGCAATTCCCATAGAGAGCGGATTTAACCGCATATTCTTCTTATGTGTGTGGGATTTACTGCTCTGACTGCCGGTAAAGCGGACTGCTTCAATCGGGGAGATACCTGCGGCAATCTTTACCGGTCTGCGGATCGCAATAGATACCATAAACCAGCCAAGCAGTGCCGTCAAAACAATCGCAGCTGCATAAAACGGCAGATGAAATCCACGGGAAAACAGGGCAAACCCGACTGCACACCCCAGAAAAATACCGATTCCAATGCCGGCCCATCCCAAGAAACGGCCTTCCTTTTTGACAATACGGCGGATCTGCTTGGGCGTTGTGCCGATGGTCCGCAGCTGTCCATAGCTTTGGATCTTGTCATTGATAGAGATCCGGAAGATACTTTGTATCACCACATATCCTCCGATGATGACCAGAACTGCGATGCCGGCAACCAGCGCCAGCATACTGACATTCACAGGCTGCTTATAGAATTTCATATAGCTGAGGTTCATGACCGGCATTTCCAGCTGATATTCCTTTGCAATCTCCCGGCTGCGGGCAGTCAGTTCTGTTTCATCCATTTGCTGCTCATTCTGAAAATGCACATAAGCGCGATAATCAGCGGGGTCATAGCCGCTCCATCCTTTCAAAGCTTCTTTGGAAAGAAGAATGGAACAGCCATTTACCTCTTTTTCCTTATAGCCTTCCAGAATGCCAGTCACCGTATATTCTCCGTGAAAGCTCTCGCTGCTTAGCATAACCTTTTCGCCAATCCCGGCGTCTGCACCATATTCGGAAAGGAAATAACGGCTGACCGCTACCTCATCCTCCTTTTGGGGCAGGCGGCCTTCCAAAAGCTTCATCTGGTCACGGGCAATATACATCGTTTCCTCATCACAATAAATATAGGAGGCGTTGTATCCCTGCTCCGCAGGTTCCACAGCCAGCATATAATACTCTCCTACCCTTGAGAAGTCATCCAGCCCCTTCAGGGTGGACACATCTTCCTCGGTAATCCTGGTATAGACTGCCTCATAGGTATCCTCCACATGATTTTTCTCTATCTGCCGGGTAGACAAAGCCATCACAATCGAAAAACAGATCAGACAGGATGCCAGCGCAACGGCGATCACCACCATCAAATTCCGGCGTTTTTCGCTTTTCAAACTTTTTCTTGCCAGTTTCCTGACAATATTTCCTGTATCATTCTCAAATGGTACTGTCATTTTGATCATCTCCTTTAAGTCTTATATTTCTGCTGTCAGCAAAGCGGCGGCTTCACATCGGAAGCCGCCGCCTCTGGTTAGTCCATGGTCTTGATCCGCTCTACAAGGGAAAGCCGTTTAGAGTAACGGACAGCAACCACAGAGAAGATTCCGGTCACGACCAAAAGTGCCAGAACAAAAACAACCGTTTCCATCAAAGGGAATTGATAGGACAGTTCCCCAAAAATATTAAAGCTGCTGATCACATAGTCAAAAATCCAGCCCAGGATTCCGCCAATGCCAACCGACAAAAATACCGTAACCCCTGCGTACCACAGGCATTCTGCAATCAGCATACGGGAAACCTGCTTTCCGGTCATTCCCACAGACTGCAAAATCCCAAGTTCCTGCTGCCTTGCCAGCAGATTGGTCATCAGGGTGTTGACTAGATTTACCATGGAGAACACAAACAGGAACGCCAGCAGCAGATAAACACCGCGGGTCATCATCTTTAGCTGCGATTCCAGGGATGCCGCATGGTCTGCTCTGGAAAAGACCGTCAGCACCGGATTTTCCAGCAGGCTGAAAATAGACGCCCTGAGCGCATCCGAGTCCTCCGATGTATGGACATTCCAAACAGCCTCTCTGTTCTCAATGTCCGGGTAGAGCTGATCGGCCAGTTCTTCTGTAAGGGTAAACAGGCCCCATGCGCCGGTGCCCGATGTCACTGACGGTTTCGCAATCCCCATGACCGTTACTTCTATGGCCTTACCGTCCATAGATTCAAAGGTCAGCACATCCCCAACAGCAGGCGTATAGCCATAAAACATACTTAAAAGATGATCTTCCGAATCTGTCACGACCACACCGTTGTTTGCGGCAAGTTCCTCATAATCTGCGCTGCCCTGTTCCAGATTTTCCTCCGGCAGCCATTGTCCCATCTGCTCTCTGTCAAATACAGGGAACTTTAATGCAACACTTTCCTGGGGGAATTTCACCGTTGCGGATGTTACTTCATGGCTGGTGATAGATTCCACACCATCTATGGCAAGAAGCTCCTGACGAAGTTCTTCTGTCAGTGGATTTTCCCGTGCGATGGCAGGCAATCCTTCCGCGCCTCCCGAATCCATCCAGCTGACCTCATAGTTGCAGTGATCTCCCATAGCTTCTATCGCCATCTTTTCGGGACTGATGGAGTTAAGTACCGTAGCGGCTGTTACCAGAAACACACCCGTCAATCCCAAAGATACCAGAGTGATGACCGTCTTTTTCCTGCTCCGCCTAAAGTTCATCTGTGCCATAGAGAACGGCGTAATGCGGTGGTTTTTCTGATCTTTCCGGTCTGTTGCCGTTTCATAACCACTGGAGCGGACCGCTTCGATTGGGGATACCCTCGCCGCCATGCGGACGGGCGCATGAATGGACAGAAATACCGTCAGGGCGCAGGCTGCTGCGGTCGCAGCCAGATAGGGCAGATTGCCCATCCAGCTCCAATGTGCCGGGAAAATGGCAAACCCGATGGCCCCTCCAACCAAAAGCCCCAGCGGGATACCGCAAAGAGATAACAGCAATCCCTCCCGCCGCACGATCCGCCGAATCTGTTTTGGCGTTGTGCCAATCACTTTCAGGCGTCCATATTCCCGCATTTTGCCCTTTACGGAAATGAAAAAGATACTGTAAATGACCACGGCACAGGCAACCAGCAAAAGGATTGCCACGGGAATGTAATATTTCATCACGCCGGACTTAAAGCCCTGCATATCGAAATAGTTGGAACTGTAAAAAATCTGATCCTCTGAGACATCGTTGGCAGAAAGGAATGCTGCAATATCCGCCTTGAGATGCTCCAGTTCCATACTATCAGCACCAGTATAACGAAGCCGAAATTCAAACAGCGGCTCTCCCTGCGCCATCTCCTCCACAAATGCTTCAGATACATAAAGCTGGAACATACGGGAGTCATTCTCCACATCCATGATACCGCTGACGGTATAGGTCTGCTTTCCGTTTCCAAGATTCACTTCTATGGTCTGCCCGACTTCTGCGGGGATTTCAAAATAATCAAGAAATGCCCGTTCTACCAGAATTTCATTGGCAGCCTGCGGAAGCGTCCCGGTAAAGGAAGGTTTCTTCCCCAATTCCATCCAGTTGGCATCCGCATACTCCACAGTCAGAACGCTGTCACCATAGCGGGCAGAACCGTAATTCTGGGAAAGGCCCCAGCGTTCCACTTCCGGGCAGTCTTTCAGTCTTTCAATCGTATCACGGTCACAATTCACCACAACCGCCTGATACTGTCCCCGAATGTCCGCCTCCAGTTTTCTGTCACTTCCCGCTCCTGCACAAAAAATCGCTGCCATCAAAGCGGCTGCCAGAGCAATCGTTACGATCACAAACAGGTTGCGCCGCTTATCTGTCTGAATGCTCCGTGCCGCCAATTTTTTAATGACCGGCCCTGTATCATTTTCAAAAGGCAATGTCATGTCTGCCACCCCCTTTATCCAACGATTCTGCCATCCTCGATCCGCACGATGCGGTCTGCAAGCTGGGCAATGGCATCGTTATGCGTGATCATCACCAGCGTCTGGTTAAATTCACGGCTCGTTCTCTGCAAAAGCCCAAGCACATCGGCGCTGGTCTTGCTGTCAAGGTTGCCGGTGGGTTCATCGGCCAGAACGATTGCGGGCTTTGACACCAGGGCGCGGGCGATTGCCACACGCTGCTGCTGGCCGCCGGAGAGGTTGTTTGGCATATTCTTCAGCTTATCCTCCAGTCCCAGCATGGACACCACATCTGCCATAAATTTCTGATCCACCGTATCCCCGTCCAACTCCACGGGCAGGACGATGTTCTCATACACATTCAGGATCGGCACCAGATTGTAGTTCTGGAAAATAAAGCCGATATTGCGGCGTCGGAAGATAGTAAGCTGCTCATCGTTCATCTTCGCCAGCTCCTTATCCCGCACCATCACGCTGCCGGAGGTAGGGGTATCCAGACCGCCCATCATGTGAAGCAGGGTGGATTTACCGGAGCCGGAAGTGCCGACCACCGCTACAAATTCGCCCTCCTCCACAGAGAAGTTCACGCCATCCAGGGCGCGGGTAATGTTCGGCTCTGTGCCGTAGTATTTTTTAAGATCAGTTGTCTGCAAAATTTTCATAACAGTTACCTGCCTTTCTTAATTTGTTGAGTATAGAGTAAAGGGCAAATGTTGCAGAATTGTCCTAAATGGCATGAAAATCTATGGTGAATTGCTTCAATTTTAGGACAATTCATTTTGCAGTAAGACTCACACATTTTCATCCTTTAAGACTTCTACAATAATATCCCTGCGGATTCTTCTGGAAGCCGCCCTGTAAATCCCACTGATGACCATTAACACCAGAACAATATAGGCTGCCAGCCCTAATAACGGAAATACCTGAATGAATTCCATGAAAGTCACATCCTGCATCCACATCAAAACTGCGGCGATCAAAAACAGAATCGGCAATCCAATGACAAAGGCTTTCCCCCAAGAAAGAACCCTTCTATATGCAGCAAACGGTCAAGACCTTTTCTATCCAGGCCAACCGAACGCAGCATGGCAAATTCCTTTCTTCTCTGATACAGACTATTCAGAATCGCCACTGCTGCCGATGAGATTCCAATGATACCAAATAGTGCAGTCAAACTGTAAACGATCAGCATGGTCGCATCGGTCAGCCGCTCTCTGTCCAAAGCGCGCTGTGTCTTGCCTGGAGGTATAGAAATCACTCGTCCCCAGATAAGTACCGCAGATCTGCTCTGCCTGCGCCTGTACTTCGGCATCCAGCCCATCTTCCACGAGAAGATTCATGTAAGTCCTGTAATTGTAAACTGCACGATCCTCTCCGAAATTCTGGATAATCTCATAGTATCGCTCCATCGGCACCAGAATGGGCAATGTATAAAAGGCTATATTACGCCCAATCTCCGGCATTTCAGAAAGTGCAGATGATACCGTCACATCAAAACGGTAATCCCCTTGAATGGAGTCCAGAAACTTCTCTGTTACTTCTAAAGATTGACCTTCTTTGAGTTTTAGATATGGGACCATATCATTTTTTGGCTTCATAACCTCTGGAGTCAGGATTTTTCACAACAGAATTGACAATGAGCGCACCACCCTGTTCAGAATAAGGCACCCCTGACTGCATGAGAGAATCTTCATAGGCATCCTGTTCCAAACCGATCAATACACATGGGATACGGTAGCGGTCATCGCGCTTTGCTACATACTCACCAGCCGCTTTTGTGCCAAATCCTCCAGAGGAAAGAAATTCTTCCGATAACTCACTTTCTGAAACCCAAAGCGCACAGTTCGCCATAGTATAAGTGGCCTGTTCCTCTATGTGAGGCAGCTGCTTCAATTCCTCCATAAGCGCTGGCTCTATTTTCTGACCAGACTCCATTGTAAGATTGACATTAAAGTGGCTGTCCTGTTCTGCTTTTGTATTGTTAATATCTGAAACGGAAAAAACGGCCAGAAAACTGAACATCAAAAGCATACACAGACTCAGCGTTACCGTACAGGTACGAAACAGCCTCTTATTAGCCGCCATGGAGTTTGCAGAAATATTTCCAAGGAATCCAAAGCACTTTTTCAGGATTGGATGCTTTGCTGATTTTTTCAAAGAAGGATTGCTCCAGCTTTCTTTGACCGCTTCAATCGGGCGAAGTTTTCCCATCTGCCGGGCAGGACCAGAAGCAGCCAGGCGAACCGTCAGGAACGAGAGAATCATGGAAACCACTGCGACCCACGGGGAAAAGGAAGCTGTTATCCGGCTCCCGGTCACTTCCTGCGTCAGGTCAGAGTATGCTGCCAATACGCCATAGGAAAAAAGATATCCAAGTCCCACAGAAACCAGAATGGGAAGCACAGACAGCCAGCGCGTCTCATATACGATCATCATGCGGATCTGCCTGGGCGTCATTCCAATGGATTTTAAGATTCCCAGCTCCTTTACCTTGCGTTTCGCAGAAATAGAAAAAGCGCCCCGAATGATATAGGCAAATACCGCCATAGATGCTGCCATGACCAAACCGAGCGCAAGCGCAAGTTTGGGAAGGTCACTGCTTAGGAAATGTTCCGGCGCATAAATTCCATACATCCCAAGCAGGGCTGTGTGGTAACGGAAGGGATAGTCACCAAATTCATCCGGCTGCAAGCCAATGTCCTCTGCTATCTGCGGGATGATTTCATAGACTTTTCGCGGCTGCGTCACTTGAAGATAAGCAACGACACCTGTGTCCTCCGATAATGCGGCCGTGTCCAGCCATCCGTACGCAGGGTAGCCATTGTATGCGCTGGAAACAGTCATATCAATCTCACCAACGATGGTGTACTGCACTTTTCCTGTTTTCACAAATTCTTCCCCGCTTTGAATGGGGGAAAGGAAATCCACAGTTGTATTCCCGATCCTGCGTTCGCCCAAATCCAGGTTCAGCCGGTCCCCAATCTCAACAGATGGATTTTGCTCAAAAAAGCTTTTTCCAACGACAATTTCTCCCGGTGCCTGGGGAACCCGCCCGCGCAGGATCAGATTCTTTTCCCGCATACCGCCCCAATAGGCTCCATCACAGTTTTGGATCAAAAGATAGGGCAGGCCGGATGCAGCAGGCAATGAGGCGGTCTGATTATCTCCTTTTACCATGATGGTCTGGATATTTTCGTTATTCCGAATCAAATCCAGCTGGCCGGCATGAATCTCCAAAAGCTGTGCATCCCAATCACCGTAGGCTTCGATCTCCTGCTGCACACTTTGATTCCAATAGCTTTGGACGAATGTGCATAACGAACACAAAAAAGTTGATGCGATCAATATGGCCGCCATGATGGAAATGGATGTGCGCCGGTTTGCTTTCATATTCTGTTTCGCCAGCCGCTTTACAATCCGGCTGGTATCATTTTCAAATGGTAATGTCATAGCCATTCACTCCTTTCGCTATCATCCTAACCCCCAAATGTTGCAGAAATATCCCAAAGGCTCAACAGTTTAAGGGTGAATTGCTTCAATTTTAGGACAATTCATTTTCGTGTGTCTTTTTTATAAAGCCGGATAGATATAAGCAAAACCATTGCTAACTGAATTACAACAAAAAACAGCGTCAGCCAAACGCTCTCATAATAAGAAATATCTGTCCAGAAGATCACCAGATCTACCAGAGCCACCACACCAGCCGACCATCTAATCTTTCTTGGAAAGAAGTGCCGGAGCAGCAGAACAACAACGACCGGCGGGATCAGCAAGCAAGCTGCATTGATGAGTAATGTCTTTGTGATTTCCATAAGGCCACCTCCAATTTCATGATGTTGCTGTCAGCATAAATCCCAAATGTTGCAGAATTGTCCTAAAATCCATTGTCCTCTAAAAATTTTTCAAAAAGGCAGCCTGCCAAAACAGACTGCCTCAGAATTATTTTATGGGCAGGAACACGGAAAAAGTTGATCCTTCCCCAACTTTAGACTCGACGGTAATATAGCCGCCCTGCATGGTAATGATCTCACGGGCAAGGTATAAGCCGATTCCGACCCCATCTATATCATGCACCGCTTCATCCCGATAGAAGCGTTTGAAGATCGTGCCCTGAGAATGCTCCGGGATGCCTCTGCCTGTATCCGTCACATCTATCCTCAAATACATCTCCCAATCCCGTAGCCTCACCTGGATGCTGCCACCGGCAGAGGTGTACTTTACCGCATTATCCAGAATGTTAAACAATGCTTCGGAAGTCCAGCGGCTGTCATGGGATATTGTCAGATCAGATGGGCAGTCCACCGACAGGCTAATCTCTTTTTGTTCCATCGGAGCCAGAACACCATTGATGGCGCTCACCAGCGTATCCCCGATCACAGCATCCTGTTTCTCCAGCGTAATGACACCCGTTTCCAGACGGGAGGTTTTCACCATTCCCTGAATGAGAAAATCCAGTTTATCCAGCTGTGTGCCTGTGGCCTGCAAAAACTCCTTGCGCTTTTCTTCTGTCAATGGCCTTGTCAGCATCGTATCGTTGATCAGCTTCAAATTTGCGATGGGGGTTTTGGTCTGGTGGGAAATATCCGATACCAGGGATTGCAGTTCTTCCTTTTCTCCCTCTGCCGTATGTCTGGTTTTCTGCATCACATTATAGAGCCGTTCCAGACGATGGCTAATCCGAGACAGCAGTGTTTCCGCTTCATAGTCTACCTGGGGCCGGTCTGTACTGTCCATCATGTGATCCAATGTCTGGCACAAACCATCGGTGAACAGAGAAAGTTTCTTTTGAAAATAGTGCAGAAAAACCATGCCCCAAATGAAAAATGCAGCTGTCAAAATAATGCCGCAGATGACAACACGCACATCTTTCGTCAATAGGAAAAAAATCAACAGCAGCAAAGCGGCAGTGAGCAGAGTCCCCGCCACAATTTTTCTCAAAAATGCCCTGACAGATAAATTTTGCAGCTTCATCGAGGCTCACCGCCGATCCACTGATAGCCCATTCCATAAGCTGTCTTAATATATTTCCTCTCGTCTGTTTCGATTTTTTTGCGGATACGGCTGATGATCGTCGTCAGCGTATGCTCATCCACAAAGTCTCCATCAATGTCCCACAGCTTCTCTAAAATCTGCCGCTTGGTCAGAATAATCCGGGGGTTCTTTACGAACAGGAACAGGGTGCGGTATTCCTTCGGTGTAAAGTCCAGGGATTCTCCGGCAAGGGACGCACTTTGTTCGGAGAAGTCGATTTTCAGAAAGCCATCATCAAACAGATCATGCCGGGGTGTCCGCAGTTCCAGATTTGCAAAAATCCGCCGCCACTTTTTTGCAAAGCACCGTCACAGAAAATGGTTTGGTCACATAATCCGCACCGCCGACTTCATATCCCTTGAGCATATCGCTCTCCTTATCATTGGCTGTGATAAAGATGATATAGGTATGCTGACCGCGATTCCGGATTTCTTCACACAGATCCAGTCCGCTGCCATCGGGGAGGTTAATATCCAACAGTGCCACATCAAATTCATTTTCCCGCAGCTTCCTTACCGCACTGTCAAAATTAAAAACCGAAATGACCTCATATCCATCAGAGGTCAGATTGTATGCCAATGTCCGATTCAAAAGCTGATCGTCCTCTACAATTAAAATCTTCTTCAAAGCCTTCACTTCCTTTCCCAATTTTCCGATCATACTGATATTCTAAACATTAAATGTTACAGAAATGTCCCAGCCAAATATTTTTCTTTTTTAATTATAGGATAGCCTACTTTTCTGCACAAGAATAAAAATACAAATACATACAATGGCTTTTTGCCATGTTGAACACATTAAAAACACCGCCGCAAACTATACGATTGCGGCGGTGCTGACTATATATTAAATCTTTTTGTAGTTACATAGGTATGTGCAGTTGAATTAAAAAATCCCACTATTCTGCCATACCCTGCGGAACTTCAAATTTGTATCCACTCCCCAGAACAGTACGAATATAGCCCGCTTTCGGCATATCCGGAGTTAGTTTTCTGCGAATCTGACCAATGACGCTGGCAACGGCTGTTCCGCAGTTTTCACCATCCGCATTCCACACAGCCTCATAGATCTGGCTGGCAGAAAATACCCAGGATGGGTGGTTTGCCAAATATACCAATGTTGCAAATTCCCGATGGGTCATAGAAATCAACTCACCGTTTCGATGTACCGTTCTCTCCTTCAGGCGAAGCTCCAAGCCTGGAAAAACAAGAATATTACGAGGGTGGGATGACACAATATGGTCAAATTCTGGCTCAGCCGCAATAATCTCCATAATTCTGCTAAGTATATATTCTTCATGGTCTGTTACCGACAGTACAAAAATTTTTCCCATATATCCCTCCCTTGAACATACATAATATACAATGACTTAATTTTCCTATTGCCTGAATGCTATTCAACATTCAATTCAATACTTCCCGTGAAATCCTCACATTCAATGCCGATATAGTTTCCGCCTTCAGGGAGTGTAATTGTATCGCTATATGTTCCGGTTGTTTCAAGCAAAGTGACTGCTTCATCAGATCCAGAAATCCAAAATACTTTTGCAGTTCCCTCCGTAACCTCCAAAGTGCAATCAATAGACAACTCCTTACCAGCTTCTCGCTTTATAGAAGTTCCCCCAAACAAATACTCTGTATCTGAAAAATTCTCATAGTCGGCTGTATAGCATTCGGTATAATCATCAATCCCTTTTTCTTTCGTGCCTTGTAAGGACGAATTTCCGGTAAGCGCTATGGAACCAGCAGACTGCACAATATTATTATACTGATCGAGAACTTCATCTTTTGTACAACCGGAAAGTATAGAGACACCACACAGTATCAGGCATAGTGATAGAACTATTTTCTTCACAGGTATCACCTTCCTTTCCTGCGTACAGCACGCTTTCCTCTTCCCTTGGCCTTTGTCTGTTTACGGGCTTTCATTTCTTTTTGTTGCTGGACATCACTAATAAAAGCACAGCCCAGAGAACCATGATGCCAACCCCAATGACCGCCAGCAAAGGGTTCGGGGCTGTGGTTGTTCCGGCATATTCACTCATGTCAAAGCCCACTAAAATCAGCGCAGCAGAAAACGGATAGATGCTGGCAAGAATGCCGCCTTTGAAAAACATCATGCTGTATCCAAGGAAGAACGCCAGAATGGAACCTCCCAGATATGCCCCTCGGATCTGTCCAAAAATCAGGATTAGGGGCATACAGACCATATAGGTCGTCAGACCCGCTAACACGATCTGTGTACCGCCATGAAAAAATACTTCCGCTGTCAGTCCCGATAATCCAACCGCCAGTCCAGTGATTAGGGTAACGCCAACACTGTAAATTCCCAACAGAACCGTAAGAATACCAACCCAGAAGAGCTTGGCCCCTAACACGTCCGGCATAGAAACAGGAATTGTCATGATGTTTTTCAGCGTATCATGGGTGGATTCTCTGTCAATCAGCCAGCTGCCAATCATCACCAGTGAAATCGGGAAAAACATCTGGGTATTGCCCCATACAACATTCGCAAAAAGCATGGGAAAATCATAGTTTGGATTTCGATACTCCGGCTCAACAATCAACTGGCTTCCATATTGCACCAACGGACAGAGTGCAAGCGCCACCAACCCCACCCAAAGGATCTGACACCGGCGCAGTTTCAGTAATTCCGATTTTAATAAATTCCACATAATCACACCCCCTTAAATCTCACGACGCCGGTAAACCATCGCTATCAGCACAAGAAATACAGCGGCTTCCGCAAATGCCACGCCGAACACCTGTATATCATTCAAAAAATACGGGCTTATCCGTTCCAGCAGCTCTGCCAGTTCTTCGCTGATGCTGCCATAATCATAAAACTGGAATGTCCAGCGAAACGCCAACGGCCCCGGAAGCAGTGTTCCTGCGTTCAGACCAAAGGGCTGTGTCAGAAAAGCATCGTTGTTGGTGAGAAGATAATTCAAAATAGTATAGAAAAAGGTTATCACAACCGACACGATATAGTTTTTATCAAGAAGGACAACTATCAAAATACAGGGGAGCGCGCCGAC
>ENA-OQBD01000873-OQBD01000873.1-human-gut-metagenome-genome-assembly--contig:-NODE-873-length-15141-cov-5.250100_pt1 | contig 15141 bp, 16 predicted proteins | sample MGYA00242742_ERZ504543 | MGnify/ENA primary metagenome ERZ504543 (study PRJEB26092, sample SAMD00036239) | human gut metagenome | host: Homo sapiens | study: EMG produced TPA metagenomics assembly of... | reverse complement strand
TATATTTTTTTACGCTGGTTATTGGCTGGAATGGTTGGGAGAGTAATTGTTAGGAGGTAAAGAGAAGAAAAGCAAAATTTACAGATATGGATTACGATTGTATTATGATAATGTATGTGCAATATATATAAGAAAAATATGTTGCTACAGTGGAAAAATGAAAAGATGACACTGTATAAGTAGTAGGAGAAAATGAGGATTGTGAATATTTACATGACAGGAAAGGAGATTTTAAAATGAGGAATCGAATAATTCAGGTTAGACATTATAGCAGGAAAATGATGATTATGATGTTGACAGGAGCAATTTGCTGTAGTTCATGTTTTTGTCAAACAGCTTTTGCGAAAACCAGCAAAGTAAGGGTTTACGATGCGGAAAAAGGAACCACAAGCTTCACATCTTTTACATATTCGGATAATAAAAAGGATGAATCACTGGCACCGTCGGAGGGAACAGGAGCGATTTCATCTGCTTCTCAGAAGGTGATTATTTTCCATCAGGCAGATGGGTCTACGATAATAAGAAAAGCAGACAGTAATGGAAAAGTGACACTTCCTGCAATAAAGAACGAGACCGGATATACTTTTCTTGGATGGAGCACGAAGCCGGATCAGACTCAGAATCCGCAGTATCAGGCGGGACAGGTGATACAGGTAAGGAAGAAAACCCATTTATATGCAGTTATGTATAACTGGCAACAGGAGCCGGATATTCAGGTCAATAATCTGGCAGCTCAGCTGTCGGAGTATTCCGGAATTATTTTTGTGGGAGATTCCAGAACGTATTTTATGCAGAAAACTCTTCTTCAGGAATATGGAAAGGATGCAGTTGCAAAAGTATCATTTGTGTGTAAGACAGGGGAGGGACTGAGCTGGTTTGAAACAGCAGGAGAGAGAGTAATGAGAAGTGAAATTGCCCGTCTGCAGTCAGATTCAGATAAGCCCGTAGCAGTTATTTTTAATCTTGGTGTGAATGATCTTTCGAGTCATAATTCCGGGAATGGGGTTGATTATAAAGGCGAGGCAAATGCATATCTTGCGCGTATGAACACTCTTGCAGAGGAACTTGAAAGTGACTGCAGATTGTTTTATATGTCTGTGAATCCGGTAAATACAGCAATGAAACCAACTCGAAAAGAAGCGCAGTTACGTTACTTTAATGACAGATTGCAGAGCAGGTTAAATAAGAGATTTCAATGGATAGATACCTATAAATATCTGATGAAGAATGGTTACAGTACATACAATGAGTTTAAGGGAAATATAGATGACGGCGTTCACTATTCTACACGTACCTATAAAAGAATCTATAAATATTGTATGAATGCGATCAGATAATGCTTTTTGATTTATACACAAATTATAATCTTGTTTCAGGTAAGCAGTATAAGCAGAAGTTAAGGCCACAGAACTCACAAAAGAAAGGGTATATGTATTGCTTGATAAATTAAGAGATTGATGTACGAGCTGACAGGAGAAATATTTTCTGTCAGCTTGTTATTTGTTCGGTTGGATAATGGAGAAAATCTGTTTGCCAAAGAAGAAACATTTGACGAATTTTTATCTCTGTTGTATCATGAACATACAAAACGAAAATAAAGTAAGAGGAATATTGTTATATAAAATACAGAACAGATAAGAAAGCAGGAATTTAATGAGAGCAGAAGTTGTATCCATGACAGCGGATAATCTTGATATGGAGGCTATCCGGCGTGGTGGAGATATTTTGAAACAGGGTGGTCTGGTTGCATTTCCTACGGAGACTGTGTATGGTCTTGGAGGAGATGCGTTGAATCCGCAGGCTTCTATGAAAATTTATGCGGCGAAGGGCAGACCTTCGGATAATCCGCTGATCGTGCATATTGCAGAGTTTGATAAGCTGGCTCCGATTGTAGCGGAGGTTCCGGAGAAGGCGAAGATCCTGGCAGAGAAGTACTGGCCGGGTCCGCTGACTATGATTCTTCCGAAGTCGGATCTTGTACCACAGGAGACTACGGGTGGTCTGGACAGTGTGGCGGTTCGGTTTCCGAGCGACAGGATTGCACAGGAGCTGATCAAGGCTGCAGGTGGTTATGTGGCAGCACCCAGTGCGAATACTTCAGGCAGACCCAGTCCGACTACTGCACAGCATGTAGAGGAGGATCTTGGCGAGGCGATTGAGATGATTATTGACGGAGGCCAGGTGGGAATCGGTCTTGAGTCTACGATCGTTGATTTTACTGAGGATGTGCCGGTGGTTTTACGTCCGGGTTATATTTCTCTGGAGATGCTTCAGGAGACTCTGGGGGATGTAAGGATGGACAAGGGGCTGATTGCGGCTGACAGCAAAGTGCGTCCGAAAGCACCGGGTATGAAATATCGCCATTATGCACCGAAGGCAGATCTGGCAATTGTTGAGGGACCGGAGGAAGCTGTTGTGAAGAAGATCAATGAGCTGGCTGCGGAGGCGAAAGCACACGGCGAGCAGGTTGGAATTATTGCAACGGACGAGACAAAGGACAGATATCCGGAAGGTCTGGTAGTCAGCATTGGAAGCCGGAAGGAAGAAGAGACGATAGCGCATCATCTGTATGAAGTGTTGCGGGACTTTGACCAGAGTGCAGTCAGGTCTATTTATTCAGAAGCGTTTTATACACCAAGAATGGGACAGGCCATTATGAACCGTCTGCTGAAAGCAGCGGGACATAAGATCATACAGGTGGTATGATATAATCAGGTAGTGAAGCAGATATATGCCTGATTATATAATCTTATCAGCAGTAATGGCCAGATGGATAATGAAGATTCACTTAAATAGTCTGCTGAAGAGGTAAAGAAAATAAATTAATTTCAGGAGGAAGATTAATGATAGCTCTAGGATGTGATCACGGTGGATATGAATTAAAACAGGAGATTAAGAAATATCTGGATGAGAAAGGAATTGAATATAAAGATTATGGATGTGACAGTCTGGATTCCGTAGATTATCCGATATATGCAAAGAAGGTTGCACATGCAATTCTTGACGGCGAATGTGAGAAGGGAATCCTGATCTGCGGAACAGGTATCGGAATTTCCATTACAGCAAACAAGTTTAAAGGAATCAGAGCTGCAGTCTGTACAGACTGTTTTACAGCAGAGGCTACAAGACTTCACAATGATGCCAATATTCTTGCACTTGGCGGAAGAGTGGTAGGACCTGGGCTGGCATTGAAGATAGTGGATACATTTTTGAATACACCGTTTTCCAACGATGAGAGACATATCAGAAGAATTAACCAGATAGAGACTGAATAAGCCATAAAATAAGAAAACTGATAAAACAGCCAGAGCCTGCATGATTATAGTAATTCTCTCACATGTATGATGAACGGGGATTGCTGTAGAGTAAAGTGTGAAGTTCTGGCTGTGTCAGTTATAAGCAGACAATGGTTACTGTTCGCTCCGTTCACAGTAACGGACAATGTGATGCTTTTATGAAGCAGGTGAATGGTGAAGTATGTGAAGGGGAGGTTTGGAAAATGGATGTAAATCATAAACGCACAGATTATTTATCATGGGATGAATATTTTATGGGAGTTGCCATGATGTCAGGGATGCGTTCCAAGGATCCGAATTCTCAGGTAGGTGCCTGTATTGTGAGTGAGGATAATAAAATCCTGTCCATGGGCTATAATGGTTTTCCAAAGGGCTGTTCAGATGATGAATTTCCATGGGCGAGAGAGGGTGACAGTCTTCATACGAAATATTTTTATGTGACACACAGTGAGCTGAATGCGATCCTTAATTACAGAGGAGGAAGTCTGGAAGGTGCAAAGCTTTATGTCTCCCTTTTTCCATGTAATGAATGTGCCAAGGCAATTATTCAGGCAGGTATTAAGACGATTGTCTATGACTGCGATAAATATGCAGACACGCCGGCAGTGATCGCTTCCAAGAGAATGCTGGATGCAGCCGGGGTCCGTTATTATAAATATAACCGGACAGGACGTAAGATTACAATAGAAGTGTGATTTTGGCATATTCATACCAAAACACCTCGCGGGATAGTGGTGTGTGAACAGTAACCATTACTGAGAACGGAGTGAGCAGTAAACTGATTTTACTCTTGACACATCAATTTATTTCAAATAAAATATAACCAAATGCGAAATATATACAGCGATGAAGAGAATAGTACATAAGGAGCAATCCCAGAGAAGAGTCCCGGAGAACAGCCGGTTGGCTGTGAAACAGTGGTGGAAGGATTCTGTGCGTGAATTATGGAACCGGCCTCGGAGCTCCGTACAATTGAAGTACGGCGTTTTTCCTGCGTTATCGGAAGAAGAGCGAGCAATGTGCAGGCATTTGGGCACAGTGCTAATTAGGGTGGTACCGCCGAAGCCTTTCGGTCCCTTGTGAGGGATGCTGGGCTTCTTTTTTTCGTTTTTTATAATATGACAGATTTTGCCGGATTATAAAAAAGCAGATTTTTGTACTGTGAAGCAGATAAGGAAATTTATTTATAGAAGAAAAATAAGAAGAATATGCATTCCGCCGCGACTATATCCTGATGCACTGTCAGGATCAACACAATCACATAAAAAGGAGAAGTAATCATGGCAAACAACAAGAAACTGGTAGAAGCCATCACATCCATGGAAGACGATTTCGCCCAGTGGTATACCGACGTTGTAAAGAAAGCTGAACTCTGCGGTTATACCAGCGTTAAAGGCTGCATGGCAATTAAACCTGCAGGATATGCGATCTGGGAAAATATCCAGCACGAACTGGACAGAAGATTTAAAGAGACTGGCGTACAGAACGTATACATGCCAATCTTTATTCCGGAATCTCTTCTTCAGAAAGAGAAAGATCATGTAGAAGGATTTGCACCTGAGGTTGCATGGGTAACTCACGGTGGTCTGGATCCGCTTCAGGAGCGTCTGTGCGTACGTCCTACATCAGAGACATTATTCTGTGACTTTTATGCAAAAGAAATCCAGTCCCACAGAGACCTGCCGAAGGTATACAATCAGTGGTGCTCTGTAGTGCGTTGGGAAAAGACAACACGTCCGTTCCTTCGTTCACGTGAGTTCTTATGGCAGGAAGGCCATACAGCTCATGCTACAGCCGAGGAAGCAGAAGAGCGTACTATCCAGATGCTGAATCTGTATGCAGATTTCTGTGAGGAAGTACTTGCAATCCCGGTTATCAAGGGACAGAAAACAGACAAGGAGAAATTCTCCGGTGCAGAAGCTACTTATACAATTGAATCCCTGATGCATGATGGAAAAGCCCTTCAGTCCGGTACAAGCCATAACTTTGGCGATGGATTTGCAAGAGCATTCGGTATCCAGTATACAGATAAAGAAAATAAACTTCAGTATGTACATCAGACATCCTGGGGAATGACAACACGTATGATCGGTGCTATTATCATGGTACATGGTGATAACAGTGGTCTGGTGCTGCCTCCGAGAATCGCTCCTGTACAGGCAGTGATCATTCCGATCCAGCAGAGAAAAGAAGGCGTTCTTGAGAAAGCAGATGAGATGTTTGCAGCATTAAAAGCAGCAGGAGTCCGCGTAAAAGTAGACGACACAGACAAGAGCCCGGGATTCAAATTCGCAGAGCAGGAAATGCGTGGTATCCCGATCCGTATCGAGTGCGGTCCGAAGGATATCGAGAATGGTCAGGCTGTGATCTGCCGTCGTGATACAAGAGAGAAATATACTGTTACATTTGATGAACTTGTGGAAAAAGTACAGGAAATCCTGGAAACAATCCAGAAAGATATGCTGGAGCGTGCACGTAAGCACAGAGATTCCCATACTTATGTTGCTACAAACTATGAAGAATTCAAAGATACTATTGTTAACAAACCAGGCTTCGTAAAAGCTATGTGGTGCGGTGACCGCGCATGTGAGGACAAGATCAAAGAAGATGTTCAGGCTACATCCAGATGTATGCCGTTTGAGCAGGAACACTTAAGTGATGTCTGCGTATGCTGTGGAAAACCTGCCAAGAAGATGGTTTACTGGGGCAGAGCATACTAATCAATAAGAAAATAAAGAAAACCGGCAGCAGAGATATCTGAGTGCCGGTTTTCGGGGTTAAGAATAAATAGAAGAAGATAAGGATGGTCATATGATTCTGGAAATACCGAAAAACGCGGAAACAATTTTGCATATACTGGAAAAAGCAGGCTATGAAGCCTATGTGGTAGGCGGCTGTGTGCGTGATTCCATTCTGGGACGGAGCCCGGATGACTGGGACATCACCACATCCGCAAAGCCGGAGCAGGTCAAGGCTTTGTTTCACAGAACAGTGGATACAGGTCTGCAGCATGGAACAGTGACTGTTCTTATGGAAAAAGAAGGATATGAGGTCACGACTTATCGTGTAGATGGTGAGTACGAGGACGGCAGACATCCCAAAGAGGTCACCTTTACAGCAAGCCTTGAGGAAGATCTGAAACGCCGGGATTTTACCATCAATGCAATGGCATACAATCCTTCTTCAGGACTGGTGGACCTTTTCGGCGGACTGGAGGATATTGAAAGAAAAATCATCCGCTGTGTGGGAGATCCGCTGGAGCGTTTTACAGAGGATGCACTGCGGATCATGCGTGCAGTCCGTTTCAGTGCGCAGTTGGGCTTTACCATTGAAGAAGAGACTCGTAAGGCACTGAAGGTTCTGGCACCGAATCTGAAGCATGTCAGTGCAGAGAGGATTCAGGTAGAGCTTGTGAAACTTCTGATGTCTCCTCATCCGGATTATCTCAGAGTGGCTTATGAAGCCGGGATCACAGCTGAATTTCTTCCGGAGTTTGATGCATGTATGACAACACCTCAGAATACGCCACACCACTGTTATACAGTAGGGGAGCATATCCTGCATAGTCTCTGTTATGTACGTGCAGATAAAGTCCTCAGGATTACCATGCTGCTTCATGACATTGGAAAGCCGGTTGTCCGAAAAACAGATGAGAATGGAAGAGATCATTTCAAAATGCATGGGAATGCAGGAGAAAAGATGGCTGCACAGATCCTGCGCAGACTGAAATTCGATAATGATACGATCCGCAAGGTAACCCGTCTGGTAAAATGGCATGATGACAGACCGGATGGAACGACAAAGGCAGTGCGCAGGGCAGTGAACCGTATCGGTGAGGATCTCTTCCCATATTATCTGGAAGTGCAGCAGGCAGATATGCTGGCACAGAGTGATTACAGACGCGCAGAGAAGCAGGAACGTCTGGATAAGGTGAAAGAGGCTTATGAGACGATCATTAATGAACATCAGTGTGTATCTTTAAAAACTCTGGCAGTGACAGGGAAAGATCTGATTGAAGCCGGTTATAAGCCGGGGCGTGAGATAGGAGAAATGCTGAACCGTCTGCTGGAAGTAGTACTTGTCGATCCACAGAAGAATCAGAAAGAGATATTATTGGGTCTGCTTGATGAGAAATAGTGCAGTTTTATGGAATGGTCAGTATATCAGAATATAGTAAATAACAGTGGCTCTATGAAAATCCGGGGGTATATCCACCGGATTTTCTTCATATGTATAGAAAGAATTAAGATGATTAAGAGGGGGATATGTCATTGTATGATTACGGACTTGGCACTTTGGCTCAGTATGAGCTGACAGCAGACCGTTCTGCAAGGACAAGAGGAGCTTTACTCTGCTATACAGCTCAGGGACTTCTGATCCTGAGGGAATTTCACGGTTCTGAAAAAAAGCTGGAAAAACAGCAGGAGCTTTTGATGAGACTTCAGGAAAATGGTATAAATACCGATTATTTTCTGCGGAATAATCAGGAAAGTCTGGTCAGTAAAGATAAGACTGAACAAAGGTTTACACTCCAGCACTGGTATGAAGGAAAAGAGTGTGACACAAAATCCCGGGAAGATATTTTAAAAAGTGTCCGGACACTGGCAAGGTTACATATTTTAATGAAAATGGAACCTGTGGAGGAATACAGGGAAAGATCTCTCAGGGAGGAATATCTTCGGCACAATCAGGAGCTTCGTAAGATACGCAAATTTATACGGAACAAAGGAGCATCCAATGTATTTGAGAAAAATTATCTGGCAAGTGTGGAGCAGTTTCTTGAAAGGGCACAGTATGCAGTAAAGCTTCTGGACGAGACGGATTATGATGATCTCAGGGAAAGGGCATGGCGGGAAGGACAGGTATGTCATGGAGAATATAATCAGCATAATGTTCTGATGTTGGAAAGGTGATCATTTGGGGACGGCAGTCACAAATTTTGGTCACTGGAGTTTTGATATTCAGGTAGCAGATTTGTATCGTTTTATGAGAAAAATACTGGAGAAATATAACTGGAATCTGGAACTGGCAGGGGAAATGCTCAGGGAAATATCATAAAATCCGTCCAATCTCGGCAGAAGAGTGGAAAAATCTGCGTGTACGTTTCACTTATCCTGAAAAATACTGGAAACTGGCAAATTATTATTATTCACACAAAAAGGTGTGGATTTCAGAGAAAAATGTGGAAAAGCTTCAGAATCTTATCAGACAGAGAGAAATCTGGGAGAATTTTGCAGAGGAATGTTTCAGGGATTATCCTCAGTAACACAGAGCTGAACAGAGCGGAACAGTTACGAAAAACCTTGACAATATGGGGAAAAAGGTATATATATAGAGGATAGAGCTCTGTCGCTTTTGGCAGATGCCACCAAACAAGAAAGAGATCATTAGAGGAGGAAACACCATGAATAAAACAGAATTAGTAGCAGCTATGGCGAAAGAGACAAACTTATCCAAGAAGGACGTAGAAGACGTTCTGAAATCTTTCGTTGATGTCGTTTCTAAAGAACTGAAAAATGGCGGAAAAATCCAGTTAGTAGGATTTGGTACATTTGAAGTAAGTGAAAGAGCTGCTCGCGAGGGAAGAAATCCTCAGACTGGTGAAACTATGAAAATCGAAGCTTCTAAATCACCGAAATTCAAAGCTGGAAAAGCATTAAAAGATATGGTTAACGGTAAATAATAAAGGCGATAACCGGGGGAACGAGAGTTCCCCTTTTTTGATACTCCGGAGGAGTAATTCGTGAGTATCCATTACAGAACATTTACAGGAGCAGAATATGAGATTAGATAAATACTTAAAGGTGTCACGTCTGATCAAACGCCGTACAGTGGCAAACGAAGCATGTGATGCAGGAAGAGTTCTTGTCAACGATAAGCCTGCCAAGGCATCTGTACAGGTAAAGACGGGAGATACTATTGAAATCCAGTTCGGAAGTAAGAATGTCAAAGTAGAAGTACTGGACGTAAAAGAAACTGTCAAAAAAGAAGATGTAGAGAGTATGTACAAATATCTTTGATTCCGGATGGTAATTTGCAGCTTTTTGCATTTATGCAGTGGGAACATATAAATTTTTAACATTTTATTGTCTATTTCCATTTTCCGGCACATAAACTACTGATAAGTAACAGATTGGCAGGTCATAGTTTCCGGAGGCTGTGACCGGGAGGTGTCTGTGGAAGAGAAGAAGATACTTTCAACTCACAGCCTGATGCTGGAAAACCGTCAGAACGGGAGAATTACCGGGGTAAAGGATATTAAATCCTTTGATGAAAAAGAAATCCTGCTTTTTACACAGGCAGGGAAACTTGTAATAAAGGGAGAACAGCTTCATGTGAAGCAGCTTGATCTGGAAAAGGGAGAAGTAGATCTGGAAGGAAAAGTGGACAGTCTTACCTATCTGTCAAAGAATACAGATAACAGGGATGAATCCTTATTTAGAAGGATGTTCCGGTGAGAGATGAGTGCATTTATTCATCATGAATTACTTCTGCTGCTCCGGACAATAGCTGTGGGTGCTGTTCTCCTTTTGTGTTATGATCTGCTGGCTGCATTCAGGAATGTTTTTGTACATTCGGATAAAGCTTGTCGGGACGGAAGACATTCTATACTGGCTTTGTTGTGCCTTTTTTGTTTTTCGGAGATTTATCAGAAGCTAATTGAAGGAATCCTGCGATTTTTTTATGGGTTTAGGCCTTTTTATCCGGTAGCGTATATTCTGCAACAGGGTCCTCGGAGATATTTTTGTAAAATGCTGTTACAGAAACTTATGGAGATTCCTGTAATAATTATTAAAATTTTTGATAAAATGGTTGCTATTTCCGGTCAAAAGATGTAAACTTCTGTGGTATAAAGCGTATAAATGTGCTAAAAAAGGAAGGCTGGCAAATTGGGTAATTCTAAGAAAAGGAAGAAAAAAAAGAAAGTAGGGTATAACTCTCTTGGAATGATTGCGATTGCGCTGGTTGTTTTAGTCCTTCTGGGAGGACTGATGCTAGAAAGTAATGACCTTAAGGAACGCCTCACAGGATATGATGCTAAGGCCGCCACTCTTCAGCAACAGATTGAAGATGAGCAGACACGTACAGAAGAAATTGATAAATTAAAGAAATATATGGAGACAGACGAATATGCAGAAGAGGTTGCCAGAGAGAAACTGGGACTTGTGAAGGACAATGAGACTGTTTTTAAGAAACAGCAGTAACAAATGTCGAAAACTTTTGCGAAGGATTCGTCTGCGTTTGACAGATATTTCAGAAACCCTTCCATATAATATCTGTAACTGTTTAGTACTTTGTGAAAGAGAGGACTGTTGAACAGTTATTGAAATTCTCTGATAAAAATGCAGTAGTCTGCTATATACAGGGAATGAATAAGGGGAGGGGAGAATATGCAGGAATGGATGATTGCCATGCTCGTTATCAGCATTATGCTGATCATACGGGACATGGCAAAAACTATTTTAGCAGAAAATCTGCCGGATACAGAAGAACTGCCGTCTCTGCAGGAGGGCCATCCTCAGAAAGAGAGGGTGGAGAAGTATGCGGCATCTTTTCAGAAACTGGCAGATACTTTCTACGGGATGCCTTATCGGAAAGATTATCTGAGCAGCAGGCAGGTTGAGCAGATCATTGAGGATACAAATGCAAAGGTATGCAGCAGATGCTATCAGAGGGAAATCTGCTGGGGAGAACACAGTCAGGAACTGGTGAAAGGAGTGGAGGCACTGGTACGTTCCATGGAGAGTGGAAACGAGGAAAATGTCAGAGGCATCCGCGCTGACTGGACAGGCATATGTCCCCGTTCCGTACAGTATTATGAGACGGTTGCAGAGAATTTTCAGAAAGAAAGGCAGAACCTGATGTGGGATAACCGTATGATAGAGAATCGGCTGGCAGTAGCACAGCAGCTTATGGAAGTCTCACATATCATGGAGAACGTAGCCAGTGATCTGTATGACCTGGAGCGAGTAACGCCGCAGTTTGAAGAAGAACTTCGCAAGGGACTGAGAAAGAGCCATGTGATCCTTCGCAGGGCATGGATGATGAATAAGGTGAAAGGACGTAAACAGATTTTTCTCACCATGCGTGCCAGAAGCGGTCAGTGTATTTCCATGACAGAGATCGCACAGCTTCTTTCAAAATACTGTGAAATTTCCATGGTACCTGTAAATGGGAGCAGATGTATTGTAAACGGAGAATATCACACTGTACATTTTGCTGAGGATGTAAGCTATCAGGTTCTCTATGGAACGGCCAGGCTTACCAGAGAAGAAGAGAAGGTTTCCGGAGATAATTATATATGCAGACAGGAGGATGGCGGCAGGTTTGTTATGTGCCTTTCGGATGGCATGGGCTCAGGGATGGAAGCATGCAGGGAGAGCGAGACAGTTGTGGAACTTCTGGAACAGTTTATGGAGTCAGGATTTTCCCAGGAAACGGCAGCAAAGATGGTAAATTCTGCTCTGGTACTCAAAGGAGAGGAGGGTATGTTTTCTACAGTGGATATCTGCGCAGTGGACCTGTATACAGGAATCTGCAATTTTCTGAAGGCGGGGGCAGCGTCTACATTTATCAAAAGAGATCACTGGGTGGAATCTATTACTTCTGAAAGTCTGGCCGCAGGGCTTGTACAGCAGATTGATTTTGAGACAGCTACCAGAAAGCTGTACCATGGGGATTACCTGATCATGATGACAGATGGAGTCCTGGATGCATTGCCTGACCAGAAAGAGGAGGAAACCATGAAAGAAATCATTATGGATGTTCACGAGGAATCACCGAAAGATTTCGGCAGGGGAATACTGGAACGGGTGCTGGGATACAGCGATTATCATGCACGGGATGATATGACAGTGCTGGTGGCAGGCGTGTGGAAAAAATAATGCTGCGGATAGTAAGATAGAAAAGGAAATCAGGATAAAAATGGAAAGAGAAATTCTTGCTTATATAAAGCAAAACAGGATGATCGGAAAAAATGATGTGGTCCTGGCAGGAGTGTCCGGCGGAAGTGACTCTATGGCAATGCTCCGCATTTTAAAGGAGCTTCAGGGAAAACTGGATTTTACATTGAGAGTGGTCCATATACATCATGGAATACGTGGAAAGGAAGCGGACAGGGACCAAAGCTTTGTGGAAAACATATGCCGGAAGTGGCAGATTCCATGTACTGTTTATTGTTATGATGTTCCGGGATTGAGCAGGGAGTGGAAGCTGGGCGAGGAAGAGACGGGAAGGATTGTAAGAAAAGAAGCTTTTCAGAGGGAAGCTGCCGTCTGTGGGAGAAAGGACAGTGAGATAAAAATTGCATTAGCGCATAATCAGGAGGATCTTGCGGAAACTATGCTTCATAATCTGTGCAGAGGAACAGGTCTGCGGGGACTATGCACCATGCGCCCTGTAGACGGAGAGATTATCCGCCCGATTCTGTGCTTAAGCCGGGACAAAATTGCAGAGTATCTGAAAGAAAAGAAGATTTCTCATATTCAGGACAGCACCAATCTGTCAGATGAATATACCAGAAACCGAATCAGACATCATATTCTTCCTATATTGGAACAGCAGGTCAATGGAAAGGCAGCGGCACATATGGCAGAGACTGCGGCAAGGATTTCCCAGGCAGAGGAATATCTTACGCAGCAGAGCTGCCTGGTTTTGGGCGAGTTTCAGAAAGGTAAGGAATATTACTTTACTGAAAAATTTTTTATGGAGCCTCAAATCATTCAGGTTTATGCATTACAACAGGCGATGGAACAGCTGGCAGGCAGACGGAAGGATCTGGCGGCTGTTCACTATGAGAAGGTTCTGGAACTTTATGAAATGCAGACTGGAAGACGGATCAGCCTTCCTTATCACATGGAAGCCAGAAGAGATTACGAGGGAGTAAGACTTTGCCGGTACGGAGAGGAGAAGTCAGCCGGGATGATCGGTGAAAAGCATAAAGGTTCAGATATTCAAAACGGAAAAACAGTTTGCGGAAAAAATATATCAGACAGGGAATGGAAAATCAGAATTCCGGGGACTGTGACCAGTCCGCTGGGAATTTTTCGGCAGAAATATTTTTGTATGAAGGTCAGAAGATTGAAGAAAAAAAGTATACGAAATGGATGGATTATGATAAAATAGAAAAGAATCCGTATATTCGCACCAGACGGACAGGAGATTATATGGTTATCAATGCGCAGGGGAACACAAAGAAGCTGAACCGCTGTATGATCGATGAGAAAATCCCGTCGGAATACAGAGACAGCATTCCGCTGATCGCATGTGGAAAAGAAATCCTCTGGATGGTGGGAAGCAGGATGAATGAGAGGTATAAAATTAACCCCCAAACCAGGAAGGTGTTAGTATTAAATTACCAAGGAGGAAACGAAAATGAGTGAGAAAATCAAAGTTTTACTCAGCGAAGAGGAAGTAGATTCCCGTATTAAGCAGATCGCAGCAAAGGTCAGCAAGGATTATGCAGGCAAGGAAATCCATTTAATCTGTGTATTAAAAGGTGGTGTATTCTTTACCTGTGAACTTGCAAAGAGAATCACAGTGCCGGTTTCTCTTGACTTTATGTCTGTATCCAGTTATGGTGATGACACCAAGTCCAGCGGTGTTGTAAAGATCGTCAAAGACCTTGACCAGCCACTGGAAGGAAAGGACGTTCTGATCGTAGAGGATATCATTGACTCAGGAAGAACCTTAAGCTATCTTATCGAGATCCTGAAGCAGAGAAATCCAAACAGCATCCGTCTGTGTACATTGCTGGACAAACCGGAGCGAAGAGTCAGAGATGTAAGAGTTGATTATTGCTGCTTTAACATCCCGGATGAGTTTGTAGTTGGCTATGGTCTGGACTATGCACAGAAATACAGGAATCTTCCATTCATAGGAGTAGTGGAACTGGGGGAAGACTGAAAGGAGATTTAAGTAAGTGAATAAACAGCCAAGCAGAATTGGTCTGTATCTGGTGCTGATCATTGCACTGGTAGCCGGTTATTTTTATCTGAATAACCAGGTGGTTTCCCAGAGTAATTACACACAGAAGCAACTGGAGCAGGCTCTTGAAGACAACAAAGTGGTTGATGCGACAATTCAACAGAACAGAGAAGTGCCTACAGGTTCTGTGATCGTAGATACTACTGACTCCGGTCAGAAGAAGGTTTATGTGACAGATGTCAATCAGGCAATCGAACTGCTGAATAAATATGATATTGATATTACAACCCAGGATGTACCCGGAGACAATGTATTTCTGACAACCTTGCTTCCGGTTCTTCTCACAGGTGCCCTTGTGATCTTTCTGATCATGATGATGAACCGCCAGATGGCAGGTGGCGGTGGCGGCGGAAATGCCAAGATGATGAATTTCGGCAAGAGCCGCGCAAGAATGTCATCTCCGGATGATAATAAGAAAGTTACTTTTGACAAGGTAGCAGGTCTGCAGGAGGAGAAGGAAGATCTGGTAGAGGTGGTAGATTTCCTGAAATCTCCACAGAAATATACAAAAGTAGGCGCAAGGATTCCGAAAGGTGTGCTGCTTGTAGGCCCTCCCGGAACCGGTAAGACACTTCTTGCAAAAGCAGTTGCCGGAGAAGCAAAAGTACCGTTCTTCTCTCTTTCGGTTCTGACTTTGTGGAAATGTTTGTCGGTGTAGGTGCATCACGTGTGCGTGATCTTTTGAAGAAGGCAACGCCATGCACCATGTTATTATTTTCATTGATGAGATCGATGCGGTTGCAAGACAGCGTGGAACCGGTATGGGCGGCGGACATGATGAGAGAGAGCAGACACTGAACCAAGCTTCTGGTAGAGATGGATGGCTTTGGTGTGAATGAGGGAATCATTGTAATGGCAG
>ENA-OQBD01000871-OQBD01000871.1-human-gut-metagenome-genome-assembly--contig:-NODE-871-length-15177-cov-3.668106_pt1 | contig 15177 bp, 15 predicted proteins | sample MGYA00242742_ERZ504543 | MGnify/ENA primary metagenome ERZ504543 (study PRJEB26092, sample SAMD00036239) | human gut metagenome | host: Homo sapiens | study: EMG produced TPA metagenomics assembly of... | reverse complement strand
GAAGCAAAAACTTCAGCTAGTTGCGCTAGGCCGATAAAACTTAAATCACAAACAACAATATCAAAAGGAGCCCCCTAAACCTTGCGGGTCAGCAAGTCGAATATTAGTCCTTTCAAAAACTTCAACCCGAGGATCTTGGCGCAGCTTCCATGCTAATTGACCATAATTCACATCCACACAAGCAACGCTTCTCGCCCCCGCCTGCAAAAGACAATCAGTAAAACCGCCGGTAGAAGACCCAACATCTATACAACGTTTACCCGATACCTCTTCATGAAAATAATCTAGAGCGCCTTGCAACTTATGGCCACCACGCGACACAAAGCGTTTGGTGTTCTTAACGTAAAGGTCTGCCGCAGGATCCACCTTCAACGCCGCACTGGATACATATACATCATCCACCCGAACCTCTTTTGCGATAACAGCGCGAACCACTGCATCCCTATTAGGGAAATAACCTTGTTCAATCAGTAAATCATCTAAACGAACTTTTGCCATAATGTCACAGTCCTACTTCTGAAAGGCATTCTTATAGTTATTCAGAAGAACCACTAAACAAACCTGTCTCATGATTTCGCTCTTCCCGGGAAGGAATTCTGCCCGTTTCGATTATTTGTAAGAAATCACGTTCGGTAAGAATAGGAACGCCTAGACTTTCCGCTTTAGTTCGTTTTGATCCAGCTGCTTCACCGCAAATAACATAACTTGTTTTTTTAGAAACACTTGAAGAAACTTTAGCGCCATATGCCTTCAAACGAGCACCGGCCTCATCACGGGTCATACCCGATTCGACAAGACTTCCCGTTAAAACAAACGTCAGACCATCTAAGGTTTGAGGTAATGAAGGTTCACTAACTTCTTGAGCCATGGGAAGACCAGCCTGCGTTAAACGCTCAATAACTTCAAGATTAACGTCATTACTGAGGAAATCGTGAATACTTTGAGCAATGATAATTCCTACTCCTTCGATATGAGCAAGATCATCCACCTTTGCACTACGAAGCGCATCCATAGATGGATATACGCGCGTGATCGTCTCCGCCATCGTTTTACCAACGTGACGAATACCAAGGCCAAAAATAACTTTAGCAAGACTGCGATGCTTGCTTTCCTCGATTGCTGCAACAAGCTTTTCAGCCATAACAGGTCCCAAAACAATAGGTTCGCCTTTGGTAGTGACGCGTCCCATATCAAGCATTTCAAGCTGTTCAAAGGTAAGTTTATAAAAATCAGCGACGTCATGAAGTAAATCAGCTTCGATAAGCTTCGCGATCAGCTCTTCACCCATACCTTCTATGTCAAGAGCCCCGCGACTTGCCCAATGCATCAGACGTTCTTGCGCCTGAGCAGGGCAATCCAGTGAAACGCAGCGATAAGCTGCTTCTCCCTCTTCACGCACAAGAGGAGAACCACAACTAGGACATTCTTTTGGCATAGACCAAACTTGTGTGTTGTCTGGTCTTAAAGAAAGGATAGGGCCTAATACTTCAGGAATTACATCCCCTGCTTTTTCGAACAATTACCGTATCACCAATTCGCACATCTTTGCGCTGCACTTCGTCTTCGTTATGTAGCGTCGCACGAGCAACCGTAGAACCAGCAACTAACACAGGATCAAGTTCCGCAACAGGCGTACAAGCACCCGTTCTGCCAACCTGAACCGTAATATCTCTCAACACCGTTGTTTTTTTCTTCAGGAGGAAACTTATAGGCAATAGCCCAACGGGGCGCACGGGCGGTATATCCCAGCTCTTCTTGTTGAGCAAAAGAATCAACCTTTACTACAACACCGTCGATCTCGTAAGGCAAATCAGCACGCTTATCGAGGCATTCACGACAGAAATCATGCACTTCACGCGCAGAAAAGCAACGACGAACATCAGGATTTACATGGAACCCGCACTCACGAAGCCAAGAAAGCAATTCCCATTGGCTCGTTGCTTCAATTGAGGCCTCGCGCGCGATAGCATACATAAAAGTAGAAAGATCGCGTTGTGCCGTAATAGTAGGATCCTTTTGTCGAAGAGATCCAGCAGCTGCATTGCGAGGATTAGCAAAGGTTTTATTTCCTAAAGCCTGAGCTTGTTCATTAAGAGACTCGAAACTAGATTTTGGCATATAAATTTCACCACGAAGTTCTATGGAAGGAATTTCGTGGTGAATATGCTTTAATCCCTTTTCCATTAAGCGCAAAGGAACATCATGCACGGTGCGTACATTGACGGTAACATCTTCTCCAGTAGTGCCATCTCCTCGCGTAGCTGCTCTCACTAATTTTCCTTGTTCGTAGGTAAGCGCCAATGAGGATCCATCGATTTTCAACTCACATACCAGAGGAACGAACGAGCCGAGCGCAGCTTCTGTGCGCTCCATCCACGCATCAAGTTCTTCAAAATTCATCGCATTATCAAGAGAATACATACGTTGCTCATGAACTACAGGCTCAAACTGATTACCGACCGCACCACCAACACGCTGAGTAGGTGACGAAGGATCCTGCAATGAAGGATGGGCTTGCTCGAGATCACGAAGTTTACGCATAAGTGAATCAAATGCAGCATCTGAAATTTCTGGATCATCAAGTACATAATAGCGATGGGTATGATATTCAATCTCTTTACGCAAGCGAAGCACACGTTCCGCAAGGGTTTCTTCAGATACCTCTTCTTCAATGGTTCCAGTTTGAGTTGCAGCATTGATCAAAAGATCGCTCTGATTCGGTTCAGAGGTAGTATTACGATTTTTTGCAGAAAAAATAGTATCAGTATCTCTCGTTGTCATGAGTTCCTCATTTTTCTTTATTTAAACTGCCGTCGCACCCCAAGAAGGTAACACAGGTTTTTTATTTCGTATTCGATAGGTCTTTTATTGCCTGAGGAACGCAGTCTAGGACCTCTTCAGCACACGCACTAATTTGACCATATGAATTTTCAGCTATGCAGCCCGCTTGGGCATGAAGAGCAACTCCCAACTTGCAGGCATCAAATACATCCATCCCTTGCGCCAAGAAACCACCAATAAGCCCTGCAAGAACATCACCAGTTCCCGCTTTTTGGAAAAGGGACCGCGGTGCCCTTAGTAACCAGTTTCGGACTTTTCGCCTTGAGCAATAACGGTATTTTGACCTTTAAAAAACAACCGTTGCGTGATAGTAGAGCGCCAGCTGATGAGCAGCCTCTTCCTGAGTCATAGAAGCAACATCAATATTAAACGGCTTACCTAATTTAACTGCCTCCCAAAATGAGGAGTCAAAACTAAAGAGCCCGAAAGCAGCGTCAAAGTATTAGTCCATGCAGTATCTTCCCTTAAGGCTGGTAAATACGAAAGCGCTCCCCCATCGAGCAACACAGGACGTGCAGCATAATTTAATACTGACTCAATAAGTGAAAGAATCGATAAATTATCCGACTCAAACCCGGGGGCCCACCACAAACGCCCCTTTAGATCCAGGTTTAAGTGCTGTAAGGGATAAAACTCTTCGAAGGAATTAACCACTAAGGAAGGTCGATACAGACGAAGAGTTAATTTGTTTTCCATTGCAGTAAATACCTGCGTATATCCCGCTCCAGCAAATTGTGATGCCTTTGCAGCCAAACATGCTGCCCCAGGATAAGAAGGACAACCTGCGAGTAAAACACATTTGCCACGAGAATACTTGTGAGCATCAACTGCGGGATAAGGTAAAAGAGCGGCAAGTGATTCATCAGTAAGCATAGTTTCACAACCATTTCTTATGAATTAGAGGGAATATCATCAAGCAATGAACGTACTTCTTTAAACTGTCGAGTCAGTTCTTCAGTCGGACTCATTTTTCGAATTGGCTCGCTTTTCGCCTCGCCGCTTAGCGCCATAGCACATGCGACCGCTTCTTTATGGGTGTAAGAAAGAGACAAAGGCAACTCTTCAATGTTTTTTTCTATACTGAGCTCCAGTGCACGACCATGTAAAACCGCGCGAGGTTTCCCTTTTGCATCAAGAGCAACTTCAACATCTTTCATCCCAATACCCTGAGAAAACCCTGTTCCCAAAGCTTTGAGCACTGCTTCTTTTGCTGCAAAACGTGTCGCGTAGTGAAATTCAGGGGCTGCAGTCGCGTTACAGTAAGCTTGCTCCTCTGACGAAAATGCACGACGTGCAAACGCGGGCGACCGTTTAAGAATTGCCCTCATACGATCGATCTCTACAATATCAACCCCAAGCGATACCGAATCAGACAAAACAGAAGATGAAGCGCTCTGTTGCGCTTCATCTAATGAGCTAGATTGTTCAACGCGTAAAGCCATCGAACTTCAATCCTCCAAACTATTCAAAGAAGAACACCGATATCGCAGCGTTTCGCAAAAAACCTATAAGATGTCCTATTCAACCGTAACAGATTTAGCCAAATTTCGAGGCTGATCAACATCACAGCCTCGGGCTACGGCTACAGCACGAGCGAGTAGTTGAAGAGGAACACTGGCAGTAATTGGCATAAACGAATCACGAACTTTGGGAATATAAATTACGTGATCAGCAACCTTTTTAACATTTTCATCGCCCTCGGTAGCAATAGCGATAATTTTCGCACCTCGAGATTTTGATTCTTCTAAATTAGAAAGCGTTTTGTCATACGTAGGGCTCTGGGTAACTACCGCAACAATAGGGAATCCATCATCAAGCAAAGCAATAGGCCCATGCTTCATTTCTCCAGCTGCATACGCTTCTGCGTGAATATAGCTGATCTCTTTAAGTTTTAATGCCCCTTCGTAACATACTGCCTCACCTAATCCACGACCGATATAAAGCGTCGAATCTCTCCCATCAAAGAAATGGGCAGCATCCTCAATAGCGGAAGTGTCATCCAAGATCGCTTCAATTTGATCAGCAGTATCTGCCAATTCCGTAAAGAGCATACGAATCATATTTAAAGTAAGTTTCCCTTTAACGCGACCAAGAAGCATTGCCAATAAAGTTAAACTTACCACCTGACCGATAAATGATTTGGTCGAGGCAACAGCAATCTCTTTATTTGCCTTTGTATAAATAACGCCATCAGATTCTCGCGCAACAGGAGAACCAATGACATTGGTAATACCAAAAACCTTAGCGCCCTTAATTCGAGCATCTCGAATAGCAGCTAAAGTATCAGCTGTTTCACCTGACTGAGAAACAGCTACCACCAAAGTGGTCGGAGTAATGATGGGGTTACGATAACGGAACTCACTTGCTACTTCCACTTCAGTTGGAATACGTGCCCAAGCTTCAATTAAATTCTTTGCAATAAGACCAGCATGGTAAGAAGTACCACAGCCAATAATATAAACACGATCAATATAATTAAGTTCTTGACGCGTTAAGGTGAGCTCATCAATTTTTATTTCTCTGCCCGACATACGGCCTGCGAGGGTATCACGAACAACACGCGGCTGCTCGTGAATTTCCTTGAGCATAAAATCAGGATAACCGCCCTTTTCTGCTACATCGATATCCCAATCAACATGAGTAATTTCAGGCGTAATTGCTTCTCCTTGTTGATCGTAATATGAAATCCCCGAAGGTGTCATTACGGCAAATTGATTATCTTCCATTATGACAACATCTCGCGTTGCCTCTATTACCGCAATGATGTCAGAAGCAACATAGCTACCCTTTTCGGAAGACCCTAAAACAATTGGAGAATCTTTTCGAGTAACAACTATCGTTCCTGGTTCCTGTTCACAGGTAACCGCAAGCCCATAGGCACCCACGAGACGCGATGCCGCATAGCGGACTGCCTCCAATAAATTGCCGTTATAACCCTCTTCTACAAGATGAGCAGCAACCTCGGTGTCAGTATCAGAAACAAACGTATGACCTTTTGCAATAAGCTCTTCGCGAAGTTCAGTGAAATTTTCAATGATTCCGTTATGAACCACTGCAATATCATCAGCACAACTAGTATGAGGATGAGCATTACGCTCAGAAGGTGCCCCGTGTGTTGCCCAACGGGTATGTCCAATGCCGCAGGTACCGCTACATTGATCAGAAGAAACTGCATCGACCAATTCAGAAACTTTACCCAAACGCTTTACGATATTGAGCTTGTCTCCATCAAATACCGCTATTCCAGCTGAATCATACCCGCGATATTCCAGCCGCTTTAGACCTTCAAGCAAAACATCTTTTGCTTGCCCCGTGCCGGTATAACCTACAATTCCACACATATAATAAGCTCCCTATATCGAGATAAACTTTTCCATAACTTGTATATCTTATCGTAGAGTTGCAACAGATTGCTAACAGAGACCATTCTACTGATACAATCAGCACATGATTATGCACCGAAATAACAAATTCCCCTCGAAAAACAGCTTAGAGCGTCGAAGCGCTCATGCTCCTCATGGCTCTCGCGTAACCTCAAGCTTCATTCATAGGGCTCAGTCATCAAAACACTCCAACTATAGGCACTCACCAAGTCAACCTTATCGGACAAATCAATTTCCCACCAAACTGCTTTTAATCATACTGGCTATTATCGCTTGTATTGTCATGATCACCTTCGCAATCCAAAACTGTTCTCATACACGTGAATACAACTGGGAAAACTTACAGTATGAAAACGGAAGAATATTCTATAGCGAAAACGGAACTATCACTTCTCTTACCGGAATTGATGTTTCCAGCCATCAAGGAACCATCGATTGGAATGCTGTTTCGCAAGACGGAATAGATTTCGCCATGATTCGATGCGGCACTCGAGGATATACTGAAGGAAGTCTTTTTGCAGATGAAACTTTTTACACCAATGCCGATGGCGCTCAAGCAGCAGGAATTCCCTTTGGTGTTTACTTCTTTTCTCAAGCAATTAACGAACAGGAAGCCATCGAAGAAGCCGAGTATGTACTAGATCTTATCCAAGGAATGGAAATATCATGTCCTATAGCCTATGACCTAGAAGACATGCCAAGCTATAACGCACGTGCAAACGATGTATCGGCAGAACAAATAACTGCGAATGCAGAAGCATTTTGCAATCGAATAAAGCAAGCAGGCTATGAAGTAATGATCTACGGTAATCAGCATGACCTTAGTCGTTACGACCTTGAACACTTAAACGAAGAAATTTGGTATGCAGAATACAATGGCACTCAGCCAACAACTTCTATTCCTTTAGTTATGTGGCAATACACTTCAACAGGAAGTGTTTCAGGAATATCGACCAATGTAGACCTCAATATTTTATTTGATGCAAATCTAGTACATGCCAACTAATTAACTTACCCACTCCTAAGCTTTGCATCATAAAAATCGGGCTAGCAGTCTAATCCTGCCAGCCCGATGTCAATTGTTTTAAAAGCACTTTTCAAACGTGATAATCGACAGACTTATTTACGTGATGCCTGATATTCTTCAACGAGCTTTTGCTGCACGTCGAAAGGAGCAGGCTCATAACCATTAATCTCAAGTGAATACGTACCTGAACCACGAGTCATAGCGCGAAGGTCTTTGGTGTATGAAACAACTTCTGCATAAGGAACACGCACAACAATAATGGTGTCACCAGCATCATCGGAGTCAGTACCAACAATGCGACCACGACGAGTAGCAACATCTCCCATTACCGTACCAGCATATTCTTCACTTACCACAATGCTCATATCTGCCATTGGTTCAAGAATAACCGGAGCTGCCTGCTCACAAGCTGCCCTAAAGCCGATGCGCGCTGCAGTCTTGAATGCCATTTCATTAGAATCAACCGAATGATAAGAACCGTCATATACCGTGCAAGAAATATCAACCATAGGATAACCAGCCAAGAAGCCTTCTGCCATTGCTTCCTGAACGCCCTTATCAACTGCAGGGATCAAATTCTTTGGAATTCTGCCGCCAACAACTTCGTTTTTAAATTCATAACCTTCACCTGGGTTTGGTGCCAAACGCAACCAGCAATCACCAAATTGTCCAGATCCACCAGTTTGCTTCTTGTGACGCCCTTGAGCTTCCGTCTGCTTGGTAATGGTTTCACGGTAAGGGATACGTACAGGGACTAACTCAACTTCAACCCCTGTTTGAGCTTTAAGGCGATTAAGCAATACATCAACCTGCATATCTCCCATAGTGTAGAGAATCTGCTGGTGAGTTTCTTCATTACGCGTAAGCTGAATAGTAGGATCAACTTCCGCTTGACGGGCCAAGAAAGTACCAAGCTTGTCCTCATCGGCCTTCTTTTTTGCCACAACGCAAACGGGATACTGAGGAATTGGTAAAGGCAGCGGATCTACTTCAATATCCCCACTCTTCGAAAGGGTATCCCCTGTTTTAGTCTCTGAAAGCTTAGGAACCACCACGATATCTCCCGCTTTGGCACTTTTAACGTCCATTGGTTCCTTACCCATCATGACGTAAATATGACCAAGACGCTCTTTTTTACCAGTACGAGCATTTACCAATTCAGTGGAAGGCTCCATGTAACCAGAAAGCACTTTTATGAAACTTAAACGACCGACAAAGGGGTCAGAGATAGTTTTAAAAACAAAACCTGCAGGTTCTCCTGTTTCATCAACACGAAGTTCAGAACCATCAGCCAAGTAGAAAGGACCGTGATGGCGAGGATGTGGGAAGTACGTGCAAATATCGTCCATGATCCCCTTAATACCCTGCTCAATAATGGTGGAACCAACGAAAACAGGTATAAAAATCTCCTGAGCAATTGCTTCCTGAAGCAAGGATTCCAGCTCTTCCTGGGAAAGCTGTTCTTCGCCATCAAGGTATTTCATCATCAATTCATCGTCAGCTTCAGCAACCAAATCGCACAATTTATCTCGCGCAATCTGAGCAGCATCAGCATATTCATCAGGAATGTCTTCAATCTTCTCGCCGCCATCAATGAAGTAGCGAGCTTTCATACGCAAAATATCAATTACGCCTTTAAAGTCTTTGTCGACACCAATAGGAATAGTTACAGCGCCTAGACGAGAGCCAAAACGAGCATGAAGTTGCGCCATAGCAACATCAAAATTAGCTCCCTCACGGTCGATGTGATTAATAAATACACAACGGGAAGTACGCATCACTTCAGCTTCATGCCACAAACGAGTGGTCATATTTTGTGGACCAGCCACCGCATCGACTACGAACATGCACATTTCGCAAACTTGCATGGTTGCGAGAGTGTCTCCCAAAAAGTCGGCCTGACCAGATGTGTCTAAAAGGTTGATTTTATAGTCATCACCATAGGGAATGGGAGCAATCGAAGTTCCGAGCGTGAAACGACGCCTAATTTCCTCTTCATCATAATCAAGGTAAGACTTTCCGTCATGAGTTGTGCCCATACGAGGCGTCTTGCCGGAAATATGCAGCATTGCCTCTGCGAGTGAAGTTTTACCTGCACCATCTTGGCCGACTAGCGCAATATTACGTACATGCTCTGTTGCAGGAGCTGCCATAGATACCACTTCCTTCGTTTCCGGGTTCGTCTTAAGCCCCTCAGAACCCGATAATGAATCAAACTATTTTGTCGCCCATCGACAAAACAGGAGGCCGTCTACGGTGAACATGTTCACCGTAGATTAGTTTATCGTATCTTGGCTGCTCCGTGGCAAATTAGTTATTCAGTAACGAATGTTGTGTTATCCATGATCCACTCAGCAGCTTTCATACGCTGAGCACTCTGCTTCAATAAGAACGCGCGACCTGATTTTTGCATGGCCTCAAACGTGTCTTCTTCTTTTCCTGGAGCAATATTTTTGAGGGCCTGAATAAGATCAGTAGGCTGAAGCTGAATTTGTTCATGCTCGAAAATTGCATCAAGGATGAATCCTTGCACGAGTTGGTTTTCAGCCTGAGCAGAAAGAGATTCCTTAACCTCGTCTTCAGTGAGTCCTTGCTGCTTTGCGAATTCTTCAAAGTTAGTGCCTTCACTCACCAAATCTGATACCAGAGTCTCAAATAGCTCCTGCGTCATAGCTGAAAGCATTTTTTCCGAAACTGTTCCCGTAAAACGTTGCAGGTATGCCTCCATCGCCGCAACCATCTTCGCCTGCTCATAGCGAGTTGCCAGTTCCTCTTCAGAAGTTTGGCGAAAACGCTCACGCAAATCATGAACAGTGGATATACCTGATTCAGATAAATTCTCAGAAACCCAAGAATCAGTTACCGCAGGAACCACAAGCTTTTCGGAATTGGGATCAAGATTTTGCTGAGATGCTGCAACTTGTCGAGCAAGCATGAGCATCTGCTCTTCAATATCAGAATCTTGAACTTCAGGCTTTGGCCCAACCGTAACAGTAGCGGGCTCATAACTTGAAAGTTCAAAATGCGGCTTTTCGAGAAACGTCAATTCAAAAACAAAAGGCTTATCCTTAGACGGAGCATCTTCAGCAGAAATATCATAGGTAGCAAGAGGTGCTTTTCCGTATTCAGAAATTGCAAAAGGAACCAAGAAATTCACCACTGACGAATAAATTACTTGATCTGCTTCATCCTGCTTTAAAGTGTTCACGATCTTATCGTATGAAGATTCGCCTTTTAAAGTATCAAGATTGTATTGCAAAATAAAGGCATCAAGCCCGTCAGTAAATGCACGCTGCATTTCTTCTTCGTTAGCAATCGCGCGTAAACGAACCTCTTCGCCATTTTTTTCGAGAATTTCTACCTGCATTGGTATCCTTTCGTATTAAATATGCATGCAATATAGGATAAACAGAGATTAACCAACACGATCAGAATCGAACGCATTTTAATTACATGACATAATAGTTAACCTGAAACTGTTCTCGTTCAATTGCAAGGCAAAACAAGCATCACTTATCATATATACGTTTGAGAAAAAGTGGTACCGATGAGTAACGATAATTATGAAATACCTCCGAAAAAGTACACGCTTAAACCACGTACTATCCCTTTACCCTCAAATTCCTCAGCCCCAAAAATCCAATCTTCTTTATCACAAAAGCAAAAAGTACACCGCCCAATCGTTCGGGCAGCAAACGAAGACGATGATCTTTACGATCCCTATTCGGATATTCATGACGGAACATTAAAACCTCTGAAATTTGAAGAAGATCCTTGGAAATAACACCTAATCGAATCTGGAAAATCCCTCATGATAATCCTAATTGCTGGCACAACTCATACTGGCAAAACTAAACTCTCTCAAACACTTCTTGAACGTTTTCGTTACCCTACGCTTTCGTTGGATCATCTAAAAATGGGGCTTATTAGGAGTGGCGTATGTGATTTAACTCCCGAAGATGATGAATTGCTTGTTCCGTATCTATGGAGTATTACTGCCGAAATAATTAAGACTGCTATAGAAAACAACCAAAATCTCATTGTTGAAGGTTGCTATATCCCTTTTGACTGGCGTAATTCGTTTGAACCGCACTACTTATCCTCGATAGAGTACTGTTGCTTAATCATGACACCAAACTACATTACAACCCATAAACACGACATCATTCGTCACGCAGATGATATAGAACAACGACTAAATGACTGCTTGGATGATTTATTCTTTGAAGAAATTATCCAAGAAAACGCTGATAATCTCGCAAAGTGCAACCACTATCAACTGCCTTATTGCCTAATAGAAGAAACCTACTCAACGGATAACCTTGTTATAGAGAAATTTGATGATGAGAACACAAAACCTCTCTTTGCTCACGATACTCTTAAAGCAGCGCAACTCTTCTATGAAACAATACATGCAGTAAATAGATTTGATTACTCTTCTGAACAACTTGAAGCATGGGCGCCCACAGTCGAACCATTCCACAGCGAAAGCAAACAAAGAATTATTAATAAGCTCTCAAATCAATACAGTGTTGCGGCAAAAGAATGTGGCCTATTGATAGGATTTGGAAGCCTTGATGAAAACCATGATGTAGATATGCTCTACGTTCATAAGGATAGACAACAGCAAGGAATCGCCTCTCGTATTTTATCTAATCTCGAACAAGAAGCGCGAAACCACGGCAAAACCGAAATAGCAACTTTCGCATCGATAACTGCCCGTACGTTCTTTACAAAGCAAGGGTATCGAGTAATTCGCGAAAATATTGTTATCAGAAATGGTGTTGAACTTAAGAATTATCTTATGGAAAAACAATTTTGAAATTATAAAAAGAAAAATTAAAAGTATTTTGTAGTCCAACTTTGACAATCCACTTTCCAAAAAAATAAAGCCTCCCCTAGGGAAACTTTATTGTAGTAATTATATTTCAGTTTATTTCTTGAAACATTAAGCTCGAAAAGTATGTCCTGCTCTTGATTTCATGAGCAGGACCAACACCTTCTCAAAAGTAATAGATTACAGAGCCTTCTTTGCTACTTCTACCAAAGCTGCAAAAGCATCGGCATCATTTACTGCCATATCCGCAAGAACCTTACGGTCAAGCTCTACGCCAGCCTTCTTAAGACCGTTCATAAATACGGAATAAGAAAGGCCGTTAATACGAGCAGCAGCATTAATACGGGTAATCCAAAGACGACGAATCTCACGCTTCTTTGCACGACGATCGCGGTACTGGTACTGCAAAGAATGCTGTACCTGCTCTTTAGCTGCACGATAAGAGCGAGATTTTGCGCCATAGTAGCCCTTTGCACGATTGAGAACGGTGCGGCGCTTTTTGTGGGCATTAACTGCACGCTTTACACGAGGCATACGGAGTTCCTCCTTTGACTAGCGAAGACCCAGGTTGCGAGCGATTACTTTGTTATCAGCAGTTGCAACCTCAGTTTCGTGACGGAAATTACGCTTACGCTTCTGGCTTTTCTTAGTCATGATGTGAGACTTGTATGCCTTAGAGCGCATAATCTTACCGGAACCGGTAACGCGGAAGCGCTTTGCGGTGCCGCGATGAGTTTTCATCTTGGGCATTAGTTGTCCTTTCCCTGTTCTTCCTTCTTTTTCTTTACCGTCTGTGGTAACGGAGCAATAAGCATATGCATGTTGCGGCCTTCCATCTTTGGCTGGTTTTCAATAACCGCAACGTCTTTAAGATCATCAGCCAAGCGCTCAAGAATGCTGAGTCCCTGTTCTGGGTGAGACATTTCGCGACCGCGGAACATAATAGTGATCTTTACCTTGGAACCAGCAGCCAAAAAAACGCATTACATGCTTTTTCTTGGTGGTGTAATCCCCAATATCAATTTTGGGGCGAAATTTCATTTCCTTGGTTTCGATCTTGCTCTGATTCTTGCGGGCCTGCTTAGCTTTAATAGCCTGATCGTACTTGAACTTGCCATAGTCCATAATGCGACATACAGGGGGCTGTGCCTGAGGCGCGATCTCTACCAGATCGTAACCCTCGTTGTCGGCGATGCGCTGAGCCTGCTCAATAGGATAAATTCCTAATTGGGAACCGTCGTAGGCAATCAAACGGCATTCCTTAACCCTAATGGCTTCATTAAGCCTTGGTTCTTGAGCTGCTATGGTGCCCACCTCCTTCTTTCTTCGATCCGGTGCTACCATGCACAAACTCAAATTACCTTACTGCATAAAAAAACCTGCATCACACACGATTGCAGGTCACACGAATACTCGCCTTAAACGATACCTATTCATATAACCCATCAGCTACAATCTTGTGCCGAACCAGGTGGAAGCATTTGCTTCTCTTCAATACAGCTTGTTTAGAATAACACTAAATTGACGACTGTAAAGAATAAATTTAAATCCATGAATAAATTTGCGCAATTTCACGGAGAAATACGCCCTTTTATGAAGTCACGCACGAAAGACACAGGCGACCTCTCGCAAAATAGCCTATAGTTTATGCGTCATATCCATAGTAACCCGACTTTCTGGTAATGAGAGAAAGCGGATATACGAAAGGACTCCCTCATGGCTTCAGTCAAAGGGCAGCTCACACTACGTGGGCTTATTATTGGCGGCATTGGCTGCATAATTCTTACCGCTGCGTCAGCCTATACCGCACTCAAAATGGGCGCTCTCCCCTGGCCCATTGTATTTGCTGCAATCATTTCACTCTTTTTCCTAAAAGCACTCGGCAACACAACGCTAAACGAAGCGAATGTAACGCACACTGTTATGTCAGCTGGCTCCATGGTTGCAGGCGGCTTAGCCTTCACTATTCCCGGAATTTGGATTCTCACCGGTGAAAATAACGTAACGTGGTGGGAGCTTCTTATTGTTGCGCTAGCAGGCACCATTTTAGGATTACTGTGCACTGCCTTTATTCGAAAGCATTTTATCGAAGAAGCAGAACTTGAATTCCCTATCGGTGAATCAGCTGCCCAAACACTCATTGCAGGCGATTCAGGCGGAAAGACTGGGGCGAAGTTGTTCGGCGCTATGGGTTTTGCTGGTATCTACTGCGCCATTCGCGATTGGTTTGCTGCGCTTCCTGTGATGTTCTTCTCAAACATCACCATCCCAGGCGTTACATTTGGCATCTATAACTCCCCCATGATGCTTGCGGTAGGCTTTCTTGTGGGAACAGGTGCAGTAGTTGCTTGGTTCTGCGGTGCCGTATTCGCGAACTTTGGCCTTATTTTCGGCGCAAGTCAGATGGGATTATGGGACGTTGCTACCGGACAAGGCATCGTTTCTAGTCTTGGCATGGGCGTCATGATGGGCTGCGGCATTGGCGTTATTATTAAAAACGTTTTGCCGAAACTCCCCTCGCTTGCGAAAGGAATGATGGGTTCCGGTATTTCGCAGAGCGTATCAGGCAAAATGACTGCAGGTATTCTAGCGGGACTCTTAGCTGCCGTTGCTCTTGTTATTTGTTTCACCCTTTCCCTCGGGCCAATTCCTAGCATTATCGTAGTTCTAATGGTTTGGGTAGCAACCGCGATGAGTGCTCAATCAGTTGGTCAAACAGGCATCGACCCCATGGAAATCTTCGGCCTAATTGTTCTTCTAATGGTGGCTGCTGTCTCTAATCTGCCGGCTGTACAATTATTCTTTGTTGCCGCTATTGTCGCTATTGCATGCGGCTTGGCGGGCGACGTAATGAATGACTTTAAGGCTGGTCATATTTTGGGTACCAATCCTAAAGCCCAGTGGCTAGGTCAGGCATTCGGTGGCATTATTGGTGCCGTTATTGCCACCATCGTAATGGTGCTTTTAGTGCAGGCATACGGCCCCGCCGCATTCGGCACTGGCGGGAGAATTCGTTGCAGCACAAGCATCCGTTGTAGCAACCATGATTTCAGGAATTCCCTGTATTGAAGCGTTTGTCATTGGTCTTA
>ENA-OQBD01000867-OQBD01000867.1-human-gut-metagenome-genome-assembly--contig:-NODE-867-length-15202-cov-3.275224_pt1 | contig 15202 bp, 14 predicted proteins | sample MGYA00242742_ERZ504543 | MGnify/ENA primary metagenome ERZ504543 (study PRJEB26092, sample SAMD00036239) | human gut metagenome | host: Homo sapiens | study: EMG produced TPA metagenomics assembly of... | reverse complement strand
GCTACAATTCCGCTGATGATCATTACGATCGATACAACTGAGATCAGTGGCAGAATCTCTGATATTTTCTGGATCTGCTTCCCCCAGACCCAGTTGATCAGAATTCCCAGAAGTACCGGAACCAGAAAACAGACGAATCTTTAAGCAAATGATGTTTTTGGTGAACACAGACAGGTAAGTGGTATGGTTATCTCGAAAATGATATACCAGTAACTAATAATATGATATCAGATTAGGGGCAAAATACCTTTTGACCCTAACATCATAATATTTTATACATATTGGGAGGGTAAAAAAATGGATTACGCAAAAATTAACGAAGCTGCAATGGGTTATAAGGATGATATGACTAAGTTCCTTCGCGATCTGGTTCGCATTCCTGGCGAAAGCTGCGGAGAAAAAGGACATATCATGAGAATCAAAGAGGAAATGGAAAAAGTCGGATTCGACAAAGTTCAGATCGATCCGATGGGCAATATCCTCGGCTACATGGGAACAGGTAAAACTCTCATTGGTTTTGACGCTCATATTGATACAGTCGGTATCGGTAATATCAAGAACTGGGAATTTGATCCATACGAAGGTTTCGAATCTGATGAAGAAATCGGCGGACGTGGAACATCTGACCAGATGGGCGGTATTGTTTCTGCAGTATACGGTGCTAAGATCATGAAAGACCTTGGTCTTTTAAACGATAAATATCAGGTACTTGTGACAGGTACTGTACAGGAAGAAGACTGTGACGGTCTCTGCTGGCAGTACATCATCCATGAAGATGGTGTTCGTCCTGAATTCGTTGTTTCCACAGAACCAACAGACGGCGGTATCTACAGAGGACAGCGTGGACGTATGGAAATCCGCGTAGATGTAAAGGGTGTTTCCTGCCATGGTTCCGCTCCGGAACGTGGTGACAATGCAATCTACAAAATGGCTGATATTCTCCAGGATATCCGCGCATTAAACGAAAACGATGCTGCTGATACCACAGAGATCAAAGGTCTTGTAAAAATGCTTGATGAGAAATACAACCCTGAATGGGAAGAAGCACGTTTCCTTGGACGTGGCACTGTTACTACTTCCGAAATCTTCTTCACATCCCCAAGCCGCTGTGCAGTAGCTGACTCCTGCTCTGTATCTCTTGACCGTCGTATGACAGCAGGCGAAACATGGGAAAGCTGCCTGGATGAGATCCGTGCTCTTCCGGCAGTACAGAAATATGGCGACGACGTAACAGTATCCATGTATGAATACAACCGTCCGTCCTATACAGACCTTGTATATCCGATCGAGTGCTACTTCCCGACATGGGTAATCCCGAAAGATCACAAAGTAACACAGGCTCTGGAAGAAGCATATAAAGGACTGTACGGCGAAGAGCGTCTCGGAAATGCTGAGACAGAAGGCATGAGAAAAGCTCGTCCGCTTACAGACAAATGGACATTCTCTACTAACGGTGTAACAATCATGGGACGTAACAGCATTCCTTGTATCGGATTCGGACCTGGTGCAGAAGCACAGGCTCATGCTCCGAACGAAAAAACATGGAAGATCGACCTTGTAAGATGCGCTGCTGTATACGCTGCTCTTCCAACTGCATACTGCAAATAATAAATAAATTTTCAAATTTTTTAGGCGACGGATTTCCTATCATCCTAAAGGCTTAATATGTGTCCGGACAGAATCCCTGCTGTAACAGGCAGGGACACAAGATAAACAGATACAGCCGGATAACCGGTGTTCTGCCAAACGCAGAGATTCAATTATTTCATATCAGGAAAGGATAAGCTATCAAAGCATAGCAGGTATTGATTTTATGAAAACATTACAGGATTACATTGATAAATTAAACAGCTTAAACTTCAAAGAAATGTACAACAACGATTTCTTCTGGACATGGGACAAAACAGATGATGAACTGGAAGCTGTTTTCACAGTTGCTGATGCTCTCCGTTTCATGAGAGAGAACAATATCTCCACAAAAGTATTCGAGAGTGGTCTTGGAATCTCTATCTTCCGCGATAACTCCACACGTACACGTTTCTCTTTTGCTTCCGCATGTAACCTTCTTGGTCTGGAAGTACAGGATCTTGATGAAAAGAAATCTCAGATCGCTCATGGTGAAACTGTTCGTGAAACAGCAAACATGGTGTCTTTCATGGCTGATGTGATCGGTATCCGTGATGATATGTACATCGGAAAAGGACATGCTTACCAGAAAGAATTCATGGAAGCTGTTACAGAAGGAAACAAAGACGGTATCCTTGAGCAGAGACCTACTCTTGTAAACCTTCAGTGCGACGTTGACCATCCGACACAGTGTATGGCAGATATGCTGCACATCATCCATGAATTCGGCGGTGTTGAGAATCTGAAAGGCAAAAAGATCGCTATGACCTGGGCTTACTCTCCATCCTATGGTAAACCACTCTCCGTTCCACAGGGCGTTATCGGTCTGATGACACGTTTCGGCATGGATGTTGTTCTTGCTCATCCGGAAGGATACGATGTAATGCCGGAAGTTGAAGAAATCGCCAAAAAGAATGCTGAGAAAAACGGCGGATCCTTCACAAAGACAAACGATATGGCTGAAGCTTTCAAAGATGCTGATATCGTATATCCAAAGAGCTGGGCTCCATTTGCAGCTATGGAAAAACGTACAGACCTTTATGCAGAAGGCGACTTCGACGGAATCGATAAATTAGAGAAAGAACTTCTTGCACAGAATGCACAGCACAAAGACTGGGCCTGCACAGAAGAACTTATGAAAACAACAAAAGACGGAAAAGCTCTTTACCTGCACTGCCTGCCGGCTGATATTACAGGTGTAAGCTGCGAAACAGGTGAGGTTGACGCTTCTGTATTCGATCGTTACAGAATCCCGTTATACAAAGAAGCAAGCTTCAAACCATACATCATCGCTGCTATGATCATGCTTTCCAAATTTGAAAATCCACAGGATATCCTGAAGAAACTTGAAGTCAAAGCAGCTCCAAGAATCCTGAAATAATCAGGCGCAGATTAACAGTTGGATTGCAGTAATATTCCAGCTGCTTTCAAACAGATATTTAATTTTGAAATCAGTTTCAGAATTTAAATATATTGAAAAATAACACTCATCATATTGTATAGCAGGCGGGGCTGTCGCAGAAAGCACACAATCTTTATTGCGGCGGCCCTCTTTGCCTTTAAAATCAGGAGGTTTTTACAAATGTTTACAAGAAAAAGAATCGTTATTGCGCTCGGTGGGAACGCTCTGGGAAATACTCTCCCAGAACAGATGGTAGCTGTAAAAACTACTGCAAAAGCATTATGCGATCTGATCGAAGAAGGTCATCAGGTTGTTGTTGTACATGGAAACGGGCCACAGGTTGGCATGATCAACAATGCCATGTCTGCTCTCTCCAGAGAAGATGAGAATCAGCCAAACACTCCTCTCTCTGTCTGTGTTGCCATGAGTCAGGCTTACATCGGATATGATCTGCAGAATGCTTTGAGAGAGGAACTTCGAATCAGAGGATTTGTCCGCACACCTGTCGTCACTGTTGTCACTCAGGTTCGTGTAGATCCCAATGACCTGCTTTTGAAAATCCATCAAGCCGATCGGCAAATTCCTGACAAAAGAGGAAGCAGACCATCAGGCCAAGGCATATGGACATATCATGAAAGAAGACGCAGGGCGTGGTTATCGTCGTGTAGTTGCATCTCCAAAGCCTGTTGAAAATCGTTGAACAGGATGCAATCAACAGTCTTGTGGATGCAAATAAAATCGTTATCTGCTGCGGTGGCGGCGGAATTCCCGTTGTTCTTAACGGACATCATCTCAAAGGTGCATCAGCAGTTATTGATAAGGATTATGCAAGCTGTCTCCTGGCCAAAGAGCTGGATGCAGATATGCTTATCATTCTTACAGCAGTGGAGAAGGTTGCTGTAAACTTCGGCAAGGAAAACGAAGAATGGCTGGATGACATCACTGTAGATGACGCTAAGAAATATATTAATGAGGGACAGTTTGCCCCAGGTTCCATGCTCCCGAAAGTTCAGGCTGCCGTTGATTTTGCAAGCTCCAAAGAAGGAAGAACTGCCATGATCACTTTACTTCAGAAAGCCAAAGACGGTATCCAGGGAAAAACCGGAACCAAAATCCATCTTTAATCTGTTCAGCAGATATCTTATTATATATCAGCTGTTTAATACTGATATATATAACTGCCACATATTCAGGATATCTGCTATATAGCGAAATAATTGCGCAAAAAAGTTCCGGTGACTCGCCGCGACTTTTTTTTGTGATGAGTGGACCAGAGTGTCTGGAAAATCATTCCTGCAATCTGCACGCCCCACTTTTCGGTATATTTTGACATACATCTTGCGGAAAGCATTTTTCAGACACGCTCTAGTACATCGTTTTCGAAATAACTATACCACTCACTTGTCTGCGAATCCGATTGCACAGGTCTAAAAGCCTCAGCGTAGCCCGCTACGCCTGCGTTTTTATACCAGCACACTCGAATCCGCATCCTAGCGATTGATATAGTTATTTACGAAACGATGTACTAGTGGACTGCTATAGATTCATAATAATCAATATCTTCCAGTTCCCTGCCTGCTTCTATCTCATAAATCTGTGTATCATCCAGATGTTTCATGATCACTTTTTTTACCGCCTTTATCCCCTTCCAGAGAAAGCAGCTCATTGTAATATTTCCCGTCAAAAAATACATGGATTTCCCATTTTCCCCTGACAGGAAACACAGGCGATTCCTTTGGAAGTGTTTAAAAACACATGGATCAGTTCACAGATTGTCTCACTGGTAAGCCAGGGCTGATCAGACACAGTAAAAAGCACTGCATCTGCATCCAGGCTGGCATTCAGACCGATTTTTACAGAGGAAGAAATTCCATCTTCCGGATGGGGATTATACAAAACCTGTATTTCCTTTGTTTTCACTGCTTCTGCAATGGCATCATATTGAGTAATAACAATAATATTACAGATTATTTTTGCTGTGATATTATTTCTGTACAGGTTATTTAACTGAACAATATCTGAATTATTATCATTATTATTATCCTCAGTAATATCTGAATATTCCGAATAGATATTTTCTATTTTCTTCTTTGTATCATCCAGTTGTTCCAGCACATGTCGATACATAGGTATTCCGTCTATTTCATATAACAGTTTATTTGCCCCAAAACGGCGGCTGTTTCCAGCCGCCAGCATGATCATTGCAATTTTCAAAATAATTTATTCCTCCAAAAGGCTTCCGTAAGCCGCTACTGTATTCTTCCTTTCCAGTTCCTCAACAATGTGCTCTGCAGGTTCTTTCTCTCTGAGTATATCTGACTTGTTCAGATACACTCTGTATACTCTTTCTTCCACATCCTTAAAAAGTCCGCAGATAGAAGTCGCAATCTTTACAATATCTTCTTCAGTGATCGGAGCTTCCAGACTTTTCCTGAGAAATTCCGAGGTACGTTCCATACGGTAAGCACTCTGACTGATTGGCTGCCCCAGACAGTCCAGCCCGATCACACTGATCACAATGTCCGCACATCTGGGGATTACAGGCTCCCATTTCTCCGGGACTTTTACCGGATGATGCTTTGCTCCGTCCGCTTCCACAAGCATTACATCGCATAATTCTCTCAGTTCTTCCAGTTTTTCTTCTGTCAGAGACGCATATTTACCGGTGTCCTCCTCATATTCCGCAGCAATCACATATCTTTCTTTGTCCAGAAGTTCTTTTACCTTGACTGCATCTCCGCCCCGGGCAAACGGAAGTTCAGATTCTCCTGCCATATGGGTGGTCGTGGTAATGATCACTCTCTTTCCCTTATCGATCAGTTCATCTGTAAGACGGTAGATCAGGCTGGTCTTGCCGCCGCCGCCAACTACAGCGATCACAGGATATTTTTCATAATCAATCTGCAGCAGTTCCAGAAAATCGACCTGGTGCTTCATATGGCATCACTCCTTCTGAAAGCAGGATTTCCAATACACTGCCGGCAATACAGCGGGCTTTATCGGAAATCGTGAAACAGTTTTTCTTTTGTTCTTTGCGCGGATCAATATCTGCAATTTTCATCCCCTTCGGCACTGTAAATCCATCTCTGATCATGCCACGCAAAACTCCTGTAAGAGAAGCCCTGACAGGTGTATCTCCGATCCAGGCAAGGACCTGATCCTTCTCCACGATATCTGCAATCTTTGAGATACAATGGATTTCCCCTGCAGCAGGAGCATGGAGCACGCGCTCTTTTCCAAATCCTCCAATGATACCCGGAACTCCTGTGTTTGGCATAGCAGCGCCTTTTGTGATGATTCTGGCAAGATTGTGGCCTCTCATAGTCTCCACTACATAATCCACATCCTCACCTGCCACAAATCCCGGTCCAAGACCAACGGTTAGATCTGCCATCTCTCTGGTGGTTCCAAGATTCTTTTTTGCAAGAATTGCATCTATCAGTGCTGCAGGTCTGTATTTCTTAAGGACAGCTCCTTCTGTGTCTACCATAAGAGGAATTTCCCCTGCTTTCCAGACTGCCTCGCATTCCTCTACACTGTCAACTTTTCTGCACAGAACTCCTTCCACAGAAGACTGCCCGTCGTAAACAGCCTCGCAAAAAGAAACCATTCGCCTGATCGCAGTGGGTTTCTCACATTCCAGTACCAGAAGACGGTAGCCGCATCGGTATAATCTGTGGATCGTACCGCTGGCCAGATCACCGCCACCTCTTATTATTACAACATTTTCCGGTTTATTGTCAGATTTTGGGACATTTGTGTATCTGTTTGTCATCTTACTGTCTTTCCTCTTCTTGTCTCATTTTCATCCATTACTTTTTCCACCGCATTTACAATGTTCTCATAACCTGTGCAGCGGCAGAGATTTCCTGCCATATGTTTCCGGATCGCATCTCTTGATAATTTCTCTCCATGTTCCAGTAAAACAGTGGCAGACATGATAAATCCGGGAGTGCAGAAACCGCACTGTATGGCACCTTCTTCGATAAATGCCTCCTGAATCCTGGTAAGTTCTCCGTTTTTCTCCAGACCTTCCAGTGTACGGATATTTTTACCCTCCGCCCAGACTGCCAGATAAATACAGGAGTCAATAGTCTCTCCGTCTATGATTACTGTACAGGCACCACATTCTCCTACTTCACAGCCCTTTTTTACAGAAGTCAGTCCAAGGCGGTTGCGAAGCATATCAAGCAGTGACTCCCTTACATCTACATATTCTTCAACTTCTCTTCCGTTTACTGTACATCGTACAAGCTGCATCTGCTTTTTCATATGCGGTCACCTCCTGCAAGTTCTACGGTACGTCTCAATGCCCGTGCCGCAATTTCTCCGCCGATCTGAAGACGAAATGCCCTGGATGCTCTCCAGGAATCTCTCGGATTGATTTCCTCCCGAATCAGCTGTGCTGTCTTTTCATACAGGCTTTCTTCTATCTTCATGCCCTTCAAAGCCTCTTCTGCCTTTGTGCAGCGGTACGGAACCGGAGCTGCAACTCCAAAGGTAATGCGCACATCTTCTATCACTCCTGCCTGTTGATCTACCTTGCTCACCACACTACAGCTGATCGTTGCGATATCCATGGCATTTCGCATGGAATACTTAATATAATGACCATGATACCCTTCATATTCTTTTGCAGGAATGATCACATAGGTCAGGATCTCTCCCTGCCGCAGATCCACCCTGCCGGGTCCAAGATAGAAATCTTTTACAGGTACAAGACGGCCTTCCTTTCCATCTTCCAGCCTCAGCAGTGCGTTCAGGGAAAATACGGTCGGTGCACTGTCCGCACTGACTGCTCCGTTGCAGATGTTTCCACCGATAGTACCAATATTTCGTACCTGTGGTCCTCCTACCTGATCTACAGCCTCGCCAAGAACCGGAATATATTTCCTGATAATTGCATCATTTGTTATATGTGAGAAGACAGTTCCGGCACCAATATAAATATCTCCGTTATCCGCCATTTTTACACCCTGTATTTCTTTGATCCCATGGATGCTTACCAGAGAAGTTCCGGCAAATTTTCCCTCCCGGATTTTGATCAGCACATCACTTCCTCCTGAAATGATTCTGGCATCCGGATGTTCATTCAGTAATCTCACAGCATCTTTTACACTTTCAGCCTGATAATAGTTCTCAATATCGTACATAAAATCCCCTCCCCTCTAAATAAGTCCGGCCCTTATAAAGCCATCGATCAGTCTCTGTGGTGTCAGAGGATTTTCATTAAAGGCTACACCTGTTGCATGAAGTACTGCATTACGGATTGCCGGTGCACCCGGAATTGCCGGCGGTTCACCCAGTGCTTTGTTTCCGAAAGGTCCAATCGGATCATCAAGTTCCACAAAATCCGCCTTGATATCAGGAGTATCCATCATTGTCATCAGTTTATAGTCCAGCAGGGTTCCGTTCAGTGGTCTTCCTGTTTTCTCATCCAGAATGAGTTGCTCCGACAGACCGTATCCCATTCCCATAGACATACCGCCCTGTACCTGCATTTCAGCCAGTTTCGGATTAATAAGCTTACCGCTGTCATGCACATTAATGATATGAAGGATTTTAATCTTGCCAAGCTTTATGTCAACTTCCACTTCAGCAAAGCAGCATCCTGTGGCAATCGTATTTTTCTTTACCTGCTCGGAAACCTCTGCTGTAATAACAGAAGAATTGCCAAGACTGTAATAACTCTCCAATGCAAGATTTCCAAGAGATATTGCAGGATCTTTTCCTGCCATGATCCACCCATGATCAAGCCTCAGTTTCCTTGTCTCTTCAGGCAGCAGCTCTTTCGCATAATCCAGAATCTTTTTCTTCAGAAGATTTGCGCAGTCTTTAACAACTGTTCCCGTTACAAACGACTGTCTGGATGCATAGGCACCGGTATCAAATGGTGTTACATCAGTATCCTGGACTGTCTGGATATGAATATCACTGATATCCATATTTAAAACCTCAGCCGTCATCTGGGAAAATACCGTATCAGCACCCTGACCGATTTCTGTAGCTCCCAGCATCAGGCCAACACTTCCATCCTGATTCAGAGTCATTCTTGCGCCTGCAATTTCCAGTGAGATTGGCCATACACCTGTCTTATAGGAGAAAAGTGACATTCCGACACCTCTGCGGATATTACCTGTCTGGTTTGCATATTCTTTTCGTTTTTCTTCCCAGTGGATATATTCTGCACCTTTTTCCAGACATTCAAAAATTCCGTTGGTGTTTGCTGCGATTGGTTTCAGGTAAGCATCCTCATAATATCCTTTGATAAGATTTTTCTTTCTGAACTCCAGAGGATCCATCCCGATCTCTTTTGCAATATCATCCATAAAGCACTCAATTGCAAAACATACCTGCGGGATCCCGTATCCACGCATCGCTCCGCCTACCGGTGTATTCGTATAGACAGTATATGCCTCTCCTTTGATATTCGGACATGCATACTGCAGCCTCCAGGCAGTCAGGCCATTGGCTGCTATGGCGTGTCCATGAGAAGCATATGCTCCCTGATTGGAAATAGCCAGCATATCCTTTGCCAGAAGATGCCCTTCGTTATCAACACCTGCCGTCAGATCATACTCAATAGAATGACGGGTTCTGGTGTTGCAGAAAGTTTCCTCTCTGGTTATATCGAGTTTGACCGGTCTGCCGCCAACCTGCGTGGTAAGAAACGCATTTAACGGTTCATACAGCACATCCTGCTTATTTCCGAATCCTCCACCTATGTATGGCTTAATGACTCTGATCTTTCCCCATGGGATTCCAAGAGCCTGCCCGATCACACGCCGGACAATATGCGGAATCTGAGTGGAAGTCACAACTATGATCCTGCCATTTTCCATGTATGCACAGGAAATCGGATTCTCAATGTGGCAGTGCTGCACGATCGGGGTTTTATAACTGCGTTTTATAACTGTTTCGGATTCCTTCAGCCCTTCTTCCACATTTCCGATAAAGTAATTGGAACGGACAAGTACATTGTCCTTTTTATCGAGATGGATTGGCGGTTTGCTTCCATACATGGATTTACGCGGATGGATTTCTACCGGATATTCTTCATATTCAACTTCGATCAGGCGCAATGCCCTCTGAGCTGTGATTTCATCTTCTGCCACTACAGCAGCAATATCATCTCCGTAATAACGGACTCTTCCGGTAAGGATATTGCGGTCTGCAACATCCTGATGAGCCAGCTCCACAGACCAGGGATGTCCCGGCGTAGGATAACAATGATTCGGTACGTCTTTAAAAGTAACCACTTTTACTACGCCGTCCAGAGCCTCTGCTTTACTGGTATCGATTGATTTTACGATACCGTTTCCGATCTTTGCGTGATAGATTTTTGCCACCAGACAGTTGGCAGGAACCAGGTCATCAGTAAATTTTGCACGTCCTGTAACTTTGTCATAGGCATCTACTCTTGGAACACTCTTTCCAATCATGTTTTCACCTTCTCTGTATTTATTTTTGGTTATTATATAGAAGGAGCCGGACACACCCCAAGGTATCTGTCTGTTCCCCTCAGGACTTATGTCCGGCTCCGAACCATGCTACTTTCCTTCACCTGTTTTCTGACATCAGGCGAATTTACTTTTTATTTGCATAATTGTTATCTGTTTTCTGATTGAGTATAGCATATTTGGATATGAAATTGCAATCTTTTATTCAATTTTTACGTATTATTTTCCTATTAACAAAGTTGTCTGATTGGGTTACTGTTCACTGAGAATATCCTTTGTAGTAATGTATTACTAAGAACAGAGTGAACAGTAACCTGATTTACTTAACGTATTTCTGTCAATATTCCATGCAGGTCGCGGATAACGTGTCTTGGGCATTTCACTGCGCACATACCACAGCTCAGACATATGGATTCCTCGATCACTGCACAGTTGTCTTTTACTTTTATCGCACCGGCTGTGCAGGTCTTCTCGCAGATTCCGCAGCCGATACAGCTGACGTTACATTGCTTCTTTGCTTCTGCACCTTTTTTCTTATTGGAACATTTTACCACAATGTAGTTTGCACACTCATGGACATGGATCACTTTCTGCGGGCAGACTTTCGCACAGGCACCACAGCCAATGCATTTCTCCTCATCCACTTCCGCCACACCATACTCATTGATGAAAATGGCTCCAAATTTACATTTATCTATACAGGCTTTACATCCGATACATCCATCTGCACAGCCGGCTTCACCTTCGGCTGATCTGCACCCCCCATTACATGCAACTACAGCCGCGCGATATGGAAATTTCTTCTTTACTGCCATATTCAGCACTTCCTTTCATATGGTGTTCCGGTCAGAGGAAGACTATACTGTCTTTCACCATTCCATCTGAAATATGCATCTGCAATTGCAGGTGCAGTTGGGATAGAGGTAATCTCACCGATTCCAATGGCACCACAGGCTACATTCAGTCCCGGTTTGTCAACAACGATGGCATCGATTTTCGGAATCTCATGAGAGCGGAACAGACCAAGCGATCCATACTTGTCAATTGGTTTACAGTTCTCATCGATCGGATAATGCTCTCTCAGTGCAAATCCTATGGACATCACTACGCCGCCCTCAATCTGGCCTTCACAGGACAGTGGATTGACTGCTTTGCCCACATCATGTGCAGCAACCATTTCCTCAATCTTACCTGTTTTCTTATCCAGAATACATACCTGCGTCGCATAGCCGTAAGCTACATGTGAAACAGGATTCGGCACATTTGCGCCAAGAGGATCTGTCTTTGCAAGATATTCCCCATAATAAATTTTGCCGATCACATCATCAATGGTCTTACCTGCATTGCGGTCTTCCATAACCTTATCACAGGCTCTGCGGCAGGCTTCTCCTGTTACCAGAGTCTGTCTGGAGCCGGAAGTTGTACCTGAATCCGGTGCGAACCAGGTATTACTTCTCTCATATACAATATCTTCATGCTTCAGATCTGTATTGGTGACGACCATCTGTGTCAGGACTGTACCAAGTCCCTGGCCGATACAGGAAGCACCGGAATAGATGTGCAGCTTTTTATCTTTCTCAAATACGAGTTTCACGCGGCCTGTATCCGGGATACCGACACCGACACCGGCATTCTTCATGGCGCAGCCGATTCCCACCGGTTTTCCCTCTTCCAGAGCAGCATCATACTTCTCCTTTACAGCTTCCAGTGTCTCCACAAGACCTGTGGAATTATCTACGATCTGACCGTTCGGAAGCGTCTCACCGGGACGGATCGCATTGCGGTAACGGATTTCCCATGGAGTGGTACCTACTTTGTCTGCCATCATATTCAGCAGGGTTTCTGTTGCAAAACAGGTCTGGGTTACACCAAACCCGCGAAACGCTCCGGCAGGCGGATTGTTGGTATAATAAGCAGTTACCTTCAATCTCGAAATTCTCATAATGATAGGGACCTGCCGCATGAGTACATGCACGTTCCAGCACAGGACCGCCAAGTGAGGCAAAATGCACCTGTATCTGATGCTACTTTCGCTTTTACCCCCATGATATTGCCGTTCTCATCGCAGCCCATGGTCATATCCATATAAAACGGATGACGCTTCGGATGAACCAGCAGGGATTCTGCTCTGGCCAGTTTCATCTTCACCGGTTTCTTGGTAGCATAAGTGAGCAGCGCAGCCAGATGCTGTACTGTCATATCTTCCTTTCCGCCGAATCCGCCGCCTACAAGTGCATTCTGTACCTTTACTCTGTCCGTTCCAAGTAACAGGGAACACTCATGTAATGTCTGGTGTGCAGACTGATCTGTGGAATATACGAAAATATCTCCGTCCTCATCATACAAAGCCACTGCGCACTCAGGCTCAAGAAATGCATGTTCTGTCCATGGGGTTTCAAAATGATGACTGATCACATATTTGGAATTACGGATTGCTTCATCTGCATTTCCTCTGCTGATATGTTTATGTGCACAGATATTATTTTCTTCTTCATCAAATACCTTCGGTGCATCCTCTGCCGCTGCTTCCTCAATTGTACGAATATGAGGCAGCACTTCATATTTTACTTTGATTAGTTTCTTAGCTTTCTCAGCTGTTTCTCTGTCTTTTGCAGCAATAACGGCAATGGCATCTCCAAGATAATGTGTCAGACCCCCTACAGGTATCAGTGAATACTGATCATGTTTCAGATGTCCGATCTTATTCTCTCCCGGAATGTCCTCTGCTGTTAATACCGCTTCTACCCCGGAAAGTGCCTTTGCTGCTGCTGTATCGATCTCAAGTACACGTGCACGTGGATATTTACTTCTGAGTGCCACCCCATACAGCATTCCGTCAAAGTAAAAATCATCCGGATATTTGCCGGTTCCCAGTACTTTCTCCTCCACATCCACTCTGGATACTCTATGTCCTATATTCCAGTCCGGATCCAGATCATCCGGAATCACACCCGTCTTTAAAACTTTCGCAGCCAGCCTTACTGCATCCATAATTTTTACATAGCCCGTGCAGCGGCAATAGTTATTGCGCAGTGCATATTTAATCTCATCATCTGTGGGCTCTTTGTTCACGTCCAGAAGAGCCTTTGTACACATTACCATACCCGGAATACAGAATCCACACTGAACAGCACCTGCTTTTCCATAAGCGTAGGTATAGACTTCCCTCTCCCATTCAGTCAGTCCTTCTACTGTGATCACTGTCCTGCCATCCAGTAAATCTGTGTCCGGCACACATGCCTTGCATGTTTTTCCGTCAATTATAACTGTACAGGCTCCGCAGGCTCCTTCACTGCAGCCGTCCTTCACTGAAGTCAGATGAAGTTCATCCCTCAAAAAGCGCAGTAGTTTCTGATTTCCGGTCGGTTCGACCTTTTGTCCATTGACTGTAAATACTGCCATATCGGACTCTCCTTTCTTTTTCGCACGTCTGCCAATTAGGGCAGTCAGCCAGAGTTTACCTCTTTCTGTTTTTTATCTGCCTGTGATACCGCATGAATTTATTACAAAAGTAACATGCGGCCGCGATTCAGCCTGATATGCAACACTGTCCACAGCCTTTTTCTGCTGTGGACAGCGTTAAATATTTCTTTATAAGTTATCTGATATTACAAATTTAAAATTATTTTACAGCTCTAGGATCATCATTTCATGATCAGATAGCTGTAATCATCAATCACTGCACAGATCAGTCTGCGAAGACCTTCGTACAACTTATCATTTGCATCATCTGCCTTGCAGTCGGAAATCTGACCAAGGAGACGAACCTTACACTCTTTTGTCTCCGGATTGATCACTGCAAATCCATCATTTGTGCTGTCTGCCATATCTGCCTCAGAAGCAAATAATGTGAATTTATCCTTGTACGGTGCACTTGCATATGGACAGAAGCTCTTGCAGTTACCGCATTCGTTACACATGTAATCCACATGGATCACCTGATTCATTGCCATTCCCGGAACTTTGATGGAGATGTTTGCTCTGTTTGGACATACATCTACACAATTCTCACAGACTTTATTACAGGTCAGACAGCGCTCACTTTCGTTCGCAGCGTCCTTGCTTTCTTTGAGTATTGCTTTTTTGGAGTAACAGTCTTTTTCTGTTCCCGGTACAGGCTGTCCTTTTACAATATCATGTCCAAGGATTGCTTTTGCAGCAACCTGTGCGTCGCGGATCGCTTCTACGATCGTAGCAGCTCCCCTTGCACCGTCACCGACAACGTAAACGCCTTCTGCACTTGTCTCCATTGTCTTATCATTGATGCGGGCTTTTCCGCGCTCATTGACCGCAATACCATTTGCTTCATAGAACTCAGTCGGAACTTTCTCGCCAACTGCAACGATCACTGTATCAGCCAAAACTTCTTCTGTTTCGCCCGTTTCTGTTACACCTGCACGTCCGGAAGCATCCATGCTGCCAAGTTCCATCTTCTTACAGAGCAGTTTGCCGTTTTCCAGTAGATACAGGAGAAAGAAGTTCATTTGAACTCTACGCCCTCTTCCAGTACTTCCAGTAACTCATCTTCTGCTGCTGGCATATAGCGTTTGGTTCTTCTGTATACCAGGTAAACATGTTCTACACCTTCTGTACGTTTCGCAGCTCTTGCAGTATCCATGGCAGTGTTACCGCCACCGATCACAACTACATTTTTACCCAGCGCAACCTTACCGCCAGTTGCTTTGAAATCTCTTAAGAATTTCAGAGCATTGAT
>ENA-OQBD01000866-OQBD01000866.1-human-gut-metagenome-genome-assembly--contig:-NODE-866-length-15210-cov-6.458065_pt1 | contig 15210 bp, 14 predicted proteins | sample MGYA00242742_ERZ504543 | MGnify/ENA primary metagenome ERZ504543 (study PRJEB26092, sample SAMD00036239) | human gut metagenome | host: Homo sapiens | study: EMG produced TPA metagenomics assembly of... | reverse complement strand
AAGAGTAAATCGGAGGAAAGTATATGTGTAAAGTAATTGCTATTGCAAATCAGAAAGGCGGAGTAGCCAAAACAACGACAACAATCAATCTGGGAGCCGGACTGGTGAAGTCAGGGAAAAAAGTAGTCCTGGTAGATGCTGATCCACAGGGGCACTTGACAATGGGATTGGGATTCCCTAAAAATCTCAAGGTAACATTAAAAAGCATGATGGAGAACATTATCATGGGACTGGAATTTGATCCGAAAGAAGCAATTCTGCACCATGAAGAAGGTGTTGACCTAATTCCGTCCAATAAATTGCTTGCCGGAATGGATATGTCTTTATTTACAGTAGAGGACAGAGAAAAGGTGCTGAAAGAGTATCTGGAACTGCTGAAGGATGAGTATGATTATATTCTGATTGACTGTATGCCATCCCTGGGAATGCTGACGCTCAATGCTTTGAGTGCAGCGGACAGTGTTCTGATTCCAGTGCAGCCACAATATTATGCGGCAGATGGACTCATGGAATTACTGAAAGTAGTTAAGGGAATCCATCAGAGGTTCAATCCGGATTTACAGATAGAAGGCATTTTATTCACAATGGATAATTGCCGTTACAATAATGCAAAGAGAAACAAACAGGCAATTAAAACTACATATGGAAATGACATTAAGATTTTTGAGCAGACGATTCCGAGAACGGAAAGTCTTGCAGAAACAGCATCTGAAGGTGTAAGTATATTTGCTTATGATGGAAAAAGCAAAGGGGCAGACAGTTACAGAGAACTGGTTCAGGAGGTGTTGAAACATGCGTAGACCGAAAAAAGAGATTCAGCTTACCTCTTATGATGAGTTACTGGGATTAGAAGAATCACCGGAAAAGAGTATGAACCAGGTTGTGGAAATAGAACTGGAAAAGCTCTATCCTTTCAAAAATCATCCATTTCATGTAAGCGATGATGAAAAAATGGCTGAGACAGTAGAGAGTATTAAAAACTACGGTGTTTTAAATCCTGCTCTGGTAAGACCCCGATCAGAAGGTGGATATGAACTGATTTCAGGTCACAGGAGAAAAAGAGGCTGTGAACTGTGTGGCAAAACAACTATGCCGGTCCTTGTCCGAAACTATACAGATGATGAAGCTGTCATAATTATGGTCGATTCCAACATTCAGCGTGAAAATATTCTGCCAAGTGAAAAGGCCCATGCCTATAAGATGAAATATGATGCTATGAAGCACCAGGGAAGTAAAGGTGAAAAATATACGGCAGATATGGTTGGTGAAACAGCCGGGGACAGTGGAAGAACTGTGCAGAGATATATCCGTCTGGCTTCATTATCAGATGGATTATTGGAATATGTGGACGATAATAAAATCCCTATGATAGTGGGAGAAAAATTGTCTTATCTGAAACCACAGGAACAGGAATGGCTTCTGGAAGGAATTGTCAACAGTAATATCTTTCCGACAAAACAACAGGCAGAACAGTTAAAAGAATGCAGTGCAAATGGAAAATTAAATCAGGGTTATATCTATGCCGTTTTATTGAAAAAAGAAAACAGTAAAATCAATGTAACCATTCCGGCAAAAAGAATCGGCAATTATTTTCCAGAGACATATTCTAAAGAACAGATAGAAGAAGTTATTTTTATGCTTTTGGATAAATGGAAACAAAACAGAGAAGGAGTAGCAGATGCAGAAGATACAGTTTGATTATTTTACGGGAATGGAAGCGGAACAATATAGCTTTTATCGTGTCCCGAAAGTGCTGTTTACAGAACCATGCTTTAAAGCTCTTTCTTGTGAAGCAAAGGTATTATACGGTCTGATGCTGGACCGTATGAGCCTGAGCATTAAGAACCGATGGCTGGATTCAGAGGACAGAGTATATATTATTTTCACGGTGGAAGAAATTGCAGAGCTGATGAACTGTGGAACCCAAAAGGCAGTGAAGCTGGTAAAAGAGCTGGACAGTAATAATGGGATTGGACTGATTGAAAAGAAACGTCTGGGTCTGGGAAAGCCTAATGTTATTTATGTGAAAAATTTTATGCTCAGAGAAGTGCCAGACCAAAAGCCGATGGATAGCTGTGCAGATTTGCAATCAGAGCAGAAAAATTATAGAAAATGTGCAGATCTGCAATCTGAGCAGGGAAACCATGAAGAGTGTGCAAATCTGCAATCAGAAGCTGAGAATAGGGAAAAAACAGGCACTTTTCTGAATTGTGAAAATCATCATTCAGGAGTAGTGAAAACCACAATTCAGGATTGTGTGGAATCACAATTACAGAATGGTGAAAATCACAATTCAGGAATGATGAAAACCACAAATCAAGAATTTCCAGAATCACAATTCCAAAATAGTGAAAATCATCATTCAAGAATAGTGGAAATCACAAATCCAGAATGCCCGAAATCACAATCTAATAATACTGATATTAACAAGACTGATATTAGTGAAACTGAGATAAATCAATCTTATCCAATCACATCAGGTAATTCCAAAAAGAAAAAAGATGTGATGGAGGAGATGAGAGCATATCGAGAGGTAATTCATGAAAACATAGATTATCAATATCATGCCAAGGAAGATGTAGATGAACTGGTAGAACTGATAATTGAAGTTATGATGATGCCGGAGGACAGTATGATTCGCATTGCGGGAGTAGAAAAGCCAGTTGCTTTGGTGAAAAGCAGGTTTATGAAACTGAACTATTCGCATATCGAATATGTGCTGTTCTGTCTGAACCGGAATACGACCAAGGTTGGGAATATTAAAGCCTATCTTCTGACCGCCCTGTATAATGCCCCGGCAACGATAAACAGTTATTATCAGGCAGAAGTTAATCACGATATGTATGGAGGATAAAGGAACATGAAGAAGATGATTAAAAAAGTGATAGCACCAGTGCTGGTGATTACAGTATTGTTTACAGTATTAAGACCGTTTTGTATCCAGGATGGGGAGTGCAATTATTTCTTGCTGTTACTTCTGATGGGGATACCGTTTGGAATTGGAAAAATGTGTGTCTGGATGGTTCCAAGAGGTTTTGATCTTGGAGGAACACTGGCAGTATGGACAATGAATTTTCTGATCGGAGGATTGATAGGAAGTGTCGTATTGCTGGCAATGATTGGACAGGCAATCATTTATCTTAGTGTTTTCCTGCTCACAGTTATTACAGGAATACATAAAATACCGAGAATAAAATGAAATAGATCTTTTGAAAAGCAGCTAAGACAAAATTAGCTGCTTTTTTTTCTGGAAACTTTGCGACACAATGTCGTAAAGCTGGGATAAATTGCAGGAAAGGAGACACCGTATTGAGCAATCGTGCAATTTCCACAGAACTTATTGAATTGGGAGAACGGATCAGAAAACGCAGACAGGAAATGAAGTTGTCACAGGAATCTTTTGCGGAAAAAGCAGGTATCAGTGTCAATACGGTCAGCAGGATAGAAGGAGGGCAAACGGCAATGTCTGTTGAGATTTTCAGGAAGATGATTGAGATCCTGGAAACAGATGCCAATATCCTGATGGGAAAAGAGGGGGACGATGCAGAAAAAAGAAAGCAGTTTGAGGAAGTATTTTATCGTATTCAGAAGATGGAATGGAAAGAGCAGAAAATTATTATGCAGACAATAGATTCGCTGATAGACAAGTTTTAAATGAGTACAGGTGAAAATTTCACCATATATGGGGTGTAAAACAAAAAAACATCCCCATATATGCTAAGGATAATAGATTTTTTGTGCTGTTAAAATAGCAAACAGAGAGAAAGAGACAGAAACAAGGAAGGGAGACAGGATTGATGACCAGACAAGAAAATTTAATCTATCGGAAGCAGTGTCCCTATGATGCAATGGGAGACTATTCTGTTTTGATGGAAAATGAAAAGAACATAAAAACGGAAAGAAATGCAAAGAAGTCTGACCGGGACATCAGACGGAAAATAAAATAGAGGATGCTGTAAATTAGCAGAAAGGGCAGTAAGGAAGTTTCAGGCTCTCGTTAAAAAAAACGGGTGTGCCGGAAGCTGTTTTTTTACTGCCCTTTTGTCAGTAAATCAGTAATAATCCTATCCTTTCTGCTGATGGGCTCCTGTTGCCAGTAGGCAGAAAGGTGGTAATTATGCTGACATTGCAGGAATTGAAACAGGTTGTAGGTAACAGGAAAGAAAAAAGAAAGGTTCCGTCCGCCAGGTATTTGAGAGAAAACGATGTGGCAGTTGTAAAGCATAGACTGATAGATGGTGCGGAAATTATTGCGTATCAGACAGGATATGTTTTCTATTGTGCAGGTGATTATGGAACGGTTTTTCCTTTATTTACCTGTCGAGATTATGTATATGAAGCAGGAAGAAAAATAACAGTTGTTAAGGAAGATTTTTTTGATAATCAGCCCTGGTATGTGCGGTTGATATTAGAAGGTGAAGATCGGCTGTGCAGGAACAGGGAGGTACGAGAACATAATAATTGCATTTCATACAGCCATATTTCAGAAGGCTGGTGCGAATTGGTGGATAAAAGGCAGAATGTACTTGAAAAACTGATTATAGAAGAAGCTATTGGAGAATTCATGGATCTGCTGACTGACCGGCAGAGACAGGTGATCCATCAAATTTATTTTCAGCAACGGACACAAAGAGAAGTGTCACGGGTGTTTGGAATTACAGAACCGGCAGTATCAAAATGTATTTCACAGGCAAAGCAGAAAATGAGAAGAAATGCAGGCAGACTGACCGGAGTGCTTCAGAAGGGAGAATAAAAGATGCGTGGTAAAAAACCAAAGGAAAGACAACGGTATGTGCTGCGTGTAAATGAAACTCTCGTAGAAGTTACCAGAGACGTATATCTGGCATGGTACCAGTCAAGAAGAAAAGAAAGATACCAGCTTGAAAAAATGCAGAAAAATGGTGTATGCGGAATAGAAAAAGTAGGAGAAACGAGTTACAACAGTTATTTGCATATATTATCACCAGAAGAAATAGTCATCAGGGTGTCAGAAATACAAGAGCTGCAGGAAGCACTGAAATATTTGTCTGAAGAAGAAATGGAATTGATAAGACTATTATTTTTGAAGAGTACACAGTTAAAAAAACAGCACAGTATTTCGGGTGTTGTACAAAGACAATCAGAAACAGGAAAAACAAAGTATTGCAGAAACTAAAAGACAGGCTGGAAACTTTGTAAGTTTTTGCTGTTTCAAAAAATTTTCTAAAAAAATTTCAAACAGGTTAATTTTTGCCCTTTCACACATGCGGTTAGTGGAGGGGCAAATGTCTATTTTAATTCAAAACAATAAATTCCCTCCTAAAAGTGAACCTTGACAATTTCATATCAGCAGCAAGAGGATACCTGAATTTCCCAGCTACGCATCTGGCGGCGGGTATTCGGTGGCAACGTGAAGGGCAATGGATGAGAGGCACCCTTGGCAGGAATGATTACGAATTACCTCTTGCGGCTTAATAGCTCAATCCTGTTTTTATTTAAAAGTCAATCCAAGACACAAGGGAGGTGGTTTCTATGATTGATTCATGCAGGTGTAAGCCTGAACGAAAGTGGAGTAAATTATTGAAGAAAGAGAGGACTCAGTCAAAATGAAAATGCGATTTAAAAGATTCTTGTCGGGATTTATGGCAGTTGCAACTTTGGCGTCTGTTATCGTTCAACCAGTCACGGTTTCTGCTTCTGAATTAGAACCGGAGACAACTTCATTTGAACAGCAATATCCGGAACTGCAGGATGTGCAGGATACTCTTGACAAAGACGAAATTGTGAAAGCAAAGGATATTGAGATTCCCTATGGAGAAGAATTTAAAGTGGAAGTCGATCTGTCCGGTATAGAGGGCGTGAATGAAAAAAAGGTGAAAGTTTTATTCCATGAAGCAAAGAGTGAAGCCGGTACAGATTTTGACGCACATACACCGGATACCTACAAAGCTGTCTATGCAGTAGAGCCAGTCAGCGGTCACCCAGCTTACAGAGTAAGCAGAAACATTACGGTAAAAGAGCCGGAAACAGAAGCACAGACAAAGAGTTCTTCTGAAAATACAGATGGTGAAGGAAATGCCGGTGAAACAGAAGATTCCGGTAATGCGGATGAAGATGCTGATTCGGACGGGTCAAAAGAAATTGTAACTGATCTTACAGATGAGCAGGAAGTGACGACAGATGAAGAATCCGGTCTGGCTGTTTCAGAAGTAATGGATCAGGCAGCGGAGAACGGTATCGACCTTTATTCTATGGAAGAAGGAGAAGCGGTTACTTTCATGGCAACAGACATTGCAACACAGAGTACCAAGAAAGTTACAGTAACAAGAGGAACCTGTTATCAGTATTCGGATTACGGGTATGGAAGTTATCTGACTTACAAATATACGGTTCAGTTTGGTAATGTTTCTGCAACAGCATATTGCGTGGAGCCTTCTAAATCCAGTCCGGGAAGTGGTACTTATGATATTACAAAGCTCAGTGATGGTAAGAAGCTGGCAAAGGTTTGTTACTATGGCACAAAGGCTTCCGGTGATGAAGGATTTTTCACAGAGGAAAATGGATATGGAAACCTAAGTGCAGGTGCCAGATTTATTCTGGTACATCTGGCAGCATCTTATGCTAATGGTGGAGATTCTGCCTTTTCCGGTGCAAGCGGTACAGCAAAGACACTTGCAATGAAACTGTATAATTACTGTATTTCACAGCCGGAGATTCCAGATGTAGATATGAGTTTTTCTGATGCAGATGTGACAGCCTATGTAGATGGCAACAGCCAGAGAACAAAGGAAATCATTTTTAAAGCAGATGAACTGCAGAGTATCACAATGAAACTTCCAAGTGGTGTGAAACTTCACAACGTGACAACCGGAAAGACAAGCAAAGCTGGTGAAGCAGTGGAAATCAGTGGTGGAACCAAGTTTTACTTATCTGCACCTCTTACACAGGTACAGGATGTCGCAGGAAGCTGGTCGGCAACGATGAAAGGCAGTGTAACAAAAGATTATTCTGCATATAAGATCAGTACCGGATCTGGTTCACAGGACCTGGCCCTGGTATTTGGTGAAGGTGTTGATGATGAGAAATATGTGGACTTCAAAGTAACCTGGGTGCAGCACGCAAGTGTGAAGGTGATTAAAAAAGATGCAAAAGCAGACGCAAAGCTGTCTGGTGCAGTGTTTGGTTTATACAGTGATGCAAACTGTACAAATCTGATCACAAAGTTACCGGCAACCGATGCGAACGGGGAATCGTCCGTACAGATCATTAAGACACAGGACACTGTATATCTGAAAGAGATTACAGCTCCGACAGGATACCGTATCAATGCAACTGCCTACAATGTAAAACTGGAAGTCAGCAAAACAACGACTGTGACTGTTCCGGATGAAGAACAGATGGGACAGCTGACTGTTTATAAAGAAGGTCAGGTTCTGACAGGTGCAGATGTCACCGAGAATGGAACAACATTTAAGTATGAGAAACGCAGACAGAAAGGTGCGATTTATGATGTGTATGCCGGAGCAGATATTAAAACTGCTTATGGTGCCAAGGTTTACAGCAAGGGTGATCTGGTCAAAGAGAATCTGACAACAGACTCGAATGGGGCAGTCATTCTGAAAAACCTGCATCTTGGTACATATATCATCAAAGAAAAACAGGCTCCGACCGGATTTTATAATGCCGGGGAAGAAAAGTCAGTCACTCTTTCTTATGCAGGACAGAATGTAGATGTTGTTTTTTCTGAGACAACTTTTACGAATGACAGACAGAAAGCAGAAGTAGTTGTGACAAAGCAGGATAAGGATACAGAAAATCCTCTGGATGGAGGAATTTTTGGACTTTATGCAGCCAGTGACATTAAAAATGCAGATGGAACGGTTGTTGTAAAGAAAGGCACTCTGATTGAGAAAGTGACAACTGGAAATGATGGAACGGCGAAGTTTACCGCAGATCTGCCGCTGGGATTTTCCTATGATGTAAAGGAAGTACAGGCTCCGGAAGGCTATCTGAGAAATGCGGATGATGTCTATACGTTTACTTTTTCTTATACAAACGATAAGGAAGCGAAACTGACATTTAAGCATACCTTCAAAAACGAGCGTGTGACAGCAAAGATTTCCTTACAGAAGCAGGACAAAGAAACAAAGAAGGCTGTTCCACAGGGAGATGCTACTTTAGAAAAGGCAGTCTATGGACTATATGCCCGTGAGGATATTGTCCATCCGGATGGAGCAACTGGTGTGATCTACGAAGCGGGTGAGCAGGTTGCCACTCTTACAACAGATAAGAATGGACAGGCTTCTGTAGATGGATTATATCTTGGCAATTACTATGTAAAAGAGATTACTCCTCCAACGGGTTACCTGGCAGATGAAGAAGAACATGATCTGGTCTGCAACTATGAGGGTGATTTTGTAGCGGAAGTAAAACGTGACTGTCTGTCTCTGGAACAGGTAATGAAGCAGCCATTTGAAATCATCAAGGCAGCGAACAACGGAAAGACAGATGCCGATTTACTGAAAGGTGCAGGATTTACCGCTTATCTGGTATCTTCCCTGACAGTAAAAGAAGATGGCAGCTATGACTTTGGTTCTGCTAAGCCGGTAGTGATCGGGGAAAATGGTGCAACAGAGATCTTTACAGATGAGAAAGGGTATGCCCGCAGTATTGCGATTCCTTATGGAACATACATCGTCCGTGAAACAACCACACCACATAATTACACTCCGGTCAATGATTTCATCGTACAGATTACAGAGAATCATCCGACTACACCGCAGGTATGGAGGGTGCTGCTTGACAAAGAGTTTGAAGCGAAGCTGAAGATCATCAAACAGGACGATGAGACAAAGAAAGCAGTCCTTCAGAAAAATACGGAGTTTAAGATTTTTAACCTGGATACAGAAAAGTATGTGGAGCAGGTAACAACGTATCCGACGACGGTAAAACACAAATCTTATTTTACAGATGAGCAGGGATACTTAATCCTTCCACAGAATCTGAAGATCGGACATTACCGTATTGAGGAAGTGAACGCACCTTATGGATATACGCTCAATGAGAATTACTATGAGGTGGATGTAGATTCCAATACAGCATATCAGATGGACGGAACTTCCGGCGATGTGATCATTGAGATTGCATACGAGAATCATCCGGTCAAGGGAGAACTGAACATTGTAAAACAAGGCGAGGTCTTAAATGGTTACAAAGATGATTTTGCTTATCAGAAAGAAACTCTGGAGGGAGCAGTCTTTGAGGTATATGCTGCCGAGGATATTTATACAGCAGACTTCCAGAAAGATGATAACGAAAACCGTATCCTGGAGTATGCTTCTGGGGCATTGGTAGGAACTATTATCACAGATAAAGATGGAAAGGCACAGATCACAGACCTTCCACTTGGAACCTATAAGATTGTTGAAAAGACAGCACCAGAGGGATTTGTGTTAAATGAAGAAGCACAGACAGTAACATTTGAATACAAAGACCAGAAAACACCAGTTATTGAGCAGACAGCAACCTTTGAGAATGACCGCCAGAAAGTGGAAGTGTCCGTAGTAAAACAGGATGCAGAGACAGAAACGGTTGTGGCAGGTGCAGAGTTTGGTATCTATGCAAAAGAAGATATTCTGGCACATGAAGAAGTGATTGTAAAGGCAGATACCTTACTTGGAAAAGCAGTTAGTGGAGAAGATGGAAAGGCAGTATTTGACGTTGACCTTCCATTCGGTACTTACTATATCAAAGAACTTGCAGCTCCGGCAGGGTATGTCTCTTCTTTTGAGACTTTGGAAGTGACTGCCAAATATCAGGGACAGGATGTGAAAGTGGTAGAGCTGGAATCTGTATTTAAGAACCAGCCGACAAAAGTAACCTTTACGAAGTCCGATATTACGACAGGCGTGGAGCTTTCCGGGGCGACGCTTACGGTGCTTGATAAGGATGGAAATGTGGTAGATACATGGAAGTCTGTAAAGGGTGAGGAACATCTGATTGAAAGACTCACAGCCGGGGAGACATATACTCTTCGTGAAGAAATGGCTCCTTATGGCTATCTGATGGCGGAAGAAGTTTCCTTTACGGTGGACGCTACTGCTGAGATCCAGAAGGTAGAGATGAAAGATGCAGTGCCAACCGGAACGCTTATCATCAATAAAAAAGGGTGAGTTCCTGGAGAAAGTATCTGCACTGGATTCCATTGGCGGATGGATGAAGCATCTGTTTGAATATCTTTCCGGTTCCCTGAAAGATGTTACTTTTGAGGTTTATGCCTTAGAAGATATAAAAGCGGCAGATGGTGAGAGTGAAGATTATTACAAAAAGGATACACTGGTGGCAACGATCACGACGGATGAAACAGGCGTGGCGAAACTGACAGACCTTCCTCTTGGCAAATACTATGTTAAAGAGAAAGAGACAGCAAGTGGATATGTCCTGGATGGAGAAATCCGTGAAGTGGATCTGACTTACCGTGATCAGAATACCACAGTTGTTACTTATTCCGCTGACTGGCAGAACAAACGCCAGAGGGCAGAAGTAAACGTGTTAAAGAAAGAAAAAGATTCCGACCGTGTATTGGAAGGGGCTGTATTTGCCTTGTGCAATAAAGAAGATATTGTCAATGCAAAAGGCGATGTGATCCTGAAAGCGGATACGGTTATTGAAGAGCAGGCTACGGATAAGGAAGGAAAACTGACCTTTACGGCAGATCTGCCACTTGGCTATACCTACTATGTGAAAGAAACTTCCCCGGCACCGGGATTTGCAACAACAGACCAGGTACAGGAATTTACTTTTGAATATGGTGGGGCAGATAAGGAAACACTGTCTTATGCGTTCACTTTTGAAGATGAGCCGACAACCGTAGAGTTTACCAAAACATCTCTGACAGACGGAAAGGAGATTGAGGGAGCAAAACTGAAAGTTACAGATGAGAGTGGAAAAACTGTGGATGAATGGACTTCCGGTAAAGAACCACATATCATCAAAGAACTGACCGCTGGCAAGAAGTACACCATGACAGAAACACTTCCTGGGGACGGTTATGTGACAGCAGAGAGCATCACTTTTACGGTGGAAGATACCGGTGAAGTACAGAAAGTGGAAATGAAGGATGATGTGACAAAAGTGCAGATTTCCAAGACCGATATTTCTGGTAAGGAGCTGCCAGGAGCAAAACTGACGATCCTTGATAAAGATGGAAAGACCGTAGAAAGCTGGACATCTGAGAAAAAACCACACTATATTGAGATGCTTCCAATCGGGGAATATACCCTCCGTGAAGAAACTGCACCGGATGGTTATCTGGTTGCAGAGGATGTGAAATTTGCGGTCAAAGATACTGGAGAAATCCAGAAGGTTGTGATGAAGGATGAGGCGAAACCGGAGAAAACTCCAACAGAGACACCGACGGAAACACCAGAAACCACACCAACACCGGAGACGAAAACCACAGAAGAAACAAAGAAATCGACTTCACCAAAGACAGGAGATAATACACCGATTCTGTTCTGGATTCTGCTTGCAGGGGCTGGAATGGCTGGTCTTGGTGGAACAGTGATTCTTCGCAAAAAGAAGAAATAAGAAAGCATAAGATTTCTTAGTAATGGATGAGGGCATTTATGGACACAGGATTCATAGATGCCCTCTTATAAAATTTCAAGAGAAGTGAAGGGAGAAAAGAAGATGACAAAAACAGTATTGATCGTTGCTGCGGCTGCAGTATTTCTGGTATATGGATTTGTCCTTTGGTGCTGTATCAAAGTGGGGGCAGAATCAGAAAAGGAATATATGAAACTGGCAGAAAAGAGAGGAAAGGAGCAGCAATGTGATAAATGAGGATAAGACAGCAGTGAAAGAAGAAAGGGCGTGGTGTGATTGCAGGATGAAGTGAATGAGAAAACAGTCTCACTTTGTATCCGCTGTGGTAAGGTCACTGCCAACCTGCTGAAAGCTGCCATGGTAAAGGCTCTTGCAAAGATGGAGCAGGAGAAAAAACAGCAGGGACAGAAAATAAGCCAGAAGCAGCCTCAGAAGGAAAAGGAGGACAAGACCTATAAGGGAAAACAGAGTCTTGATAAGCTGATGAAGCAGAATGCACAGCTGTCCAACATTGAGATTACAGATGGAAACATCAAGTCTTTTAAACGGGTAGCAAAAAAGTACAGCATTGATTTCAGTCTGGAAAAAAGATGTGACCGCTGACCCGCCAAGATATTATGTGTTCTTTAAGGCAAGAGATGCCGATGTGATGACTGCCGCTTTTAAGGAATATACAGGACAGACATTGAATAAGGACAAAAAACCATCTGTGAGGAAGAAGTTACAGCAGGCAATCACCAAATCGCTTGCAAAGCACAGAGAACTGGAGAAAACAAAAGGAAAGGAGAAGGAGCCGTCGTTATGAGCAGATTACAGAAGTTGCTTGGTGTAGGAAAAGGATACCTGGAGAGATTACCGCCAGTGGATGTACATAAGCTGCTTCGGATTGTTCTGATGAATCTTCCGTATATCGTGATCTTTTATGTGGGAAATAAGCTGGCATGGTTATATCAATACTGTGTAGGTGATTCCATGATAGAAAGACTGATGGTACTGGTCTTAAATTTCCAGATGGCATTTAGCAGGATTCTCCCAAGTATGCATAAAAATGAATTGCTGGTTGGGCTTACTGGAGCCGTGGCAGTGAAGCTAATGGTCTACATGAAAGGAAAAAATGCCAAAAAGTTCCGGCAGGGAGTGGAGTATGGTTCGGCAAGATGGGGGACGGCAAAAGACATTGCACCCTTTATCGACCCAGTATTTGAGAACAATATTCTGCTGACCATGACAGAACGGCTGACCATGAATGGCAGACCAAAGAATCCGAAATTTGCGAGGAACAAGAACGTGATCGTGATTGGCGGATCTGGCTCAGGAAAGACACGTTTTTATGTAAAACCCAACTTGATGCAGATGGGAAAATACATCAGTTATGTGGTCACGGACCCGAAAGGGACGATCATCATTGAGTGCGGAAAGATGCTGGTACGGCATGGATATAAAGTGAAAGTATTGAATACGATCAATTTTTTCCAAGAGTATGCATTATAACCCCTTCCACTATATCCATTCAGAAAAGGATATTTTGAAACTGGTAAATACGATTATGGTAAACACAAAAGGGGAAGGCGAGAAGTCCAGTGAGGATTTCTGGACGAGTGCGACACGTTCGCAGGCGGTAAAAAGTCTGCGCACAGTGTTGGTTTATTAAATAATAACCAGTCTGTGAACTGGTAATCCGATAGGTGGAATGATGGGGTAACGCCCTGAAACGTCTATCCTTGACGGACTTGCGTCAGCTGTAATGGTTGGGGTGAGAAGCTCCGTGACAACGACCGAGAGTAGTCGTAGGAATCTGCCAAAAGATTCTCGAAAACGCCCCAGAGGTGGGGTGCGCTACCTATAGGTCTAGGATCTATAAAATATCTATGATTAGAATGTTTACTTTGGCGAGTAAACTGACGAAAACTGCGAATGTACGGTTCTAAAAGAAGACCATATAGAAATGTATGGGTGCGTTAAAGCGCAGTCAGTGTGGTTCAGTAGAAATTCGCCCTACGAACGACCATGTTGTGTTACAGGCACATCCAAGCTGACAGGACTATAGCAGAGATCTAAGGATATATGTACAGATAGGATTATCGGAACGTGGAAAGGCACCAGATTCCATTAGGGGATAGCCTGACGAAGAAAATAAGCAGGTGAACTGGTGCTGAAAAGCCGTGATCGAACTTATGATGAGTTCTGCGAAAAAGAGGAACTCGGAGGAATGGTCACAAGTCGGTTGAAATAAACAGGCATTATTCAGTCTAATGATAAGGATTACGAGTAAGACCAAAAGGGTCACTTTCGAGAGGAGGTGATGCCTTATGCCAAAGAAAAGTAAAACATTATGTGTAGATGACTTGCGTCATGCGGAGTACTACGGAATGCAAGGTACTTTTGATGAACTATATCAAAAAAGTCAGAACGGTGAAGTATTTGAGAATCTTATGGATTTGATACTGAGCAGGGATAACATTTTACTTGCGTACCGAAACATCAAAGCGAACAAAGGCAGCTACACGGCAGGAACAGACAAAAAGAACATCACAGATATTGGGAGTCAAACTCCTGATGATGTGGTAAAAAGAGTGAGATTTATTGTTACGGGAAGCGAACACGGCTACAGACCAAAGCCTGTAAGACGGAAAGATATCCCGAAACCAAACGGAAAAACACGTCCGCTGGGAATCCCATGCATATGGGATAGGTTGATACAGCAATGTATCAAGCAGATCATGGAACCAATCTGCGAAGCAAAGTTCTGCAATAATAGTTATGGATTTCGCCCGAATAGATCCGTTGAACATGCCATTAACAGAACCTACACCATGCTTCAAATGATGAATCTTCATTATGTTATTGAGTTTGATATTAAAGGATTTTTCGATAACGTAAATCATAGCAAGTTAATCAGACAGATATGGTCGCTGGGTATCCATGATAAAACGCTGATTTTTATTATCAAGCGAATACTAACAGCTCCAATTAAAATGCCCGATAATACAACGGTACTGCCCAACAAGGGTACACCACAGGGAGGAATTATCTCACCACTACTGGCAAACATCGTTCTAAATGAATTGGATTGGTGGATAGCTAGTCAATGGGAGGAAAATCCGATTGCTATAAGCAGAGGGCGAGAAAGAATAATCGGAAAAACTAAAGTTTTTGATAAAAGCCATGGTTATAGGATTATGAAAAACACAGAAATGAAAGAAATGCATATCATTCGGTATGCGGATGATTTTAGGATTTTCTGTAGAACGAAAGAGGACGCAGTCAGGACAAAAGAAGCGGTTACGGCGTGGATTGAAGAGAGGTTGAAATTAGAGGTGTCCCCTGAGAAAACAAGGATTGTGAACACCAGAAAACGGTGGTCAGAGTTTCTTGGATTCAAAATAAGGGTAAGGTTGAAGCATCATAAATATGTGGTGCAGTCGGCAATCTGTGACAAAAAGGTTGAAATTGAAAGAGCAAAGCTAGTGGAACAAGCGAAAAACATCGCAAAACCCCGAGAGAAAAAAAGTTGTTTATCAGAAATTCAGCTATATAACTCTATGGTGTTAGGCATACAGAATTACTATCAGCTTGCCACCTGTATCAGTATTGATTGCAGAGAATTCCATAGGCGAGTAATGA
>ENA-OQBD01000865-OQBD01000865.1-human-gut-metagenome-genome-assembly--contig:-NODE-865-length-15236-cov-4.017407_pt1 | contig 15236 bp, 19 predicted proteins | sample MGYA00242742_ERZ504543 | MGnify/ENA primary metagenome ERZ504543 (study PRJEB26092, sample SAMD00036239) | human gut metagenome | host: Homo sapiens | study: EMG produced TPA metagenomics assembly of... | reverse complement strand
GATGCTTTGATGGATGAGATGGGCAAGCTGCAGAACGATATCGATGCTGCAAACGGTTGGGATCTTGATTCTCAACTTGAGCAGGCTATGGATGCTTTGCAGTGCCCGGATCCGGATACTCCGGTAATAGTATTGAGAGGATCCGCACAGAAAAGCTGTTTGCATACACGATTTCCTGGATCGTTCGGAGAAAACCAATTCAGTTTCGGGATTATTCCGAAGAAGAGAGAGATATTTTTATCAATGAACGTTTTGCTGCATATCTGCTCATCAATGAATGTCTGATGTGTGGAACGAAACATTTTGTACAGGAAGCTTACGCAGAAAAATTAGTAGAATATACAGAAATGCTGCTTTATTATTTCAAATACCGTCAGTGCGATCCAAAGACATTAGAACTTTTGATCGAATCATTTAAGATGGGCGGACTTGTGCATTAGAAGGAAAGGGGATTTAGGTATGGGAATCCTTGTTTTTGATGTAGGAACCTCGAGTATGAAAGGTGCATTGCTAAACGATAAGGCAGAGATTTTATGCCAGTTTCACAGAAAATATCATCCAACCTTTTATTCTTCAGTCAAGGTAACGCAGGACCCAGAAATATGGAGAAAAGCATTATATGATATAGCAAGAGATGTGGGTGACTGGTGTAAGGATCAGAACGAAGAAGTAGAGATGATTTCTTTGACGGCACAAAGAACATCGATCATACCAGTTGATCATAAAGGAGATCCATTATGTGATGCTGTGATGTGGCAGGATAAAAGGAATATTGAAGTTTGTACGAGGCTTTCTGCGATGAATGGACAGATCATCAGAAAAAGCGGTACAATGGTGAATCCTGTATTTTCAGGGAGTAAGATGGCATGGCTTAAAGAGACACAACCGGAGATTTATAAGAAAGCAGACAGGATTTTTGTTGTTGCAGATTATTTATTATATCATATGACAGGGCAGAGAAAACTTGATCGTACTTATGCTAGCCGGTCTCATTTGATGAATTTAAGAACCGGGCGGTGGGACAGCGTGCTTCTTGATATCTTTGGAATCGAGAAGAATAAGCTTTGTAATCTGATCGACCCAGGAGAACTTCATGGATATACAAATGAGAAATTTGCGGCAAGTACAAGACTTAAGACGGGAATTCCAGTCTATTCGGCTGGTGGTGATCAGCAGTGCAGCGCGCTTGGGATGGGAATTTATGAAGAAGGTGACATGGAGGTTACAAGTGGAACGGGCGCATTTATCATAGGGATCGCAGAGAAAGTACCAATTGTGCTTCTGGGTAATCCGATCATTAATTATTCTGCGGTAAAAGGAAAATATATTGTGGAAGCAAGTATCTTAACATGTAGTGCGGCATTTGACTGGTTTTGCAATAATTTTTATAAAGAAGTGAATGGAGATGTTTATCAAAAGATCGATCAGGAAATCTCACAGTCTCCACCAGGAGCCAATGGATGTATGTTGCTTCCATTTTTTCAGGGAAGGGCAACACCACAGTGGAATCCAAAAGCAACTGCATCATTTACAAATGTAACGCTGAGTACGACAAGAGGCGATATGGTGAGAGCTTTGTTGGAAGGAATTGCTTATGAGATCCGCAACAATTTAGACATTGTGGAAGGTCAGATTGGCAAGGCAGATCAGATTCATATTGGTGGTGGCTTGAGCAACAGCCATGAATTTAATCAGATTCAGGCAGATGTCTATGGAAGAAAACTGATCCATTATCAGCATAGGGAAGCAGGGATCATTGGAGCATGGACAAGCACAATGGTGGAAAGTGGGAAAGTTTCAGATCATGAGGAGGCTCTAGAACGGGCAGGTAGGAATAATTCATTACAGATTTATGAACCTGTTGAAAAAAATATTGAGAAATATCAGGAACTTCGAGCAGATATGAACCATTTATACCAAAAAATATATTAGGAATAAACAAGAATATTTATAAAAAACTGAACCACTGTAAAAGGGGCAACTCATAGGAGTAATTTATGAGTTGTCTCTTTTTTTGTACATTTTAAACAAAATGTATGGGTTTGCACTTGTGTGCATATGGATTGTATTTATGGAAGAACAATATATTTATAAATGTCAATCTAAAATATTTATTTTGCACATATGTGCAAAGATTGAGAATTTGTTGCACGGATGTGCAGCGAATGATAAGATGTAAACAACTTAAGGAGATGCACATAAAAGCAACATAGAAAATATGGAGAATGAATTAGGAGGAACCAAATGAGTGAAGTAATCGAAGCAAGAAACATTAAGTTGAATGTAGACGCATCTGATTGGAGAGATTCCATGGTCAAATCAGGACAGCTCTTAGTAGATAGCGATTATATTACAAAAGATTACATTGATTTGACGATCAAATGTGTGGAAGAAAACGGACCATATATTGTTATCATTCCAGGACTTGCATTATCTCATTCAAGACCAGATGTGAGTGTAAATAAAACAGGATTAAGTTTGATTACATTAAGCAAGCCAGTCTGTTTTGACTGTGATAATGATCCAGTAGACATTGTTCTTACTCTGGCAGCAACTGACGACACATCTCATCTGCAGAAACTTCAGTCCATGGCTGAGTTTATTTCAGATGAAGAGAACATTGAATTCATTAAAAACGCAAAATCAGCTGAGGAAGTTGCCAAAGCGATCAATGAATTTGAACCAGAAGAGTAAGAAGGGAGAAAGAGGATGGAAATATTAAACACAGTATTTACATTTGTATCGAACAATATTTTGACGAAAGCGGAGTTCTTCGTAGGACTGATCGTCTTAGTTGGATACATCTTATTAGGAAGAAAATGGTATGAAACATTAGCAGGTTTCTTAAAAGCAGTTGTAGGTTATATGATTTTAAATGTAGGTTCAGCTGGATTGATCAACACATTCCGACCAATCCTTGCAGGATTAAACCAGAAGTTTCATTTAAATGCGGTAGTTATTGACCCGTATTTTGGATTGAATGCAGTAAATGCAGCACTTGAAAATATCGGATTATCCGCAGCATGGACTATGACATCATTGTTACTTGCATTTATCTGGAACATCATCTTATTGATCTTCCGTAAATTCACAAAACTTCGTACCTTATTGTTAACTGGACATATCATGGTACAGCAGGCAACAACCGTAACATGGATCGTATTCTTATTTATCCCAGGACTTCGTAATATCTGGGGAGCTGTAGCAGTCGGAATCTTAGTCGGTACATACCAGGCAGTATTTTCTAACTTAACAGTTGAACCAACAGATCGTTTAACAGACGGTGAAGGTGGATTTGCGATCGGACATCAGCAGATGTTTGCAATCTGGTTAGCAGACAAGATCGCACCAAAGATCGGTAAAAAAGAAGATTCTATTGAAAATATCAAACTTCCAGGATTCTTACAGATGTTTAGTGACAATGTAGTATCTACATCCGTATTAATGTTTATATTCTTTGGAATTATCATGTTAGTACTTGGGGAAGATTTCATGAGAAGTTTAGATGACACATTCTCACAGACAACAGCATTTGGATTCTATATTTTCTCTAAAGCATTAAGCTTTACTGTTTACTTAAACGTATTACAGGCAGGTGTTCGTATGTTCGTTGCAGAACTTACAGAATCATTCAAAGGTATTTCAGACAAACTGCTACCAGGAGCAATCCCAGCAGTAGACTGTGCGGTAGCTTATGGATTCGCACCAGCAAACGCAGTAACAGTAGGTTTCTTCTGTGGAGCACTTGGACAGTTCTTAGCGATCGCAGGACTTTTGATCTTCCATTCACCAGTTATGATCATCGCAGGATTCGTACCATTATTCTTTGATAACGCAAGTATCGCAGTATATGCAAACCACAGAGGTGGAGTTAAAGCAGCCATGATCTTACCGTTTATCAGTGGAATCATTCAGGTATTAGGAGGAGCTGTTTGTGCTTACATTTTACAGTTAGTAGCATTCGGTGGATGGCATGGAAACTTCGACTTCTCAACGATCTTCCTTGCAGTATCTTATATTGTTAAGTATTTAAAGGTACCTGGAGTTATCCTTTGTGTTATCGCAATGTTAGTTATTCCTCAGATTCAGTATGCGAAATCTGATAAAGAAAAGTATTTCACAGTAGGTCAGGAAGACGACGAGTACTAAAAAGCAATATCAAATCAATTTTTAATAAAACAATCAATCAGCCAAAATTCAGGAGGTATTTATTATGAAAATCAAAGCAATCGCAGCATGTGGAAATGGAATGGGATCAAGTCAGATGATCAAAATGAAGATCAACAAAGTATTCAAAAGATTAGGAATTGATGCAGAAATCGGACATATGAGTGTTGGAGAAGCAAAAGGTGTAGCAAACAATTACGATATGATCTTTGTATCTGAAACATTTACATCGCAGTTTAGAACAGGAAAAGATACAAAAGTCATTGGACTTAAAAATTTATTATCAGAAAAAGAAATCGAAGCAAAGATCAGAGAAGCATTAGATATGCCTGCAGAATAAATCGGGGTGAGATAGATGTACGATATCAAAAAAAGGCCATTAGGGATATATGAAAAAGCTCTTCCAAATGATTTCACATGGCTTGAAAAAATGCAGGCAGCAAAGCAGGCAGGATTTGATTATATTGAGATTTCTATTGATGAATCTGATGAGAGATTAGCACGACTTGATTGGAGTGATGAACAGATCGAAGAAATCCGCTCTTATATGAAAGAGACAGGGATCATCATTCCAAGCATGTGCTTAAGTGGTCATAGAAGATTCCCATTTGGAAGCAAGAACAAAGAAATAAGAGATAAAGCATTTGAGATCATGGAAAAAGGAATCATCTTAGCACAGAAGTTAGGAGTCAGAGTAATCCAGCTTGCAACTTATGATGTATATTATGAAGAATCTGATGAAGAAACAAAAGCTTTATTCTTAGAAGGAATGAAAAAATCAGTCGAGATGGCAAGCCACGCAGGAGTGATCCTTGCAATGGAAATCATGGATACGCCATTTGTTGGAACGATTCTTCGTGCAATGCACTATATCAAAGAAATCCGTTCCCCATATTTTAAGATTTATCCAGATATGGGAAATCTGACGCAGTTTTCAGCGGATGTTGAGAGTGAATTTGAACTTGGAATCAGTGAAACGGTAGCGATCCATGTCAAAGAGACAAACCCTGGAGTATTTAAATGTGTTCCATTTGGAGAAGGAACCGTAAGATTTACAGACATTTTTAAAAAATTAAAAGATTTAAATTACACAGGAATGTTCTTGATCGAAATGTGGGCAGATAACACAAAGAAACAAACGATGGAAGAAGCAGTTGAAACAATCAGGCAGGCACGCTTATTTGTAGAAGATAAGATGGAACAGGCAGGGATCAAAGTACCTGCATAAGGAGGAAATCATGTATCGAATGGTAGTGACCGATCTTGATGGAACATTATTAAACAATAAAAACAGGTTTCAGAGGCCAATGTAAAGGCAATTCAAAACCTAAAAGATCAAAATATAACCTTTGTTATGGCAACAGGACGATCAGATGTTATGACGAGAGCATACACAAAACAATTAAAAAATGTCGATATTGTCATTGGGTGTGATGGAGCTGTCATTCGAAACATTAGGACCGGAGAAATCTTATGTGAAAATCATTTAAGAAGTGAAACCTGTCATACGACATTTGAAATTTGTAAAAAATATGGATTACAGTATTATGTCTTTGCAAAAGATGAACTAGTATCCGATGATCCTCAGAATGAGAGATTTCTGGTCCATCAGAAATTCAATCAGACTGTAGAGGAAGATGAAGAGATACCAATGCAGATTGCGGATGATTTGAATGAATATGTAAATGATCATATCATTTACAAGATCGTTGTAAGTCACAATGACACAAGTTATTTAGATAAAGTAGCCGAAGTGATCAAAAAAGAAACGGATGCAGATGCCATTCGTTCTGGGAAAAAAGTCCTTGCAGTTAAAGCAAGGGGAGTTTCCAAAGCAGAAGCGATCAAAAAGCTTGCACAAAAGTTAGGTATTTTGATCAAAGATATCATCGCATTTGGTGATGAAGTAAATGATATTGAGATGCTTACGTTGGTTGGACTTGGAATCGCAATGGAAAATGCAGATGATGTCGTGAAAGAGGCAGCAGACCAGATTGCAGGAAGAAATGATCAGGACGGCGTAGGAAAAGAATTAGAGAAAATATTTGGAAATGCAGGAAAGTAAGAAAGGAGTTAAGAAGATGCTTGATGAATTAAAACAGCAAGTATACGAAGCAAATATGGAATTACCGGCAAAAGGACTGGTAACTTATACATGGGGAAATGTCAGTGGGATTGACAGAGAACGTGGTTTGTTTGTCATTAAGCCAAGTGGTGTTGACTATGAAAAACTAACACCAGATATGTTAGTTGTCATGGATTTGAATGGGGAAAAAGTTGAGGGAGATTTAAATCCTTCCTCTGATACACCAACTCATATCGAGCTTTACAAAGCATTTCCAGAAGTTGGAGGAATCGTTCATACACATTCTCCTTGGGCGACTTCATGGGCACAGGCAGGAAGAAGCATTCCATGTTATGGAACAACACATGCCGATTATTTCTTCGGAGATATTCCATGTGCACGATCTTTAACAGCCGATGAGATCAACGGAGAGTATGAAAAGAATACAGGGATTGTGATCGCAGAAACATTTGAAGGAAAAAATCCAATCTATGTACCAGGTGTCTTATGTACAAACCATGGCCCATTTTCATGGGGAGCAGACGCAGCAGAAGCAGTTCATAATGCAGTTGTTATGGAAGAAGTAGCAAAGATGGCGTACCGCTGTGAACATCTGAAAAAAGATATTGAGGAAGCACCACAAGTATTACAGGACAAACATTTCTTCAGAAAACATGGAGAAAATGCTTATTACGGAAATGACTTATAGGATATAGAGATAGAAGATTTCGGATAGAAAAGGAGATCAAGGTTATGAGTAAAATTAGTGAAATGACAAGAGAAAGCTGGATTGAAAGCACATTCCCAGAGTGGGGAACATGGTTAGTAGAAGACATTGAAAATGAAGTAGTAGCACCAGAAAATGTAGCAATGTGGTGGCTTGGATGTACAGGTGTATGGTTTAAAACACCAGCTGACACAAACATTACGATCGACTTATGGTGTGGAAATGGGAAACGTACACATGGTGATGGAAAAATGAAAGTCGGACATCAGATGGCAAATATGTGTGGTGGACGTGCAATGCAGCCAAACCTTCGTAATGTACCATTTGTAATTGATCCATTTGCATTTAAGAAAGTTGATGCAGTATTAGCAACACATTATCATCAGGATCATATGTCTGCAGAATGGGCAGCACACGTGATCAACAGTGGAATGACAACAACAGATGAAAACGGAAAAGAAATTCCAGTACCATTCATCGGACCTAAGAAATCCGTAGAATTATGGCAGAAATGGGGAGTTCCAGCAGACCGTTGTATCACAGTAAAACCTGGAGATTCCATCAAGATCAAAGATATTGAGATTATTGCGTTAGATTCCTTTGACAGAACATGTATCGTAACAACAGACTCTACAGGTCCAGACAGAGAAGAATTAACAGGTGTATGCCCAACAGATATGGATGACAAAGCAGTTAACTACTTAGTTAAGACACCAGGTGGAAATATCTATCATTCTGGAGATTCTCACTTCTCTATCTATTTTGCAAAACATGGAAAAGATTACGATGTAGACGTAGCATTCGGATCTTTCGGAGAAAACCCTATCGGTATGCAGGATAAGATGACATCCATCGATGTATTACGTATGGCTGAAAACTTACAGTGCAAAGTTGTTGTACCTATTCACTGGGATGTATGGACAAACTTCCAGGCTGACTGTGATGAGATTAAAGTATTATACGACTTCAAGAAAGATCGTAATGAATATAAATTCCATCCATTCTTCTGGCAGGTTGGAGGAAAATATACATATCCTGCAGATAAAGATAAAATCTACTATCATCACAGAAGAGGATTCGAAGACTGCTTTGAAGCACCACAGAACATCCCATTCCGTTCTTGCTTATAGGAAGAAGGTGGCATAATGAAAGTATCAAAGAAAGTTATTGGAAACTTAGAAAAATGCTATTCTGTTGCGCCTTTAACTTACAAAGGAAAGAAACATATGCTCGTAGCAGCAGAAAAAGTAAACCAGTGCCGTTTATATGATCTTGAAGGAAATCAGGAAGAAGTAATCTGGGAAGGACCGGGAGGAACCATGTCAATGGTTCAGGTCCCTGGTTCCGACGGACAGTTTTTAGCGACACATAAATTCTACTCTCCAAATGATTCCAAAGAAGCAAAGATCATCTTAGCTTACCCGGAAGACGGAAAATGGAAGGTAAGAACATTAGCGGAGCTTCCATTTGTGCATCGTTTTGATATTATTTCAAGAAATGGAGTAAACTATGTGATCGCATGTACTTTAAAATCAGGACATGAATACAAAGAAGACTGGAGAAGTCCAGGAAAGATTCAGGTATGCGTTCTTCCAGAAGATTTAAGTAGTGTTGATGAAGAACATCCATTACAGTTTGAAGTATTAAAAGAAGGTTTATTAAAGAATCATGGATACTGTAAAGCAGAAGTTGATGGAGTTTTAAGATCTTATGTTGCAGCAAATGAAGGTGTTTTTGAATGTATACCACCAGAATCAGAAGAAGGAACATGGGAAATCAAACAGATCTTAGATGAAGCAAGCAGTGATATGGCATTTGCAGACTTTGACAATGATGGTGAATTAGAAATGTTAACAATCTCACCATTCCATGGAGAGAAGATCAGCATTTTCAAGAAACAGGATGGAGAATTCAAGAAAGTCTATACTTATGAAAAAGATGCTGAATTCGCTCATGGAATCTGGGGTGGAGAGATCGCAGGAACTCAGGGTGTTTTAATTGGACACAGAAAAGGGGAGAGAAATCTGTTATTCTTCCGATGTACAGATCCTGAAAAATTAACATTTACAGCAGACCTTTTAGATAGTGATATCGGACCAGCAAATGTACTTCATTACACGAATGATGGTGAAGATTATATTTTATCTGCAAACAGAGAAATTGATGAAATCGCATTGTATAAAGTGGAAAAATAACTACAACTGCAGGAAATCTGAGAATGATAATTAACAGATTGTGTACTGGACTGATATATAGCAATGCGGTATAATAAAAAGTGCTTTGGATAATGAATGGGAGGTGGAAAACAATGAAGGAATATGATTCACTTAGCGATAACGAAAAGCGCAACATGCTTGCCAGTGTTGCAAACCTCTATTATAATGTGGAAATGACTCAGAATCAGATTGCGGAACGTTTTTTTTACCTCACGTTCTAAGATTTCAAGAATGCTAAAAGAGGCAAGACAGCTTGGAATCGTAGAGATCAAGATTTTAGAGCCATGGGACCGCAATGTAGAGCTGGAACAGGAATTTATGAGAAGATTTGCGTTGAAAGATGTGAGAGTGATTTCTGTCAAAGAAGCAAATAATACGATGGTCCTTCAGAAATTGGGTGAAGTTGCAGCATACTATCTAGATAATCTGTTAAATGATAATATGATTCTTGGAATTTCATGGGGGAATACAATGTATCATACTGTCAAAGCGGTCAAGACAAGTAAGAATATCCCGATCACAGTCGTACCGATCATGGGAGCAGCCAATGTAAGGACTTCAGAGAGAGATTCCTTGGATCTTTCGAAAGAACTTGCCTATGCATATGGTGGAACGTATCACTACATTTATGCACCATTGTTTGTAAACTCGGAAGAAGTCAGGGACAGTCTTGAACAAGAGCCGAATATTAAAGGATGTTTAGAGCTTGCAAGGAATGCAGATATCATTCTAACCAGTGTTGGTTCTATCGTATATAAGAGTTGGAAATCTTATTTAAGTACCAGAGATTTATATAATCTTGAGAAGAAAGGTGCGATCGGACATATCGGAGGACATTTTTACGATATGGAAGGAAATGAAGTCATAACACCGTTTGTTAATAAGATGATCGGGCTTGGAATTGAAGATATCAAGAATACAGAGAATGTGATCTGTGTCGCAGGACTGGAGATGAAGGCAGAAGCGATTCTTGGAGCTGTGAGAGGCGGATATATTAATACACTGATCACAGATGAAGAGGCAGCGAAGGCAGTGCTTGCATTATGTAAATAATATTAATAAAAAAGCAACGATTAAGATCAAGTTAAAATAAGATCATAAAAAACAACGACGTAAGTATTATATTCAAAAGAATAAGATGCTTACGTCGTTTGCTTTAGGATTTTATCGGAATTTCCTATGCAATAAAATTTATTAATTTGAAATTTCCTGATAAGTATTCAGATCGTCAGGTAAGGTCACAGTCACAGATTTTCCAGGATCATGATAAGTCAGGTTCATTTTTAAAGTGATCGAACCTGTCTCATTGTCACCGCTTTCCATAACCATCTGGATGGATTCTTTCACAGGAAGATCTTTGTCATTCAATGTTTTTGTACCGGTCAAAGAAGAAATCTTAATGGAATTACTTCCACCAGTTACAGTTGTCATCTGGGAGGTAACATCTTTGACGTATTGATTCAATCCATCATTATTGATACTGTATTTAAGAACAGTATTTCCATCCTTTTCACTAAGTTTCAGATCTTTGTAATATTTTGCAGACAAAGAAGTCTGACCTGTGGTTGACTGAATCTGTTTTTGAAGACCTGCGATATCCATTTTTATTTTCTGCTTTGTTCCATTGGTGTTCATGTAATAATAACCATCAGAATAATACATATTCATATCCATAGTCTGCCCAAGCATGTTTAAGGTAGAAGTCATAGACATTTTTAACTGATCTTTATCAACAGTCTGTAGTTTTGTGTCAAAATTCATCTTGATCGTAACGTTTGAGGATGAAGAAGCCTCACTATTTGCGATCTTATAAGAAGCTTCTCCACTGAAATCAGCATCTTTTAATTTGGAACTTTGTTTAAGACTTGATTCCAAAAACTTTCTTTCGCAGTACGTTTCTTCTGACAGCCGCTGATTGAAAAAAGCAGCATACAGGAAAGAAGCAATGCAGTCACTTTTTTTATTCTAATTTTCATAATGAATCCCTCCATGAAAGAGTTAATAGTTATTAAGTTTAGTTTACCATATAATCATAATTTTGTGTTAAACTAAAAATAAAAATAGGAACGGAGGTACTTGAAATGAAAAAAACAGTATACCTGACATCAAAACAAGATGGATTAAAACTACATGTACTGCTTATGGAACCAGAACAATCTCCAAAGGGAATCGTACAGATCTGCCACGGTATGGCAGAACATAAAGAACGCTATGAGCCTTTTATGCAAATGTTGTGTAACAATGGCTATATCAGTGTGATCCATGATCACAGAGGTCATGGTAAGAGTGTCAAAAATGCGGCAGACCTTGGGTATTTTTATGATGACAGTGGAAAAGCGATCATAGAAGATGCTCATCAAGGTAACAACATGGATGAAAGAACGATATGGGGGAGAACTTCCATATCATTTGTTCGGACATAGTATGGGATCTTTGGTGGTTCGTTGTTATCTGAAAAAATATGATGATGAGCTGGACTCTCTGATCGTATGTGGAAGTCCAAGTGAAAATAAAGCAGCAAAGGCAGCAGAATTTCTTGCAAAAACTGCTTGTAAAATGGGAGCACACAAAAAAGGAAAGTTCTTTCAGAAGATGGCATTTGGCTTATATGGAAAGGCATTAGGAGAAGATGAATCCGAAAATGGCTGGATCAGTTATAACAAAGAAAATGTAAAAGCTTATGATGAAAATCCATTGGATGGATTCGTATTTAGTAATAATGGATTTTTAAATCTGTTTTTACTAATGGATGAAACTTACAACAAAAAGGATGGCAGGTAAAACATCCGTCACTTCCGATCTTGTTTATCGCAGGAGCAGATGATCCATGCATTGGTTCAAAGAAACAGTATGCACAGGCAATGACAACTTTAAAAAAGCGAGGGTATAATCAGGTACGTGGAATGTTATTTTTAAATCGGAGACATGAGATCTTAAATGAAGATGATGTAGAGAAAGTTTATGATGCGGTATTGCATTTCTTAGAACAGCATTCCCAAAAAGAGATGACTGATAGTAACTAGGGAGATAAGAAAGAGCGTGATAAACTAGAAGCAAGATCATGAAAGGGGAGGAAAGTTCGTGGGAAAATGGTTTCGTCAGATATTGCAGGGAGAACATTCACTGTTTCGGTTATCCCTTCCATTTCGGGTAAGATTATTTAATGTGCTTGCATTAGTTGGTGGAATGATCAGTCTGATCAATGGGATTTCATCATATGCGAATAATCAGGATAGTGTGATTCTAGGATTGAATTTTGGGATTGCAGTGTTGTCTTTCGTGTTGTTGTTTTATGCATACAAAAGTGGCAGATATCAGTTTTGTTATGTTGTTACGACCATTATGATCTTTCTTATGATGTTCCCATATTTATTTTTTAAATCTGGCGGTTACAAGGGTGGGATGGTTTCTTTTTATATTTTTGGGATCTTATTTACAGTCTTTATGTTGGAAGGAAAGGTAATGTTTTTTACAGCATTTATGGTAAATGGTCTGTAATATATAGCAACGATCATGATTCGCCTATCAAAATCCGCAGATGGTTGTATGGTTTTCCTCTGAAAAAGAAGTTGTGATGGATCTGTTGATAGGATTTTGTGCATCTAGTATTTCGGTGGCAGCAGTGATGTATCTGCATTTTCGGATGTACAACAAACAACAAGAGATCTTAGAAGAAGCAAGGATCGAAGCACAGTCAGCGAACAAGGCAAAGAGTGCATTTCTTGCTAATATGGGTCATGAGATCAGGACTCCGATCAATGTAATGCTTGGAATGAACGAGATGATCCTTAGAGAAAGTGAAAGCGAAGAAATCCGTCAATATGCAAAAAGCATTGAACGTTCTGGAGGTTATCTGATCTCATTGATCAATAATATTTTGGATATTTCAAGGATCGAATCCGGAAAAATGGAGATTGAAGAAGGAAAATATGAACTCAGGCAGCTGCTTGATGAAGTGATGTTGATCGCAGAGAAACAGGCGGAACAAAAGTCATTAAAAATGAATCTGATATTTGATAAGACCTTGCCAGCGTATCTGATCGGTGATGTGATACATATCAAACAGATTCTTTTGAACCTGATCAATAATGCAGTAAAATACACAAAAGAAGGTCAGATTGATATTAAAGTCAGTAAAAATGAAGAAGAAACGAAGCTTATTTTCGAGGTAAAAGACACAGGAATCGGAATCAAAGAAGAAAATTTGCCCGTTTTGTTTGATGCATTTATGAGAGTAGACTCTAAGAAAAATAAGAAGATCAAAGGAACCGGATTAGGACTTGCGATCGCAAAAACAGCTGGCAGAACAGATGGACGGTATGATCTGGGTAGAAAGTGTATACGGCAAAGGAAGCAGTTTTTTTGTGCAGCTTCCAATGAAGAAGGTATCTGATGGGAAGATTTCAAATGTTGAATGGAAGGAAACGGATGAACGAAAGAGAAGATCATTTGTTGCACCGCAGGCAAAGATTTTAATTGTAGATGATAATCCGGAAAATCTCATGGTGACAAGATCACTTCTGAAGCGTACAGCTGTGTTTGTGGATACAGCAGCCAGTGGAGAGGAATGTGTGCACAAAGTCAGACAAAACGTATATGATCTGATCTTACTTGATTATATGATGCCGCAGATGGATGGAATCGATACGATCAGGGAATTAAAGAAAGATGTACAATTTCATATTCCAGTGATTGCTTTAACTGCTGATGTGACGAAAGGGATCGAACAGACATTTTTAAGAGAAGGATTTTGTGCGTATCTTTCAAAGCCAGTGATGTGGAGCAAATTAGAAGATCTGCTGATAAAATATTTGAGAGATGATCTTGTATTTATTCGTGAGGATCTGAAAGAAGAACAAAAGATCAAAGATGAAGAATTTAAGCAGCTGAAGGGGCAGTTAAAAGAAAATGATATAAAGATCGAAGAGGGGCTTAGACTTCTGGATGGAGACTTTATGCAGTATCGTAAACTGATGGAATTCTTTACAGAGTACCAAGAAGAATATATGAGACAGATGCGGCAGTTGATGACACAAAAGGAAGTGAAAGTCGATGAGATCACAAGGATGATGCACACCTTAAAGAGCAATGCAAAAGCGATAGGTGCGATTCATTTGTATGAGATTGCAAAAGAAATGGAAGATAGAGGGAAACAAAAGGATATGGAATACATCATGTCTGCATATGATCTGCTTAAATTGGAGTGGGGACGAGTATTTAAGGCATCACGGGAATTTATTGAACAGACGAAAAAATGTTCTGTTTGATCAGAAAAAAGAGGAAGAAAAAGACAAGCAAAGTAAAGAAGAAATCAAAGAAAAATTAAAAATATTTATCACCAGATATCAGGCGAAAGAAGCGAAAGAACAGATTCAGTATTATCGAAAAGGTAAGATATCCGAGGAAGAAAGAAATATCTTGAAAGAGATGGAAATACGGATCGATCAGCTTGATTTTGATGAAGCAGAAATCCTTATGAAACGATGGGAGGGAATGGAATGAGAGAGAATCATATTTTGATCATAGATGATGATCTTATGCTTCTAAAGACAGCAGAAGAGATTTTATCTGACCAATATAATGTCAGTGTCGCAAAGAGTGGAATACAGGCATTAAATCTGTTAAATAAAAATATCATTCCAGATTTGATCTTATTAGACATTGATATGCCACAGATGGATGGATACGAAACATTAGAAGAAATCAAAAAAATCCCAAGGTGTGAATTGATTCCGATCATATTTTTAACTGGATTTTCAGAAATGGATTATGAAGTAAGGGGCTTGAAAGCAGGGGCAGTTGATTATATCGTAAAGCCATTTGCAAAAGAAATCTTACTTGCCAGGGTTGAACGGCATTTGGAACGATATCAGCAGAGACAGCACAAACAATCCATGGAATTATCCGATTATGCCAAGCAGATCAAAAGCCAGTTAACACCAACAGAATGGAAGATCGCAATAGCGATCGCAGAAGGAATGGAAAATAAGGAAATTGCAGAGTCTATGCATTATTCTTATGGGTACGTGAAAAATCCTGTAGCAAGGATCTTCTCAAAATT
>ENA-OQBD01000863-OQBD01000863.1-human-gut-metagenome-genome-assembly--contig:-NODE-863-length-15280-cov-3.362370_pt1 | contig 15280 bp, 19 predicted proteins | sample MGYA00242742_ERZ504543 | MGnify/ENA primary metagenome ERZ504543 (study PRJEB26092, sample SAMD00036239) | human gut metagenome | host: Homo sapiens | study: EMG produced TPA metagenomics assembly of... | reverse complement strand
CCTTATTTAGATTGAAGAAACACGGAGCGTGTTCAACAAATCCCGGTTAATAGGCTTATCATTCTTGATCGCTTTAGAGAACGGTACATAGACGATCTGGTCGTTCTGGATACCCATCATCACGTTACGCTGATCATCCAACAAGGCGTCGATCGCAGCCACGCCCATGCGCGTCGCCAAGATCCGATCTTGTGCCGTAGGAGAACCACCGCGCTGCAAGTGACCTAAGATAGAGACACGCACGTCGAACTGCGGATATTCCTTCTTCACACGCTCAGCGACCCCCATAGCGCCACCGGTTACCTCACTCTCGGCAACCAATACGATACTACTGTTCTTGGACTTACGGAATCCATTCTCGATCATCTCAGCCAATTGATCTTTCTCCAAGGAGATTTCCGGGATAATAGCGGCTTCGGCACCAGAAGCGATCGCTCCGTTCAACGCCAAGAAACCGGCGTCGCGCCCCATAACCTCCACAAAGAACAGACGATCATGCGAGGTAGCCGTATCACGGATCTTATCCACGCATTCCATGATCGTGTTCAAGGCTGTATCATAGCCGATCGTCGTATCCGTGCCATACAAGTCATTATCAATCGTACCCGGCAATCCTACGATCGGGAAATTAAACTCCTGAGCGAAAATACGCGCTCCCGTCAACGTTCCGTCACCACCGATAGCGATCAAGGCATCGATCCCATGCTCTTGCAACTTATCATAGGCCTGTTTTCGTCCCTCGGGAGTCTTGAACTCCACGCAACGGGCGGTCTTAAGGATTGTTCCGCCGCGCTGAATTATATTACTGACATTTTGTGTCTTAAACTCTTCAATCTCATCCAGGATCAACCCTTTGTAACCACGGTAAATACCTTTCACTCTCATTCCGTTATAAATAGCGGAACGTGTTACCGCACGAATAGCGGCGTTCATTCCCGGGGCATCACCTCCGGACGTTAAAATACCAACACACTTTACTGTAGACATAGCGTCATTGATTTTAATGTTCTCCGGCAAAAGTAGTAAATATTTAGTTATCCTTCTGTCTTTCTCCCGGAAAGTTCACGTAATCTTAATCAAAATATCATTCCGAAGCGTTCAATTCCTTGATCCGGACCGCTACTTCCTCCATCAACCACTTGGGAGTGGATGTAGCGCCGCAAACCCCGACCCGGCGCACGCCCTCGGGCAAAGGCTCGGTAATCTCTGATACCTCGGAAATAAAGAGCGTATTCGGGTTCGCTTTCCGGCACTCCTCGAACAGCATCTTCCCGTTGGAACTTTTACGACCAGCCACAAAATAGACCCAATCGTGGCTGGAGGCGAACGCTTTTATATTCGGAAGACGATTCGCCACCTGACGGCAAATCGTATCGTAATAATTAAACTCCACCCCTTCCGCCATCCGCAGCTTGATCTCCGCCACTACCGCCTTAAATCCATCCAAGGACTTCGTGGTTTGGGAAAACAGACTGATCGCACGGGTAAAGTCCAGACGATCGAGGTCTTCTATTTTCTCGATGACAATCGCCGTGCCCTCCGTCTGCCCCACCAAGCCATTCACCTCCGCATGGCCTTTCTTCCCATAGATAACCAACTGGGTGTTATTCGCCCGGGTCTCTTGATAACATTTATGGATCTTGCGCTGCAAACGCAAGACAACCGGGCAAGTAGCGTCTATAATCGTGATATTGTTTCGCTTCGCTAAAGCATAGGTAGAAGGCGGCTCGCCATGCGCCCGGAGCAACACCTTCCGGTCTCTCAACCTTGAAAGTCCCTCATGGTCGATCGTATGCAGCCCCATATGCTCCAACCGCTCCACCTCCAAACTGTTATGAACGATATCGCCTAGGCAATACAGCGTATCCGTATTTCCCAGCTCCCGCTCAGCGCTCTCTATGGCGGTGACAACCCCAAAACAGAATCCGGAATCTTTATCTATCTCGACTTCTATCATATCTATAATATCATTAACAAACAAGCACTTACAGTTTTCTTAATTTTCAATCACAAGAAACTATAGTTTCTTCATAACAAAACTAGAGTTTTCCCTAAGAGAAACTTTTGTTTCCTAGTAACGAAACTATAGTTTTCATTCGAAGAGACAAAAGTTTTCTTTATAGGAAACTCCAAGCACTCGTTTATGAACCGATCGCTTTATGATATTGTTCCAGCAACCAAGCCTTTTGCTCTTCCAAGGTCATATGGGAATTATCCAATACCAAGGCATCATCAGCTTGTCTCAAAGGACTTTCCTCCCGGGTTGAATCTATATAATCCCGCTTCTTCACATTCTCCAGCACTTCCTCGTAAGAAGCGGGGATCCCTTTCGCCTCCAGCTCATCGACCCGGCGCTTGGCACGTACCTCCGGCGAGGCCGTCACGAAAAGCTTCAACTCCGCATCCGGGAATACGACCGTACCGATATCACGGCCATCCATCACGATGCCTTTCGCCTTTCCCATCTCTTGTTGCTTAGCGACCAACGCACGGCGCACAAAGCCTAGAGTGGCTACCGGACTCACTTTATCCGCCACTTCCATACCACGGATCTCTTTCTCTACATTCACACCGTTCAAATAGGTATCCGGCGGCCGGTCTCCGCGTTCAAACGAAATGAAATATCGATATCATGGATAGAAGCCTTCAGCTCTTCCTCCTTAATCTTCTCTCCCTCAAAAAATCCATGCTGGATGCAATACAAAGTCACGGCCCGATACATGGCACCCGTATCGATATACGTATATCCAATCTCCTTGGCAAGATCTTTAGCCATGGTGCTTTTGCCACTGGAAGAGTGGCCGTCTATAGCGATAACTATTTTCTTCATATATATATTAATGTATAGGTTTATTCTGTCACCTTCTTAAAATCGGCCAAGGTCGTAGATACGCTAATCATCATCGACATGGCGGACGGATGATATTTCGCCAGCGAGAAGCCCACGTCAAACATCTTGATCCTTACACCTGCGCCCGCCGAGAAGCCGGAGAAACTTCCCCCGCCTTTCAACTTCATATCCATATTGACCTTCGGATTGAATCCTACGCCCACCCAAAAGTTCTCGGACGGGATAAAATCCACGCCGATGATAAAATGCTTCGCCAACGTCTTAACGAAAGAATCCCCGTCATACTCTTTATCCGTATTATCGATATAATCGAACTTCCAACGGTTCAAGTATTGGGCCGTCAAAGAAAAACGAATCGGGGCATGCGCCATTTTCTGCGTGATACCCATCTGGATATCCCAAGGCATCTTTTGTCGCTCATCCTCGTAAGCTTTCAGTTGCGCGCCGATATTCTTCAAGGCGAAACCAAAGGAAAAGCCCTTATCCGAATTATAATAACTCAATCCCGCATCCACGCATAAACCGATAGAGGTATAATCAGCCAGCCCCGAATACAAGAACTTCAACGATAATCCACCCCGCCAACGCTCATTCAAGTCACGGGAGTAAAAACCGTTCACGCTGATATCTTTCGCCGACAGGCTCGCTCCGGTCACGACGTTATCCGGTAACACCTCCTTGATATCGCCATAGCTTATAAACGTAGCGCCTACGCCCCAAGCCCCTTTCTCGCCATGCGCTTTCGTGAACAAGGCACTTCCTACGTTGATATCCGAGATGTAATTCATATAATTCAAGTTGATCATCCCATCCATCTCCGCACCTAGCAAGGCCGGATTATGGAAGATAAGCGAAGGGTCTCTTTCTACCAACGCCACGGTATGCCCACCCAAGGCGTTAGCCCGGGTCGAGGTCGGAAAACGTAAGAAAGTATACGCCTCACTCCCGTTTTGCGCTGAGACAGACAGTGTAACAACGAATAAAATCAGTATAAATAGTTTATTTCTCATATTTTCATGCAAAAAATCGTTCAAAGATACATTAATTCGGAAAAATGTTTTTACTTTACACCCGCAAATCTCAGAAATACGGATTTCACATTAACAGAAACGGGAAAAATGCCAAAAAGGTATATTATCGCTCTCATTTTTGTTTGATATATGAAATAATTTGTATTTTTGCAGAAGTGAAAAACACTTATAAATTATTATAAACGTATGGAAATTAAAAATCACCGAAAGCGGACCTTGAGAGAGGTAAGTCTCTAAGTATCCTGATGGGATTCGTAGTGGGCTTAGCTGTCTTGTTCGTGGGCTTCGAATGGAGCACCCGCGATGTAATGGTCGTTCAGGCTAGCGAGGGTGTAGCAGACATCATCGCCGAGGAAGAAGTGGAAATCACGAGACCGGAGAATACGCCTCCTCCACCTCCACCACCTCCAGCACCAGTTGTAACCGAGGTTTTGAACGTTGTTGAAGACGACGTTGAATTGGAACAGCAAGATATCTTATCATCAGAGGATAATCAGCAAGAGGCTCAAACAGCCGTTTATACACCGCCTGCAGTAGTAGAGGAAGAAGAAGAATCCGCTCAGCAGATCTTTACGGTTGTAGAGGAAATGCCGAAGTTCCCGGGTGGAGACGCTGAGTTGCTGAAGTTTATCGCTAAATCAATCAAGTATCCGGTAATCGCACAGGAAAACGGTATCCAAGGTCGTGTAATCTGCGCATTCGTGGTTAACCGAGACGGATCAGTAGTAGACGCTGAGGTATTACGTGGTGTAGACCCATCATTGGATAAAGAGGCTCTTCGTGTGATCGGTACCATGCCTAAATGGACTCCGGGTAAGCAGAGAGGTAAACCAGTACGTGTTAAGTATACTGTGCCTATCACGTTCAGATTGCAATAGTATAACATTAAACATATCAAAAAGGCTGCTTTATTTTCGCAGCCTTTTTTTATTTCATAACTCCATTAATTGATACAGCTATGTTAGCATTCGAGAATATACTTCAAAGAATAGAAAGCGAGATCTCTCAACTACAATTCACCAATCCTCCCAAGAGCTTATACGAGCCGATAGAGTACATCTTGTCCCTCGGAGGAAAAAGAATACGTCCGGCGTTAACGTTGATGGCATGTAATATATATAATAATAGTATAGAGAATGCGATCAAGCCCGCTTTAGGTCTGGAAGTTTTCCATAACTTCACCTTGCTGCACGACGACCTGATGGATGAAGCTGATAAAAGAAGGAACAAACCTACCGTACACAAGGTATGGAATGCCAATACGGCGATTCTTTCCGGAGACGCGATGCTAATAGCGGCTTATCAATTAATCGGATCAACGGAACACGGCCACCTTAAACAAGTGTTGGATTTATTTACGCAAACCGCGGCGGAAATATGTGGCGGCCAACAATTCGACATGGAATTCGAGTCTCGCATGGATGTGAGCGAGGAAGAATACATCGAGATGATCCGGCTAAAGACAGCCGTACTACTGGCCTGCTCCCTTAAGACGGGTGCCCTACTCGGAGGTGCCTCACAGGAAGACGCAGGCAACTTATATGCGTTTGGTATCAATATAGGTCTAGCGTTTCAACTGCAAGATGATTTACTAGATGTATATGGTGACACCGCCACTTTCGGGAAAAACATTGGCGGCGATATCCTTTGCAACAAGAAAACATTCTTATTGATCAACGCTCTCAGACTGGCCAATAAAGAACAAGCGGAAGCTCTCCGTAGCTGGATGGGTAAAAAAGAATTCGACCCGGCTCAAAAGATACAGGCATTCACCTCTATCTACAACGAATTGCAGCTAAAACAATTAACAGAAAATAAAATCCAAGCCTATTACGACGCATCCGTAGAGAACTTAAAAGCTTTACAAGTCGCCCCCGAAAAATTAACGATCCTAAAAGAGGTTTGTGATCATTTAATGCATAGACAATCCTAATCCATGAGGTTAATAGACACACATTGCCATTTATATCTGGAGGATTTCGATCCGGAGCAAGACGAACTGGCTCAAAAAGCAAAAGACTCAGGTATCGACACCCTGCTTCTGCCAAACGTAGACCTGACGACGATTGACAGAATGCACGATTTATGCGATCGATACCCAGAGTTCGCTTTCCCCATGATGGGATTGCATCCGACCAGTGTGGATAGCAATTATATCGATATCCTAAAACAAACGGAATCCTATCTATCTAAACGTACTTATTGCGGTATCGGTGAAATCGGGATCGATCTATATTGGGATAAGACTTATTTAAAGGAGCAACAAATCGTTTTCGAGGAACAACTGCGTTGGAGCATCGATCTGAACCTGCCCGTAGCCATCCATACCCGCGACGCATATCCGGAAGTTCTGGAATGCATACATAAAGTCGGAGCGGAAAGACTTAAGGGCGTATTTCATAGTTTTACCGGCACAACGGAAGAGCTGGAAGAAATAAAGAAACTGCCCACCTTCAAGATCGGGATAAAACGGAGTTGTTACCTTTAAAAATTCAAAACTGTCCGAAGTCATTCGGCAAAACGGATCTTCAAAAAGATACTCTTGGAAACAGATGCACCCTATCTTTCACCAGTCCCCTACAGAGGTAGACGGAATGAGCCTACTTACATATGGAAGACGGCCGAGAAAGTGGCGGAAACATTCGGCCTCACGCTAGAGGAAACCGTAAACGCTACTCGAAAAAAACACATTAGAATTGTTTAAAAGCGTAAATAAACCCATATAGACACTTTTTTTCGAATGAAGTCAAAATTTATTTCGTGGATATTGTGTATATGTCAAGCAAAAACTATAGATTTGTGCACTGAAAAGATTGCATATGGGAATTTTTTCGTATTTTGCGGTCGTTTTAGAAGAAGCTAGGCGAATAATTGGAGAGATGCTCGAGTGGTTGAAGAGGCACGCCTGGAAAGCGTGTAAACGCCAAAAGTGTTTCGCGGGTTCGAATCCCGCTCTCTCCGCGGTGGAGAATACCATGAATTAATTAACAATAAAATAAAAACAAATAAGAGAATTATTAATCTTAAAAATTAGACACACAATGAAAAAGTTATTTGCAAAAGCATTCTTGGGTTTATGTGCCCTTGGAACTTCTACCGTAGCATTCGCGCAGGACGCTGCAGACGCAGCTACAGCTGTTGAAGGAGGTATGTATCAAGCATTAAAAACAAAGTTTATCGAAGGTGGTGCCGACTTCATGAGTTTGGTTGCTATCGCTTTGATTTTCGGTTTGGCTTTCTGCTTAGAGAGAATTATCTACTTGAACTTAGCTGAAACGAATTCCAGCAAATTGTTGAAGGGTATCGAAGATGCTTTAGACAAAGGTGATGTTGAAGGCGCTAAAGCTATCGCTCGTGACACAAGAGGCCCTATCGCTTCTATCGCTTACCAAGGATTGATGAGAATTGACCAAGGTATCGACGTTGTAGAAAAATCTATCGTTTCTTATGGTGGTGTTCAAGGAGGTCTTTTGGAAAAGAATATGTCTTGGATCACATTGTTTATCGCAATGGCTCCGTCATTAGGATTCTTGGGTACTGTAGTAGGTATGATCATGGCGTTCGATAAAATCGAGCAAGTTGGTGATATCAGCCCGACGGTTGTAGCAGGTGGTATGAAAGTGGCCTTGATTACTACTGTAGGTGGTTTGATCGTTGCTTTGATCCTTCAGGTATTCTATAACTATTTGTTAAGCAAATTGGAGGCTATCTTGAATCAAATGGAAGATGCTTCTATCTCTTTGCTTGACTTGGTTATCAAATACAACGTCAAATTCAAAAAATAATAACGAATTATGGCAGTTACTAAAATAAGAAAAATATCCAGTTGGACTTTACTGATAAGTTCTATTATCAGTATTATTGTTCTGGGTATGTTTTATGCGGGTGGAGTCGTTGACCCTGCCGCTGAAATGAAAGAGCCCATCTATACCGGGTTATTGATTAACTGGACTTCTGTATTGTTCTTCGTGACAATCATCAGTACAATGTTGTTTGCCGTTTGGCAATTTTTGACGTTGTTGAAGACAAACGCTAAATCAGCGATTATGTCTTTGGTTGTATTAGTTTGCTTCGTTGCCGTTTTGTTCATCACTTACACGATGGGTGACGCAACTCCTTTAACAGGTTTGAACGCAGACTCTCAAGTTTACAACACTCCGGGTTGGTTAAAGATCACAGATATGTGGATCATGTCTACAATCGTACTTTTGGTTCTGATCGTAGCATGTGTAGTTTGGGGTTCTGTAAAGAGAATCATGGGTAAATAATAGTAATAACGAACTGATAAAACAAGAAAGAAATGGGTAAGAAAAGAAAGACACCGGGATATCAATGGTTCATTCTTCGGCCGATATCGCTTTCATGTTGCTTATCTTCTTCCTTATTACTACATCAATGGATACAGATAAAGGTTTGGCAAGACGTTTGCCGCCCCCTGTACCTAAAGATCAGAAGAACGATACCGATGTTGACATCAAAAAGAGAAACTTGTTGGTTGTATTGATCAACAGTAATAACCAGATTCTCTGCGGTGATCAATTTGTCGATATCAAGCAATTGAAAGAAAGAATCAAAGAGTTCATTGATAATCCTTATAATGACGAACATAAGCCTGAGCGTGTTGAGGCTGATGTTCCATTCTTCGGAAAGATGATGGTAACGAAGAACCACGTAATTTCTTTACAGAATGACCGTGGTACCGAATACCAAGCTTATATCGATGTGCAGAATGAAATTGCGGCTGCTTATAACGAATTGAGAAATAAGGTTTCTAAGGAAAAATTCGGTAAGAATTTCGCTGATTTGGACGAAGAACAACAAAAAGCTGTACAGCAGATTTATCCGCAAAAGATATCAGAAGCTGAACCTAAAAATTATGGAGGTAAAAAGTAATGGGAAAGTTTAGTAAAGCGGGCGGTCGTGAAATGCCCGAATTGAATACATCATCATTACCTGACTTGGTGTTCGCTTTCTTGTTCTTCATCATGATGGTAACATCTATGCGTGAGGTAACATTGAAAGTAGAGTTCCATGCTCCACAAGCTACAGAGCTTCAAAAATTGGAGAAGAAATCTTTGGTAACATTTATCTAATGTCGGTAAGCCGACTAGAGATTTGAGAGCGAAGATGGGTTCATGAAAACTCGTATCCAATTAAATGACGCTTTTGCGGAAACTTCGGAAATTCAGGATTATATCGCACAGGAAAAGTCCAGTATGAAGGAAGAGGACCAGCCGTTTATGACGGTTTCTATCAAGGCTGATAAGAGACCAAGATGGGAACGATTACAGACATCAAGCAGGCTCTTCGTGAAGCATACGCATTAAAGATTAGTTATTCTGCCGCTCAACGTGTCGACGAATAATGATCTACAAATAGAATATCTAAAAAAGGCGGGAAATAGATCCGCCATTTTTTTTATTTCACTCCAAGACATTTTGGTGAATAATGGTCTTAACTCGCTTAAAAGATCGCTCCAGATCAAGTTCCCCATGAGTCATCAAACGCATTTCTAATAACGCCTCTCCTCTACGATATGGAGGTTGGAAATATACATGGTGATCCAAGACAAACCCCAGACGTTCATCAAAAACCGATTCTACGTTTACTCATCTCCTCTGTCGGCATCTCTACCTCTAAGACAACCGGATCTTCGTGGAGAGCTAAAAAACTTGTCATTGCTTTCGCTCCGATTCCTCCGTTACGAGCGGACTCGTCGATCGCAAAATGCTCCGCATAAACAAAGCCCTCAAATTGCCATCCCGTAATGAAACCCACATAAATACCATCCCGTAGCAAGGCATACATCTCGAAACGGCTATCTTCCTCCAAAAGCTTACGTACCAAAGAGAAATCACGACGCTCTTCCTCGGGGAAAAGAACTAGTATATGTTTTCTCTACTAGATCCAATAAAGGATCGGCTATCTCCCGGACAGGCTTACTAATTATTACATGATCTTCGCTCATAAAAAAATTACTTAATAATTGAATAAAGAATGCTTACAAAATCAAAATAATCTAACATAATCTTTAGGTGATTATAAGATTATCATTATATTTGTATTAAATATGAAAGATATAATCTAACAGTAATACAAATATACTGAATATATGGCACATCATCAACTAGATGAACTGGACGAGAAGATACTTAAACTAATCATCGGCAATGCGCGTATGCCATTTTTGGAAGTAGCGAGGGAATGTAACGTATCCGGAGCGGCTATTCATCAACGCATACAAAAGCTGACTAATTTAGGGTTATCAAAGGCTCAGAATTCATCGTGGATAACACAAAATGTTGGGTATGAAACTTGCGCATATATGGGGTTATTCCTAAAGTCTCCGGACAATTTCCAAGCGTTACAGAAGCGCTGTTGCAGATACCGGAAGTCGTGGAATGCCATTATACAACGGGGCAATACGACCTGTTTATAAAAATATACGCAAAGAACAACCAGCATTTGCTAAGCATCATCCACAACAAGCTTCAACCATTGGGCTTGGCTCGCACCGAATCGCTCATATCCTTTAAGGAGGCATTCAAAAGACAAATTCCTATTGATCTGGACGACGATTAATAAAGGAAGCTAATATAAGAAAAGGGTCCGTAATTCGGTTGAAACCGGTTACGGGCCCTTTTTATCATGATCACTAAGCGCTATTAGAACTCAGCATTATTCGGTGTACGCGGGAAAGGTATCACGTCACGTATATTTGCCATGCCTGTAACGAACAGCAAAAGACGCTCAAAGCCCAAACCGAAACCAGAGTGAGGCACCGTACCAAAACGGCGAGTATCTAAGTACCACCACATATCCTTCATCGGGATGCCCAACTCATCAATACGAGTCATTAGCTTATCATAGTCGGCCTCACGCTCGGAACCGCCGATGATCTCTCCGATCTTCGGGAACAATACGTCCATGGCACGCACCGTCTTTCCATCCTCGTTTTGCTTCATATAGAAAGCCTTGATCTCTTTCGGGTAATCCGTTAAAATTACCGGACGTTTGAAGTGATCCTCCACCAAGAAACGTTCATGCTCAGAAGCCAAGTCTACACCCCAATAAACAGGGAACTCAAATTTATGTCCTTTAGCGACAGCCTCTTCCAATATCTTGATTCCTTCAGTGTACGGCAAGCGAACGAATGAGTCTTTCAAGACCCCTTCCAGACGAGCGATCAATTCCTTATCGAACATATCGTTCAAGAACTTGATATCCTCCATACAGTTATCCAACGCCCATTGTACGCAATATTTAATGAACTCCTCGGCCAACTCCATATTGTCCGCGATATCATTAAAAGCGACTTCCGGCTCAATCATCCAGAATTCCGCCAAATGACGAGGCGTATTTGAGTTCTCAGCGCGGAACGTAGGGCCAAACGTATAAATCTGTCCCAAGGCTGTAGCTGCCAACTCACCCTCCAACTGTCCGGAAACCGTCAAGCTAGCCTGCTTGCCGAAGAAATCGTCCTCATAAATGATAGAGCCATTCTCATCCTTTTTCAAGTCGTACAAATTTTTGGTAGTAACTTGGAACATCTGTCCGGCACCCTCACAGTCGGAAGCCGTGATGATCGGCGTATGGAAATAGAAAAAGCCTCTATCATGGAAAAACTTATGGATAGCGTAAGCCATATTGTGACGAATACGGAATACCGCGCCAAATGTATTCGTACGAGGACGCAAGTGAGCGATCTCACGTAAAAACTCCATGGAGTGTCCCTTTTTCTGCAACGGATAAGTAGCTGGATCAGCCGTACCGAAGATCTCAATCTCGGTAGCCTGTATCTCCACGCTTTGCCCCTTGCCTTGGGATTGTGTCAAGATACCGTTTACGCTGATACTAGCTCCCGTGGTAATCGGTTTCAAGAACTCATCACCCAATTTATCTACATCCACAACGATCTGAACATTATTGATTGTAGAACCGTCATTCAAGGCGATAAAATTCACCTGTTTGCTACCACGGCGGGTGCGAACCCATCCTTTCACGTTCACGGTAGTACCGAAAGCGTCGCTTTTCAGTACGTCTACAATTTTTGTTCGTTTAATTGTTTCCATCTGTATCGTTTTTTTTATTCGAAAGCTCCCATCCTAAGAGCGTTCACTTCCCTTTCATTTAAGTAACGCCATTTACCGCGGCCTAAGTTCTTCTTAGTCAAACCGGCGAAATAAACACGATCCAATTTCGTCACATGATATCCCAACGATTCGAAAATACGGCGCACGATACGGTTACGGCCGGAATGGATCTCGATACCCACTTGGCTCTTATCGTCCTCGCTAGCATAGCTGATAGCGTCCGCATGGATCTCCCCATCCTCAAGCTCAAGGCCGTTGGCGATTTTCTCCATATCCTCGATAGCCACGTTCTTATCCAACCACACATGGTAGATCTTCTTCTTCTTGAAAGATGGGTGAGTCAATTTAGAAGCTAAATCACCATCGTTCGTCAATAACAAGACACCTGTCGTATTGCGGTCCAAACGGCCTACCGGATAAATACGTTCTTGGCAAGCGTTCTTCACCAAATCCATTACTGTCAAGCGTTCTTGAGGATCATCAGAAGTCGTTACGCAATTCTTCGGCTTGTTCAATACGATATACACCTTGCTCTCGATCTGAACCGGCTTCTCGTTAAATGTAACAACATCTTGACGAGTAATCTTAGTACCCAATTCCGTTACCACGACATCATTAACCTTAACAGCCCCTTTCTGGATAAACTCATCCGCCTCACGACGAGAGCAAACACCAGCGTTAGATAAGAATTTGTTCAAACGAATCGGTTCGTTCGGATCCGCCAAGACTTCCTTATACTTGATCTGTTTCGGACGCATGTTGTAACCCTGCTGTCTTTGGAAACCACCTCCTCCACCGGAACGGCGATTATTATTGTAAGAAGGACGGCGATTATTTCCATATCCACCACCCCCTTGACGATTACCGCCATAAGAGTTATCGTTACCATACGAACGTCTGGGTGCGTAACCGTCCCCGCCGCTTGAACGTGAATCATTGTAATCAACCCGGGTATCACCTACTCTAGGTCTTCTTTTCTTCATACCATCCGCAGACATTCCCTCTCCGGAAGGACTAGCGGAATAAGCCTTTGCCGGTCCATCATAATTAGGACGAGACGGACGATTGTATTGCCCTCCTCCATTCCCATATGACGGGCGGTTATTTCCATAAGACGAGCGGCCGCTGTTGTAGCCACCTTCACGGTTGTTGCCATAAGACGGGCGATTATTTCCATACCCACCATCGCGATTGTTGCCATAAGATGGACGACTATTACCATAGCCCCCCTCACGGTTGTTGCCATACCCGCCTTCACGGTTATTATCGTAAGAACGCGGACGGCTCGGACGATCCCCGTATGAAGGACGGTTATTTTCTCCATAAGACCGATACGGTCTACGTTCATAGCTACCCTCAGGTTTATTATAACCCTGATTGTAAGGTCTTCTTTCACCTTCTTGGTCTGTGTTTTCCCGTCTGATACTTGGTATCACTTTTTTTGGACGCGGTTGAGATTCATCTCTTTCTTCTGTACTCATTTGTTATAAATTAAACAATGGTTAAAAACTTGGTAGCCTCACGGCTACCTGTATTATCACTAAATTCCTGTATAATTATGAGGCGTTATAGCCCTTAATTCATCTTTAATCCGGTCGCTAACATTCAAGGTTTCGATAAACTCCTTGATAGATTGCTCCGTAACAGTCTGGTTCGTACGTGTCAAAGCTTTTAATGCCTCGTAAGGCTTCGGATAACCCTCACGGCGTAAGACCGTCTGGATACCCTCGGCTACCACAGCCCAGCAATTATTCAAATCCCTACTTAGGGCGTTCTCGTTCAATAACAATTTACCCAAGCCTTTTGTTAAGCTCTTGAAGGCAATTTCTATATGTGCCAAAGGCACGCCTACGTTTCTCAACACGGTAGAATCCGTCAAGTCTCTTTGTAAACGAGATACCGGCAATTTCGTAGCCAAATGCTCTAAAATAGCGTTAGCGATCCCTAGATTACCCTCAGCGTTCTCGAAATCAATCGGGTTCACCTTATGTGGCATAGCAGACGAACCGATCTCACCCGCCTTGATCTTTTGCTTGAAATACTCCATGGAGATATATTGCCAGAAGTCACGATTCAAGTCGATCAAGATCGTATTGATACGCTTCAAGCCATCGAAGATCGCTGCCAGATTATCATAATTAGAGATCTGGGTAGTCCACTCCTCACGCTTCAAGCCTAACACCTCACTAACGAACTTGTTACCGAATGCCCTCCAATCATATTCCGGATACGCTACATGATGCGCATTGAAGTTTCCTGTAGCCCCACCGAATTTAGCGGAGATAGGAACGGCCTTTAACAATGCCAACTGTTGCTCCAAACGGTAAACAAAGACCATCACCTCCTTACCCAAACGAGTCGGAGATGCCGGTTGCCCATGTGTCTTAGCCAACATCGGAATATCCATCCATTCCTCGGCGTATTTTTTCAAGGCGCCGATCACCTCTTCCAAACCCGGATAATACACCTCTTGCAAAGCGTCCTTGATCGATAAAGGCACAGATGTGTTATTAATATCCTGAGAAGTCAATCCAAAATGAATAAACTCGTGGTATTTCTCCGCAAGGAAATGATTTGTTTTTCCTTAATAAAGTACTCCACCGCTTTCACATCGTGGTTTGTCACGCTCTCGATCTCCTTCACTCGTAAAGCGTCCTCCTCCGTAAACTCCTGATAAATTTTCCGGAGCCCCTTTTTTACTTCCGCCGCATTTAACTCGCTTAATTGCGGAAGAAACTCAGATAGAGTAATAAAATACTCGATCTCAACTCGCACCCTATACTTGATAAGTGCGTATTCTGAAAAATAAGCCGCCAGATTCTCAGCCTTATTCCTGTATCGCCCATCCACGGGCGAAATAGCAGTCAGTGTCGATAATACCATATACATTATTAATATAGAGTCGCAAAGTTAAGTCTTTTCCATTGAATAATAAGGTAAGCAATCGTTATTTTTAACTAAATGCCCCGTTTTTAGGACCATCAGACACTTACGTAGCCACATCCAAACAAAATTCATATTCATCCACATTTTTTCGTCAAAAAGTTTGGTGGTAATAAAAAAAGCCGTATCTTTGCAGCGCTTTAGAGAGATAAAGCGAACGAAAAAATAAGTTTAAAGGGGCGTTTAGCTCAGCTGGTTCAGAGCATCTGCCTTACAAGCAGAGGGTCGGCGGTTCGAATCCGTCAACGCCCACCTTTAAATTTATTATTTCACCGAAAGATTTTCGGGCTGTTTAAGCTCAGCTGGTTCAGAGCATCTGCCTTACAAGCAGAGGGTCGGCGGTTCGAATCCGTCAACGCCCA
>ENA-OQBD01000860-OQBD01000860.1-human-gut-metagenome-genome-assembly--contig:-NODE-860-length-15331-cov-6.046435_pt1 | contig 15331 bp, 14 predicted proteins | sample MGYA00242742_ERZ504543 | MGnify/ENA primary metagenome ERZ504543 (study PRJEB26092, sample SAMD00036239) | human gut metagenome | host: Homo sapiens | study: EMG produced TPA metagenomics assembly of... | reverse complement strand
GTCCGCAGCCGCACTCTCCGTCGTGGTGATGGTGATGCTCATGCTCTTCATGATCATGGCCACAGCCGCACTCTCCGTCATGGTGATGATGCTCATGCTCTTCATGATCATGGCCACAGCCGCACTCTCCGTCATGGTGATGATGCTCATGCTCTTCATGATCATGGCCACAGCCGCACTCTCCGTCGTGGTGATGGTGATGCTCATGCTCTTCATGATCATGGCCACAGCCGCACTCTCCGTCGTGGTGATGATGATGCTCATGCTCCTCCTCAAGCATCTCCTGCTCCAGGGATACCGGATGCTCCATAACCTCTACCAGTTTCTTACCGTCAAGATTCTCGATCGGAGTTGTAATGATAGCAGCATCCTTATTCAGGCTGCGGAGAAGCTCCAGGGACTCCTGAACCTTTTTCTCACTTGCAATATCGGTACGGCTCATGATGATAGCACCTGCATACTGGATCTGATTATCAAAGAACTCACCGAAGTTCTTCATATACATTTTGCATTTTTTTGCATCAACAACAGTTGTATAGCTGTTCAGTTTAATGTCAACCTCGTCCTGAACACCCTGTACAGCCTTGATAACATCAGAAAGCTTACCAACTCCTGACGGCTCGATCAGGATCCTGTCCGGATCATATTTGGTAACAACCTCTTTCAGAGAGGTTCCGAAATCTCCTACCAGAGAGCAGCAGATACATCCGGAGTTCATCTCACGGATCTGGATCCCTGCCTCTTTCAGGAAGCCGCCGTCAATACCGATCTCACCGAACTCGTTCTCGATCAGCACTACCTGCTCACCCTGAAATCCATCCTTCAGAAGTTTTTTGATCAGAGTTGTTTTTCCGGCGCCAAGGAAACCGGAGATAATATCAATTTTAACCATTTTGTATACACTCCTTTTAACGTAGTTTGACCAGGAAGTATTATACCCCCTGGTTGTATCCTGTTATGCTCATGATGACAGAGAAAAAAATACCTGTTTCTGTATCTGCTGTCATTATATCCATTTTACAAAACAGACATTCCTATTCTGCTTTATATTCAGATTAATAGAGGGATGTGAAAAGCTCACATCCCTGAAAATCGTTCTTCCTATCAGCCGTTGATCATAAAGTTCATAAGCTTGTCGATATCCTCTTTCTCTGCTGCAACGATCTCAAGCTCCGGGATCTCACCAGCGGAAAAGATGTTTGCAAGAGATACATACTGGGAAAGCTTGGATTTCAAGTTCAGTCTGTCTCCCTCTCCTGTTACAAGCTCTACTCTACCCTTGCAGCTGTCAATTACCTCAAAAAATTTATCAATATCTGTAATATGTGTTACTTTCATTTTAAAAATCTCCTTTCTTATTAAAGGGCTGTTCTTAACTCTTTCCGTTAGATTATACCCCAGTGTTTTTAAAAAAGCAATCCCTGCCGGGCAAAAACACTTCACAGATATTCTCTACGGATCTATATATATTTCGTCATATTTCTTCAATTTCAACGGTACAGTCTTTTCTTCCTTTGTTCCATTTCATGAGATAAACCTTAAATCCCAGAGAATCTCTGGCAATGGTAAACGGTTCTTCCCTGAGTACTTCGGATCCCATACCCTGCTCGTTCAGCTCTGCCTGCTTTGTCCTGGCTTTTTCTGTAAGAACTCTAAGTTCTTCATCGGCTTCTTTTCCAAAAGAACGATTCCCATATCCGGATGAAGCTTCCCGCAGCTTTTCAGAAAGGCACATCGTTACCTGGATGTATTTTGTACGGTGAAGCATTCCTGCCAGTTTCCGTGCTACCCATTTAAACGGAAGTTTCCGGTAAATTTCAAGCCACCTGACAAAGGTACGGTCTCCTGCCTGCCTTGCGATCTCTCCCATTACCTCAAATGCCTTTTCCGAGGGAATCCACGAATTTTCCCTGGGAACAATATACTTTTCCGGAACAGCCGGATAACAGCAGTAATTCAATGGCGGAAATTCCACCAGTGCAGAAAGCTTCTCCTCCAGAGCGTTGCAGCTGTCCCCGCCTATATAATCATATTTGTCGCGGAGGATCGCCAGCCGATATTCCAGCTGCCGTAAGTATTCATACCCTTCTACCCAGAAATGACCGATCCGGCTGTAATCGTAGAGATGCTTTTTTCCAGAGACAGGGTTTCGAAAAAACAAAGTCACCACCGAATCATCCTGGTGGACCACAAGGATATATTCTCTCCCCTGCCGGCTTAAATCTGCCAGGATCTCGCCCTCGTAATCCGGTTTGTATACACCTGTCATACGGGTCATTTTCAAAAACAAGAAAGCTTTCTACCGCATCATTCATAAGATACACAAGGCGGATTTCTCCGTTTTTTACATAAGAATCCACTCTGTATATATTGTCATCGGGCTTTTCCGCCATCTCTTCCGAAAAAGCACTCTCTGAAGCTGCTTTCTGATCCTGAGGATCTTCCTCATCATTCACTGCCACCAGTTCAAACTGATCTTCTCCAAGCAGCTCTGCAAGCTTCTGAAAGGTATCTGGCAGCTCTTCAAAGGCCTTCTCTGAGACATATCTCTCCGGTGCTGTTTTTCCTGCAGTATTATTTCCAGTATCCATCAATTACCTCTTTATTCAGTTTCTCCCCAATAACGATCATGATCTCCTGTCCCAGCTTTGCCGGCCGGATGCAGATCTCATGGCGGGTAGCATTCAGCTCCAACCACTGTCCATCTTCTTTTCTGAGAAAACCTTTTACGCGAAAAACATCTCCGCAGGATGGATCATTCAGGATCCTTTCTGCAGTTTCATGAAGTTCCTCCTCGCTTTTATGAACGTTCATAAAAAACAGAGAATCAAATCCGCCGCCTTCCGCATAGGATTCCTTCACGTAATCCTCTGCCACATACCCGCAATCCAGGATCTTTTCCAGGTCTGTGTCTGTGAGATCATCCCAGTTTCCGGTGAGGATCTCACTGTCCAGACGGCGCCTGCACTGGATCTGGCCAAGTGCACGGTTGAGATGCTCTTTTGTGCTGCTGATCTCTTCCACCGTGGCTTCCTGGCTTCTGCTCAATAATACACAGCCTGCATCTGCCACCTCGGAAGCTAGCAGATAATCCGCTTCCGCAGAAAGATCCTCTGACAGCTTCGCATCCACAATGGCGATCACATTTCCGATCTCATACCATTTATCCAGCGGTTCCTCATGGAGGGCGTCAAAGAACTCATCCACATCAAAGATTCCGGATGGTTCTACGATGACACGGTCGTAACCGCACATTCCCATAGCGATCAGCTTCGTCTTAAATCGCCGTCTGTGACAGTCCGCATCACAACCGCCGGAAACCATCTCCAACTCACAGTTGTCACCCATTAGATCCTGAAGCAGCATCATATCCACATTCACTGCCCCGAAATCATTTTCCAGGATCCCGATGTTCATGCCTTTTTTCAGAAGATAGGAGGCATATTTTTTTATAAATGTTGTCTTTCCGGATCCGAGAAATCCGGTTATCAGATCGATCTTTATCATATTTCTTCCTTTACTTTATCAACTCTCCGGAGCATACAGTAAAATAAATGCGAATATATGCTTTACTTATGTTCCGGTCATATTTCAATAATCTCCTGCCCGACAAATGCCGGACTGCTATCAGTATATAATCTTTTTTCCGCAAAGAAAAGAGGCGGTCCTGAAAAATCCTCTCAGAACTGCCTCTTTCCGGCTATTTTATCTTTTTTATAAACATATATGAAGATTACTTTGTAAACAGATCTACCAGATCCTGACCATCATCATAGCCCTGTTTTTTCAGTTCCTGAACAAACCAGTCATCTACACCGTCTACTGCTTTCTTAAAGGAATCGATATCCATGTCCTTTTTCTCTGTGAAGGTCACACCGTTTTTGTCTGCCCAGCGTGCTTTGATCTCATCATCACTGGAACGGTTGATGTAACGCTCATACTCAACAGCTTTCTGACCACACTCGTCAACAACAGCCTGCTGCTCCGGTGTCAGCGCATCATAAATATCCTGGTTGATGCAGAAGAACAGGCAGTCATAGATTGCATCCCACATGGAACAATATGGCTGTACCTCCTGTACACTGGCTGCATCGATGGCGGGCAACGGATTCTCCTCGCCCTCTACCGTATTCTGCTGAAGTGCTGTGTAGGTCTCGGACCAGTTCATATTTGTAGCATCTGCCCCCCATCTCTTATAACACTCCATAAGAAGATTAGAGCCTGCTACACGAACCTTCAGATTCTTCATATCATCTACAGATTTTACCTCATGCTTGCTGTTTGTCAACTCACGGAATCCGTTCTCTGCAATACCCATACAGTGAAGTCCGTAGCCGTTAAGGATCTCCTTCAGCTTGTCTCCGGCCTCTCCGTCAAACTTCGCATCTGCATCATCGTAGGAATCATAGATGAACGGCAGGGATACCACATTGAAGCGTGGATCAAATGCAGAATAGATCAGATTGGAATGCATGGAGATCTGTACCGGGTCTCCGTTCATCAATGCCTGGATTCCCTCGGACTGATTTCCGTTTGTCAGCTGATCCGCTGCGTAAATGTTAACCTTGACCTTTCCTCCGGTAGCCTTTTCCATAAGTTCACCGAACTTACGTCCTCCGTCAGCCCAGGTACTTGTCTCCGTTGTGGAGCATGCAAAGTTCCAGGTTGTCTCAGGCCAGTTCAGATCACTGTAATCCTCCACGGTATCTACCGAATCCTCTGTAAACAGATCTACAAGATCCTGTGCATCGTCATAGCCTTCACTCTTAAGCTCCTTTACAAACCAGTCGTCGATTCCGTCTACTGCTTTCTTGAAGGAATCGATATCCATATCCTCTTTCTTTGTAAAGGTCACACCGTTGCTCTTCTCCCAGCGGCTCATGATCTCCTCGTCGCCGGAACGGTTGATATAACGCTCATACTCAACAGCCTTCTGGCCTGCCTCATCAACAACCTGCTGCTGTTCCGGTGTCAGGCTGTCATAGATATCCTGGTTGATACAGAAGAACAGACAATCATAGATTGCATCCCACATGGAGCAGTACGGCTGTACCTCCTGTACACTGGCTGCGTCGATCGCAGGCAACGGGTTCTCCTCACCCTCTACCGTATTCTGCTGAAGTGCTGTGTAGGTCTCGGACCAGTTCATATTTGTAGCATCTGCCCCCCATCTCTTATAGCATTCCATAAGAAGGTTTGGAACCGGCCACACGAACCTTCAGGTTCTTCATGTCGTCTACTGTTTTTACTTCATGCTTGCTGTTTGTCAGCTCACGGAAACCATTCTCTGCGATTCCCATACAATGAAGTCCGTACTCACCAAGGATCTCTTTCAGCTTTTCTCCGGCCTCACCGTCAAATTTTGCATCTGCGTCATCGTAGGAATCATAGATAAACGGCAGGGATACTACATTGAATCTCGGGTCAAATGCAGAGTAGATCAGATTGGAATGCATGGAGATCTGTACCGGGTCTCCGTTCATCAGTGCCTGGATTCCCTCGGACTGATTTCCGTTTGTCAGCTGATCTGCTGCGTAAATATTAACCTTGACTTTTCCGCCGGTTGCTTTTTCCATAAGCTCACCAAACTTACGTCCTCCGTCAGCCCAGGTACTTGTTTCAGTTGTAGAGCATGCGAAGTTCCATGTCATCTCCGGCCAGTCAAGATCACTGTAATCCGCGATGGTATTAAAGGAATCACTTCCGTCCCCTGCATCCTTGGAACTCTGGCTTTCTGTGTCAGAAGACTGGTCTCCTGTATAGGAGCCCTCTTTTGCAAGAGCCTTCGGAAGAGCTGTGGAAACAGCCGGAATATAAGTGATGATCAGAAGAACTGCAACGGATGCAGCGATCATCGGCATAACTGCTCTGGAGATCTGCTGAAGAGTAACCTCCAGACCTTTTTTGATCTTGATACTGATGGCAACGAAAAGATTTACACCTACCGGAGGTGTTACCTGTCCGATCGCAAGGTTAACTGTTGCCATAACACCGAATGCTACCACATCATAGCCCAGAGCCTTACATACCGGAAGCATGATCGGTACAAAAATGTACATCGCAGAGTTTGCATCAATGAAGCATCCTGCGATCAGGAAAATGATGTTTACGATCAGAAGGAAGGTAAACTGATTATGTGCAATGCCGGCAAGAAGCTCAGATGCCGCATTTGCAATACCAAACTTGGTACATACAAAAGAGAACAGGGAAGCACTCGCTACGATCAGCATGATTCCACCGGTTGTCTTTGCAGAATCCACAAGAATGTCAAACAGATCTTTGAGCTTAACCTCACGGTAGATCACCATACCAACAAACAGACCGTAAACAACAGATACGGCTGCAGCCTCAGTTGGTGTAAAGATACCACCGTAAATTCCCCCGAGGATGATAACCGGCATCAGGAATCCCCAGAATGCATCTTTAAATGTATCCCAGCGTTCTTTTGCGGAAGCTTTTTCACGGGATGGCTGAATGTTATGTTTCTTTGCCTCGATCATAACGATGATCACAAGAGCAACACCCATCAGAAGTCCCGGAACGATACCAGCCATAAACATATCTGCAATAGATACACCTGTGATGGAAGCGTATACAACGAATGCGATACTCGGCGGTATGACAATAGCGATGGAACTGGAAGTTGCCATCAATGCCGTGGAAAACGGTGCGGAGAAACCGCCCTGCTCAACCATAGCCGGGATCAGAACTGCTCCAAGTGCCGCAACCGTTGCAGGACCGGAACCAGAGATCGCTCCGAAGAAGCAGGCTACGATAACACATACAATGGCGATACCGCCCTTTTTATGTCCTACGCAGGTATCTACGAAGTTGATCAGTCGTTTGGAAATACCGGCTTTTGCCATAATGTTTCCGGACAGAACAAAGAACGGGATAGCAAGAAGCAGAAATTTACTGATTCCGGAGTACATATTTGTAGCTACGATCGTCAGAGATGTGCCGGAATAAAGGATGGCACATACAGATGACAGACCTAAGCAAATCGCAATGGGAAGTCCCAGGATCAGGAAAACAAAGAAGGAGATAAATAAGATTGCACTGATCATTTATTTGTCCTCCTTTTCATCATCTTTTTTCAGGCAGAAGTCCAGGCAGTACTCAATAAAATGAAGGATCATGCAGCCTGCTCCGATCGGCACAAAGGACCAGAAGATCCACTCCGGCCAGTTCAGTACGAAAGTTCTCTTGCCGTTTGCCAGCTGTGTAAGAACTTTGTCCATTCCATACTTAAATAAAATTGCAGAAAAAACAATGCACAGGACCGTGATCAGGATCACAGATGGTTTTTCCAGTTTTTTCGGAAGACGGTCCGTAACCAGTGTCAGACTTACCAGTCCTCCCTTTTCACGGCAGGCAAGTGCTGCTGCCAGAAGTGTGATGAGAACAAACACCGCTACAACAAGCTCTTCTGTAAAAGACCATGAGCGATGGATGACCTTGCGGGAAAATACATTTCCCACAGTCAGCACAAGGATCAGCAATGTGGAAATGACCAGTACGATTTTTTCTACTGCTGCAAGTGCGTTCATGAGTTTTTTGTACACTTTCATACTTTTTCCCCTTTTGTATATTTTTCCGGTTTCAGATCCTTACCCCGTGGTTTAAAATGTTTTTGGATAAAAAAATCCGTCCCCTTTCAGGGACGGATATAAAATTCCGCAACCACCCTGTTTCTCCATTGAAACAAGCACGATTCTGCAACGTACCGGCATACGCGACTTCTGTAACGGGAAGCACCCGTGAAAACCTACTTACTTGTCTGAAACTTTCGGCTTTCCTTCTCAGGGATGATATTCAAGGCAGTTCCGACGCTGCATCACACCAGTCACAGCTCTCTGAAGACGGTTCCTCTGTCTTTACTGATTCCCTTCATGGAATTTACTTCTGTTATGTGTTAACTCTTTAATGAGTTAAACCAATTCTAACTCTGTTTGTTTTGATAGTCAAGTTTTTTTTTTCAAAAACTCCTTCAGGCGTTCTTTCCTTCTCCGGCGAAGTACTCCTTCACAAGCTTTACAACCACACCGGAAAGCAGGAATACTGCGATCAAGTTAGGGATCGCCATCAGACCGTTGAAGGTCTCTGCGATACTCCAGAGAAGTCCAAGGTCAACAGTTGCGCCGATGATCGCTACCAGAGAGTACAGTACCATAAAAGGTCTGATAGCTTTTTCCTTAAAAAGGAACTCCGCACATCTGGCTCCGTAAAGTCCCCATCCAATGATAGTGGAAAATGCGAAGCAGCACATGGCAACTGCGGTAAAAATGGAAACCCAGTTTCCGTATGTACTGGTAAAACCGCTGATGGTAAGCTCCGCTCCTGCTGCTGCGCCATAACCAACCGGCACCCCGCTGCAGAGGATGACAAGCGCTGTCAGCGTACAGATCACGATCGTGTCCGTGAATACCTCAAAGATCCCGAAAAATCCCTGTTTTACAGGTTTTCTGGTGTCTGCACAGGCATGTGCGATGGAACCGGTACCAAGACCTGCCTCATTGGAAAAAATACCTCTGGAAACACCTTTTTTCATACTCATGAAAAAGCTTCCTACTACGCCGCCTGTCACAGATGCCGGATTAAATGCGCCTCTGATGATAGCGCTGAAAACACCCGGAACATTTTTCCAGTTGATGATAATTACACCGACGGCAAGAATAATATAAAACAATGCCATAAACGGTACCAGCTTTTCTGTAACCTGGCCGATCCTTTTGATTCCGCCAAGCAGGATCATTGCCACAAGAATCGCAAGGATGATCCCCATAACAAGGTTTACCGTAGAAGTATTGTCTGCAGCGATCACATTGTAATTGATCAGTGCAGAATCAATAGCTGTTGTAATGGTATTAACCTGGGTTGCATTTCCGGTTCCGAAAACAGTAAGCACACCAAAAGCGGAAAACAGATATGCCAGCCAGTGCCAGTGTTTTTTTAGACCATTCTTAATGTAATACATTGGTCCTCCAACCAGATCTCCATTGGCATTGGTTTCGCGGAAATGTACCGCAAGTGTTACTTCTGAAAACTTTGTACACATTCCAAGAAGTGCAGAAATCCACATCCAGAATACGGCTCCCGGTCCTCCGATGGCAATAGCACCTGCCACACCTGCAATATTTCCCGTTCCCACGGTAGCAGCTAACGCCGTACAAACAGCCTGAAACGGTGTCAGACTTCCATCGGAAGCTTCTCTTTTCCGAAGCATACGTCCGATAGTGACCCTGATTGCATAGGGAAATTTCCGAATCTGGAGAAAATTCGTGCGGATACTTAAATAAAGACCTACACCAATAATACAGATCATCGCAGGAACGCCCCAGATAAAATTGTTTACGGCAGCATTCACTGATTCAATAACAGATAACATTCTATAATCCTTCCCTTATTTAATTTTGTCTTTTTGGATTGTACGTTTGTCTGTACAAAAAGACGATTCGTTAGATTATATCACATTTTTTGTCGAATGTATAAGAGAAAAGCTTTATAATTTTACTATGATAAAGAAAGGAAGTGAATAAAAGCTGCCAATCCTGTTGTTAAATATGTGATACACCTGTAGTAAAAATACTTATCTGTGATCAATATCATTTTCCGTATCGTCCAGGAATGTAAATATATATCCCCAGTATTTCTCCAGGATCTTACCTCTGCTTCCATAGATCTCATGCTTTGTTCCGATCATATGGATATAATCACAGCTTGTTTTTCCCTGGCGATTGATCTTTCCGGCAAAATTTTTCAGGGCACGGACAGACACCAGATCTTCAGTCTGGGCTTGAATGAGCAGCATTGGTGCCGTATATTTTTTCCATCCGTAGAGACGCAGATACCAGCTCATTTCCGCAGAAGCCCAGAGCCAGCCGTAGGATGGAGACCAGGTCTGGAGCTCCTTATGTTCTGCACGGAGATTTTTGTATCGCTCGTATCTTGGTTTTGATGTTGCGGAGCTTGTCTCAAAAGAACCGCTGCCATCGTAAGGCTTTCGGCCAGCTACATATTCCTCATCTTTTCCGAAAATGCATTTCTCCAGAGCTATGCCGGTGGCTGCCGGCCACGGAACATTATCTGTAAGAGGACGGATCATCGGAGAAGAAAGGATCACCTTGTGAAACCAGTCCGGCTCCCAGGCTGCAGCAATACCACCGATGGCACCACCCATGGAATGTGCATACAAGTTAAGTGACAGATCCGGATGTGCTTTCTTTATATAGCGGCATGCTTTCAGAAAATCGCGGATATATCTTCTCCATGTATCGATGTGGACCAGAGACGGGTCTGCGGTAAGACGATAGCTGCGGCCATGGCCGCAATGCTCCGGAATATATACATGATAGCCTTCTTTAAGAAAATAATAGGCCACTTCATCATATTTTACTGCTGATTCTGTGAATCCGTGGCTGATGACTACCACACCTTTAGGCATATCAATATCAGACAGATACTGCAGCATATGGATCTTACCTGTGATCCGTTTGCTTTCGTTACGAAACGGATAATCCGCACCCGGTACATAAAGTTCCCTTCTGTGAGACAGAAGATATGGCGTTACGATATTTTTCATGGTTTCTTCGTATTCATTTTCATGTATGATCTGCATATTGGTTAAAAACCTCCCTTGCTTTTACTGTATTGCTTTTTTGCTTCTCCCAAACTCTGCTTTTCAAAACCCTTCCATGTTGTCACAGCTGTTTTCTTACAGGATAACAGAATTCACTCCTCCAGGCAATCCTTTTCAGACCATTTTGCTCTTTAATTTCCATTAAAAAATGCCCGAACATTTTGATATGTACCGGGCATTTCTTCTATTATTTAATAAAATCTCACAATATTTTCCACATCTTTACGTTTCGGTCTTGCAGGCTCTTCGGCTGCTTTTCCGATGGCGATCACTGCCACTACCGTTTCTGTTTCCGGAATGGAAAGGATCTCACGGAGCTTGTCTCCGGCACGAAGTCCCATGATCAGGGTTCCATATCCAAGCTCCTTTGCCTTCAGGATCAGATTCTCGTTCTGAAGTCCCAGATCATAGCAGCCCCAGCCGTTTCCGAGTTCATTATCCGGTGTTCCGTCTTTCTGAAATCCGGCATGGTTATGTACAAAGGTTGTAACGATCAGGGAGGCATTCTCTGCTTTTGCCTGGTTCATTTCCGGCAGACATTCTCTGCTGACCTTCTCCACCATCTCTTCGGACATTACACAATAATATCTTCCGGTCTGGGAGTTTTTCCAGCTGGGTGCTTCCTGAGCGGCCCGGATCACTGCAAGAAGATCTTCTTTTGTGATCCTGCTCTCCGGGCTGTATTTACGGATGGTCCTTCTCTCTTCGATCAGTTTCTGAAATTCCATATTTTTCCTCCTTACTGTCCGGTGCCGGATCTGCTTCCGGATCCTGCAGTTATTCCGGCACGGATTTATATGTTCACATTTTTTATGGGGCTATTTTAACACAATGCCGTATTGAAATCAATTTCAGAACTCCGGCATCGTTACTATTTATTCTGCGACCGTTACTGTTCACTCCGTTCTCAGCAACACGTTTCAAAAAATATTGCCTGGGAACAATAACTGTAATACCACTTATGAAGATTTTTTTTGATTTACCACATAAATTCCCACACAGACAAGAAACAGTGCGATGAGACTTCCCATATTAAATGCCTGACGTACCTCTCCCAGAACCAGTGCAGACAGGATCACACTGAACAAAGGATTTACAAAGCCAAAGATCGCTACCCTGGATACATCATTCCAGGCAAGCAGCACTGACCACAGTGTATAGGCCACCGCAGACACCATTGCCAGATAAAAGATAATCCCGATACCGGCGGCATTTACCACTCCGAAATGTCCTCCCATCCCTTTTCCGATCAGGAACAGAATGATCCCGCCCATGGTAAACTGCGTTCCGCTGAGTACCACCGGAGATACCTTTCTAGAAAAAATATTGATCAGCACCGTGGACATTCCGTAAGAAAACTGCGCGATCAGAATAAATCCTTCTCCTGTAAGCCTAAAACCTGCATCCAGAGAATTTCCCATGAGATTGATCACGACCACGCCGGCAAAACCGAGGATACAGCCGAGCATCTTTCGCCCGGTCATTTTTTCCTTGTGAAAAACAAGGCAGGACAGCAGGATCGCAATAAAATTCCCAAGACCTGTGATAATAGCGCCTTTTACACCGGAGGTATGTGCCACACCTATATAAAAGAAGAAATACTGACATACCGTCTGAGCCATACATACCGGCACCGCATATTTCAGAACAGTTCGATCCGGGATCAGTACCTTGCGCTCACGCAAAGATGCAAAGATCAGTACAAGGATTCCTGCCAGTGCAAAACGCACACCTGCAAAAACGATCTGACTTGCCGTATCTGCAGAATCCATCTGCATCAGACGGTATCCTGTCTTGATCAGCGGGATCGCACTCCCCCAGAGGAGACAGCAGACGCAGGCAAGTGCTGCCACCACCCAGGTTTTTTTTAATATTGTTTTTGTTTGTTCCATTTGTTTATTCTCTCTTTCTCAAAACTTCTTCCATCTGACTGATCACAGCTTTTATTTCATTTATTGCACTGATACTTACGTCCCGGAAATCAAGCTTTTTCCCCTTTCCGTATAATTCCGCCTCATAAGCGCTGGCTTTCTCTTCATCTTTATCCTTGTATCGGGCTTTTCCGATCAGCCAGGCACTGGAATCCGCACAGTCCGGATATTCCGTATTTCCCCGGATCAGAAAATCCTCTGAAGCTTCCGTCAATGCTGTTTTCAGTTTTTCTGCTTTATCCAGAAATTCTTCCGTTGTCTGCGGATAATGTTCTTTTATATAAAAGGAGATTTTTATGAATAACAACCAGACAAGTGCAGTTAATAATACTGCCAACAAAACTTTTACAACCAAATATATGGTTGAACTTGCCGCTATGATAGCGATTATTATCATTATGGCTTTTTACTCCACTTGGATACATTAAACTTCCAGGTCTTACTATCACATTTTTGACAATTCCAGTAGCTGTTGGTGCTATAATTCTTGGCCCTGTTGGCGGACTTATATGTGGTCTTACTTTCGGTCTTACAAGCCTCTATCAGGCAGTAACTGGCGGCTCTGTATTTACATTTGCATTATTTAATATCAGCCCTGTATTCACTATTATTCTTACAGTTGTTCCAAGAACACTTGAGGGACTTCTTACAGGACTTATATTCAAGGTACTTCATAATATCCGCAGTGTACAGAAGGTATCTTACTACATCGCAAGCCTTGCCTGCCCACTTCTTAACACACTGCTCTTTATGAGTACACTTGTTGCACTTTTCTATAGAACTGATTTTATTCAGACTTATGTAACTAAATTCGCTGCAAGCAATCCATTTACTTTCGTTATCGCATTTGTCGGAACACAGGGTGCAATTGAAGCTGTTGTATGCTTTGTTGTCGCAAGTATTCTTTCAAGAACACTTTATGCTGTACTTGTAAAAAATGCTTAAAACTATATAAACCAAGGGTAGTTATAGGAATAATATTCCTATAACTCCTTATTACATATGTATTCTTTCCATTAATCTTAGCATCATACATTGCATTATCTGCTTCTTTTAACAGCTTGGCATAATCAAAGCTTCCACCTATCGCAGTTACAATACCTATACTACAAGGAACAGACATATTCTTTAGCAAATCGCCTCTTGTATAACCCTTGTTAAGAATATCATAGACCTTCTTTACTTTCCTATCAAGTTCCTCTTTACTTATATCCCCTTCATAACCAAATACAAATTCATCTCCGCCATTTCGTCCAACTTCACCTTTAAATTCTCCTTTAATGTATTGGCAACAAATTTGATTACATTATCGCCTTCCTGATGTCCATAATTAGTATTGTAATCTTTAAATCATCAATATCAAGAAATCCAACACTTATACGCACTTTTTATCAGTTGCACTCTGAACCATAGCAAGCATTTTCTGCTCAATCGCTTTTTTATTATTAATTCCAGTAAGCGGATCACACTCAGCAAGTTCTCTTAAATGTCTTTGCCTTTCCTTTTCCTGAATATTCTCATCTTCTATATGTGTGAGAAGTCCATTAATTTCATCGGAAAGCTGGTTCATCTCAACACTATTTGATTTAGGCAGTCTCTTTGAATAGTCCTGTGTAGCCTTGATATCCTTAAACACATTCATTATCTGTTCTATTGGTGCTAATACATTCTTTGTAATAAATATCTGCACAATAAATATAGCAAGGACAAAGAATACAAACGCAAGACATAACATAACTGTGTATGACCTGCCTGTCTGCCTCTGTGCACTCAGATTCTCAGTAAGTCTCATTCCCCAATTAGTGTTATCAACATCAGAATAATAAGTTACATAACTATCACCCCTGTATTTATAATATATTTTACCAACCGGGTTACTGTTATGGTCAACCTCATCCCAGGCTTTCTGGAAACTGTTACGCTCAGAGCTGTCAGTCACAAAATGTGAAAGACTTTTCTTCTGTTTTGTATCACCTGCCTCATAACTTTCACTTGAGGCTACTACCCTGAAATCCTTGTCCAATATAGATATACTTGCAACAAACACCCCATATTTCTTTCGTTCCTTCAACACATTGTTAATATACTCTAAATCAACTTTACCTGCATCATAAGGACTTGGCTCTCCTACACTTTCTTTGATTGCCGCCTGTGTCATTGCATAATTGGCAATCATCTCCATTTCGGACTTCCTGTCCTCACAGAAATTCTTAATATTAATTCTCTGATTCTCACTCACCGTCGCAAGATTGCACTCTGTCATATCGTCAATCTTCCTATTCGTCTGGTAAATTGAAAATCCACCAAAAAGTGCTTAGTGGAAGCAGGATAAACAAAAGTAATATTCCTAATATTCTGTTCTTTAATTTCATCATCATTGGTATCACCCCTTAACACTGGTTAATAACCAGACAGACATATTATCATTACTTTCAATACACCCTTGACAGATGATAAATCAATTAATTTGTTATTTTTCTAGCTCACGGGAAAGATTTACCATCTCAATAGCACCCTCTGCACATTCAAATCCCTTATTACCTGCCTTTGTTCCTGCTCTCTCAATTGCCTGTTCAATTGTATCTTCACGATTGGACAGGGAGAGCATTCAATCATTTTTCGGTAAAGTTCAGTCATTATAGGGTTCCTTATTTTTCAGCATATTGTATAATGCTGTTAGAAGCATTCTTGCTATTGCAATGATTGCTTTCTTGTGACCGCGACGTTTTCTTAAACGAAGATAGCGGTTACGGATTTCAGG
>ENA-OQBD01000859-OQBD01000859.1-human-gut-metagenome-genome-assembly--contig:-NODE-859-length-15340-cov-3.479064_pt1 | contig 15340 bp, 16 predicted proteins | sample MGYA00242742_ERZ504543 | MGnify/ENA primary metagenome ERZ504543 (study PRJEB26092, sample SAMD00036239) | human gut metagenome | host: Homo sapiens | study: EMG produced TPA metagenomics assembly of... | reverse complement strand
ATCAAAATTACTATATTATTGAGTTAAATTGATAAAGCAAAAAATAATCGGAAAACAAAGAGGTTGAAAAGATTAGTATCTTTTTGAACCTCATTTGTTTTTTATACGAAAGCAAAAATCAGTGAAAATCCTGTGAAAGAGAAAAAAATGGAAAAAAGCATAAAAAAATACACAAAAATTGAAATGACAAATTATACAAAATATCCAGATAACGTTTCATTAATTGTGCTTTTGTTTTTGCAAAAATATGTTAAGATAAGAGTACAAAGTGAAATTGAATAAACATATTCAAGAAAATAAAAAGTTTATTGTAAGATGCACAATAAACAGTGGAAAGGAAAGCGGAATATGTCACAAAATGTATTAGTGGTACATGGAGGTGGGCCTACAGCAGTCATCAATGCATCCCTTTACGGTGTGATCGAAGAAGCAAAACGAAATCCGGAGGTTGGAAAAGTTTACGGAGCGATTGGTGGAACCGGAGCAATTTTTTCAGAAACTTTCATAGATTTGACTTCGTTTGATGATGAAAAATTGAAACTTCTTTTGCATACACCTGCTTCGGCAATTGGATCTTCCAGATATCCTCTATATGAAAAAGATTATGAAAAAATGGTGGATATCTTTAAAAAACATGATATTAAATATGTTCTTCTGAATGGCGGAAACGGAACTATGGATGCATGCGGACATATTTATGAGGTCTGTAAGGATCAGGATATCAAAGTTGTTGGAATTCCAAAAACGATTGACAATGATATCGCAATGACAGATCACTCACCAGGATATGGAAGTGCGGCAAGATTTATTGCAGCTTCTACCCAGGAAGTTGGTGAAGATGTAAAATCTCTTCCCATTCATGTATGTATTATGGAAGCCATGGGAAGAAATGCAGGATGGATCACAGCAGCTTCCGCACTTGCAAGAAGGAAACAGGGAGATGCTCCTCACCTGATCTATCTGCCGGAACGAAACTTTAATGAAGATGAGTTTCTTGAGGATGTATCCAGACTTCAGAAAAAGCAGGGTGGAGTAGTAGTTCTGGTAAGTGAGGGACTTCATGATGCAAATGGAGAATCTATTGTTCCTCCGATCTTTAAATCAGAAAGAGCTGTTTATTATGGAGATGTAAGTTCACATCTTGCGAATCTGGTAGTTAAGAAACTTGGCGTAAAAGCAAGAAGCGAAAAACCCGGACTTTGCGGAAGAGCTTCTGTAGCACTTCAGTCACCGGTGGACAGAGAAGAAGCAAGACAGGCCGGCACAGTTGCACTGAGGAGTGCTGTTGAAGGAAACAGCGGAGTGATGGTAGGTTTTGAACGGGTCCCGGGAACGGTGTATCAGATGAAAACAAAGCTTGTTCCTATCAAAGAAGTTATGCTTTATGAACGGAAGATGCCTGACAATTTTATAAATGAAAGAGGTAACGATGTAACACAGGAATTTGTTGACTGGTGTCGCCCGCTGATCGGAGATCCACTTCCGGAATTCCTGAATTTCAAGGATTATCTTTAAAACGAAAAATATACAAAACAAAAATGAAAATGTTCCATTGAAAGGAGAGTAACTATGGAAAAAAAGAAAAAAGGAGTAATGCAGTCTATCCCGGGATGGGCATGGGTACTGATTTCCCTTGCAGCAGCAATCCTGTTATGGTATGCATTATCCATTAATCCAAAAACAGCACGAAGCTTCCCATTTATTCCGGCTATTCTTGAGGCAGCCAAACGAATGATTGATAATGGGGCACTGGGACAGGATTTTTGTAGTTCAATGATTTCAATCCTGGCCGGATTTGCACTCGGCTTTATAACCGCAGTACCGGTTGCATTTCTTATGGCATGGTACCTGCCGATCAGAGGAGTTCTGGAACCATGGATTCAGTTTATTCGTAACATCCCACCTCTGGCATATGTACCGTTGGTAGTTATTACAGCTGGTGTTGGTAGAAAACCACAGATCATCGTTATCTGGATCGCAACATTCCTGATCATGACAGTTACAATCTATCAGGGTGTAAGAAACATTGATAATACTTTAGTAAAAGCAGCCAGAGTTCTTGGCGCAAAAGACAGAGATATATTTGTAAAAGTTATTTTCCCGGCAACAACCCCGTTATTTTAACAGCTGTTCGACTTGGTATTTCCGTTGCACTGACAACATTGATCGCAGCAGAAACAACAGGAGCTACTGCCGGACTTGGAATGAGAATCCGTTCTCTGGCAAACAGTTTTGAAACAGCAGGCATGCTGATGTATATCATCATCATTGGTATCATCGGACTGGTAATGGAAAAAATCATTAAATTCTTAGAAGGAAGGTTAACAGGATGGCAGGAGAAGAGAGAGTGACAAAACTTAAGATTGATAACGTTAAAAAGATTTATCAGACCCGTAAGGGCGAGATGACTGCATTAAACGGAGTTAATCTTGATATTAAAGAAAATGAATTTATCTGTGTGGTAGGACCTTCCGGATGCGGTAAATCTACATTGCTGAATATTATCGCAGGACTGGATACTCCAACCAGTGGAGCTGTATACATTGACGGCAAAAAGATCGAGGGAACAGGTACAGAGAGAGGCGTTGTATTCCAGCAGTATGCATTGTTCCCATGGCTGACAGTTCTGAAAAATGTTATGTTTGGATTGAAACTGCAGGGCAAGAGCGATGCTGAAGCAAAAGAAATCGCAATGAAATATATCAAGATGGTACAGCTTGAAGATTTCGTAGATCATTATCCGAAGGAACTTTCCGGTGGTATGAAACAGCGTGTTGCAATTGCAAGAGCCTATGCTGTAAAACCTGAAGTTCTTCTTATGGATGAGCCATTCGGAGCTCTGGATGCCCAGACAAGAACCCAGCTGCAGACAGAACTTCTGAAAACATGGGAAAGTGAAAGAAAAACATGTTTCTTCATCACACATGATGTAGATGAGGCGATCATTCTGGCTCAGAGAGTTATCGTTATGAGTGCCAGACCTGGACGTATCAAAGATATCGTAGATATCGATATTCCGTATCCACGTGATCAGGAAACTAAGATGAGTCCGAGATTTATGGAGTTGAAAAATCATATCTGGAGTCAGGTATATCAGGAGTATCTGGAAGTAAGAAAATAATGAATTTTGGCTGTTGCCGGTACGGAACAGTTCAGAATAAAGAGAAAATATTAAATACTACCCTAAAAAATGGAAAAGAAAGGAAGTAGAACTATGAGAAAAACATGGAAAAAGTTAGCAGCAATGGCAGTAACCGCATCTATGGTCATTTGTGGTGGAGCAATGGGCGTAAGTGCAGCAACAGAGGAAGAACCGGAAAAAGTAACTGTAAATGTAGCTTATATGCCTGATTATGCAAGTTTAAATGGTCTTATCTCTGCAATTGAACTTGGATATTTTGATGATGAGAATATTGATGTACAGCTTACAGAGTTCTCCGATGGACCGACAATCATTCAGGCTATGGAATCTGGATCTATTGATGTTGGATACATCGGACAGGGAGCCCACAAACTTTGCATCAACGGTAAAGCTGATATCTTTGCACTTGCACATGTATCTAATGGTGATGCTGTAATCGGAAGTAAGGAAAAAGGAACAGATACAATTGAAGGATTAAAAGGAAAAACAATTGCTTATTCTTCAGGAACATCCAGTGAAGATATCCTGAATAAAACCCTTGCAAAAGGAGGTATGACGATGGATGATATCACAGCAATGGATATGGATGCAACAAACATTGTAACAGCAATGCTTTCTGGCAGTGTTGATGCGTGTGCAACATGGGTACCGAACTCTTTGAAAGTTCTTGAGGAACTTGGAGATGATGGTGTACAGCTGACAGATAACAAAACATTTATTGATCAAACTGTATCTCTTGCAAGTTGGATTGCAATGCCGAAATATGCTGAAGAAAATCATGACGTACTTGTAAGATTTGCAAGAGCTCTTTACAAAGGATTTGACTATCGTGCAGACCACAGCCATGATGATGAAGTGTGCGGCTGGATTGCTGACAAGATTAAACTTGAAAAAAATGCCCTTCTTGATCAGGTAGAAGTAGCAGACTGGACAACAAGTGAATTCATCAGGGATCATATGGATGATGTCAAAGGCTATTATGAACTGCAGCAGAAATCATTTGTTGAGAGCGGTGACTGTGAAGAAACACCAGTTGATAATTATGTTCTTTTCGATGTAATGGAAGAAGCTTGCGCAGAATAATAAGAAAGATTACACAGGCAGAGATGTCTGTGTAATCTTTGAAAAAAATATACACTCGTGTGTATATTAAGAAAGTCATCCGGAAAGGAACAGAACAGTGGAGAGTGGACGACAGAAAGTAACAAGAAAAGATGTTGCAAGAGAAGCAGGAGTGTCGGAAACAATAGTTTCTTATGTACTTAACAAAAATCGTTATGTGAAAGAGGAAAAAAGGCAGCGTGTTCTTGAGGTTGTGGAAAAACTTCAGTATCATCCCAACAATATTGCAAGGGCTCTTCACGGAAAAGGCAGCCTGCAGATTCTTTTTCTTGCAGAAGAACTGAGCAGTGGTTATTTTTCCGAACTGGTAAGCCAGATGAGCAGGGATGCTTACAGACGGGGATATATGATCTCTCTTTGTGAGAGCCAGGAGGAAGATGAGTTTGTAAGTCAGATTCTAAGCAGGCAGTTTGATGGTTTATTTGTCAGTGCTTCCAGTGTAACAGACAGGGAACTGAAACTTCTGGTGAAGTCAGGAATCCCTATGGTACTGTTTTTAAACAGGGAGATCAGCTGTGAGCTTCAGGATACAGTTGTGGTAGATACAGGACTTTATGAAGGCAGCAGAGAATGTGTAAAATACCTTGTGAAAAATGGATGCAGAAATTTTGTTTATCTTGATAAAACAGGAAAACAATGTGACAGGGATATTCACTGGAAGGGATTTTTTTGATCAGATAAAAGAATCAGAAATTACTTTTGCACAGGAGCAGAGGATTTCCGGATGTGAGGATATAAAAAAACTGGAAAAGAGGCTGCAGTTACTGCTGGAAAAAAATCCTTCTGTTGATGCAATAGTGGCAAGATATGATAATCTGGCTGCAGTGGCACTTTCTGTGGCAGGAAGAACCGGGAGAAAAGTCCCGGATGATCTGATGGTGACTGGATTTGATAATGATTTTATAAGTAATTATGTAAGCCCGGCTCTTACTACAGTGGAGATACAGAAAGAAGAAGTGGCAAAATCTGCAATGGAAGCACTTCTGTCACTGATCCGTCATGATGGGGTGGATAAAAAAATAAGCTTTACAGCCAGACTGGTCATCAGGGAAAGCACAGGGAAAAAATGTTATTGTAAACAGTAATGAAAAGATAAATAAATATAACCTGCCGGGAGCAGGGGAAAGAAGTGAAAATATGTTAGTTACAAGTAAGGAAATGCTTGAAAAGGCACGAAGAGAACATTATGCAGTGCCTGCAATGAACACACAGGGTGGAAACTATGATATTATCTGGGCAATCTGCAGAGCAGCGGAAGAAATGCATTCACCTGCGATCCTGGCTCATTATGTAGCTACAGGAGCATATTCCGGAGATGACTGGTTTGTAGAAGTATGTAAATGGTGTGCAAATAAAGTAAGTGTACCGATCGCGATCCATCTGGACCATGGTGACAGCTTTGATATCTGCATGAAATCATTAAAGAATGGATTTACGTCCCTGATGATCGATGGTTCCACAAAACCGATCGAAGAAAATGCCAGACTTACAAATGAAGTGATCAAAGTGGCAAAATGTTTCGACGTTCCTGTAGAAGCAGAAATCGGAGAACTTTTAAGATTAGATGAAGCCGGTGCTCAGATGGAGAATAAAAATGTAGCAAATCCGGAGCAGGTCCGTCAGTTCCTGGATCTGTGCCAGCCGGATTCCCTGGCTATCGGAATCGGAAATGCTCATGGATATTATAAGGGTGAACCGGATATTAAACTGGAAGTTCTGGAAGAAGTAAGGAAATTTACAGATATTCCATTTGTTCTTCATGGATGTACAGGTATGAGAGAAGATATCATCAAAGAAGCTATTAAGCTTGGTGTTGCGAAGATCAACTTTGGTACAGAAATCCGTTATAAATATGTAGAACATTATGAAGAAGCATTGAAAACAAATCATCAGGGACATTCATGGAAACTGTCACAGCTTGCAAATGATGCTCTGACAGAAGACATCAAAAAGATCATCCGTCTTGCAGGTTCAGAAGGAAAGGCCTGAGAAGATAAAAGCAATTAAAATAAAATCACAAGGGAAAATTAAATTCAGGAGGAAATATAAATGAAAAAAAACAGTGAACTGACTTATAAAGAAATGTACCAGCAGCCGGCTTCTTTTCAGGCTGTCAATGATACTCTGGAGGATATTTTCAAAACTCTGGACAAGGTATTCTTCGGTGAGAAAAAATATGATGAGCTGATCTTTACAGGATGTGGAACTTCTCTTTATCTGGCACAGGCTTCAGCAGCAGCTTTTTCCACTTATACAGGAATTCCGTCAAAGGGAGTTCCATGCTCTGAGCTGTATTATTTCCCGGAAACTTATGTAAAAGAAGGAAGAAATGTGCTGATCCTTCCGATCACCAGAAAAAGCTATACTACAGAAGTAAGAATGGCTATTGATAAAGTTCGTACTTATCCTCAGGTTACTACACTGGCTATTACCTGTGACAAAGACAGTGAAAAATATAATGACTATTACATTCTTTCACCGGATACAGCTGAAGACAGTGTAATCATGACACGTTCTTTTACAAGTATGTTATATATGGCTGTTATCATGGCTATGTATGTAGGCGGTAAGAAAGATGAAATTGCTGCAATGAAAGATTATGCTCCATATTCTGAAAAGGTTCTGAAAGAAATGGATGAACTTTCTACAAAAATCATGAATGAGCATAAAAACCTGAATCTCTACATTATTCTTGGACAGGGTATTTATTATGGTGTCGCCAATGAATGTATGAATAAGATGAAAGAAATGGGACTCAGCAATTCTGAAGGATATTATGATCTGGAATACCGTCATGGACCAATGAGTCTTGTAGATGAAAATACACTGATCGTGTGCTTGAGCAATAAAGCCTGCAGAGATGGTGACAAAGCACTTATGGAGCAGATGAAGAGTTACGGTGCAACAGTTGCAGTTCTTGGCGGAGAACTGGGAGATACCTTTGATCAGATCGCTGATTATGTATATTCCATGGATAAAGGCTGGAATGATATGCAGTACAGTGCGATCATCGGATTTATCGGACAGCTTCTGGGATATTATATTGCAGACAGCAAGAATCTGGATGCAGATTCACCGAGACACCTGACACAGGCTATTGTATTGAAATAATTTAAGAAAACTGAGGAGCAGATTGCGAATATCTGCCTGATTCAAACTGCGAAGCAGTTATAGTATTAAAGAAAAGACTCCCGGCAGGAAGAAGTGCTGCCGGGAGTCTTTTCTATTACTGAGGAGGAAGACTTGCAAAAGTCTTACGTCTTCTGTTAAGTTTTCCGCAACTGTCTCTTTTGGCAATGTAAAATGGAAGAGAGATACGCATGGGAAGGCGATGTCCGCCGTTAATACGGTCGATCAGGGTTTTTGCAGTTATTCTTCCAAGTTCCTCCAGAGGAATATGTACTGTGGTCAGCATGGGAGAAAGATACTGAGCTGTCTCTATATCATCTACGCTGATAACAGAAATATCTTCCGGTATTCGAAAATTTTTTTCCTTTAATGCGTGAATGACTCCGAGGGCAGTGGTATCGTTTGCACAGAAAATTGCAGAGATATCTGCCTTATTGTGCATCAGGATATTAGCACCTTTGTAACCGCCATCTGCAGAAAGATGTACATTACTGGTATTTTTCTGCAAAAACGGAAGCCCAAGTTTGGCAAGTGCATCTTTATAACCGCTGAAACGTACTTCATTATTCTGTTCACCTACATAACCGATTTTCGTATGTCCGAGCTCCACAAGATAGGAAAGAGCACTATAGGAAATATCACTTCCGTCACAAACTACCTGGTCATATTGGGTTCCCATTGGATTCAGACCTGTATAAATCACATTTTTATAATTTTGAGTAAAGAAGCGTAACAGCTGTTTCTCATATCGTCCCAGAATTACGATTCCGTCTACAGGAAATTGAGCAAGCTGTCGTGCCATATCGGGATTTGCAATATCCATGGCTGTAAATGACTGACGGATAAAATAGTTGCTCTTGAAGGCCTCCTGTTCAATCGCTTTTGCAATCTGTGAGAAGAATGGATCGGAAACAGCGGAATTACTTCTTGCATAAATACAGGCAATGGATTTGGGCGTTGTATTCTGAATCTGAGCTTTTTGCCCTAATTTGAGGCTTCGGGCTGTTGCATTGGGAGTATAACCGCTTTTGCGTACGATTTCCCATATACGTTCCTGAACTTCCGGACTTGCCGCTTTTGTATTTTTCTGGTTTATTACTCTGGAAACCGTAGAAACAGAGACATTTGCCTGCCTGGCAATTTCTTTTAATGTCATAATAACTCCCCGCAATCTTTTATACGACTATTTTCTAAAACTATGTGCAAAACAGAAAATCAGAGTCTTCTGTTTTAAAAAAAGTCGTTCAGAACCCCGTCGGGGGGTTCTGAACGACTTTAATTATACAGTAAATTGATAAAAAAAACAATAAAAAGAAGGAAAACGTTTGCGTACTTTGAATGCAAAATCAACTCAAAGTTATTGATAAAAAGTAAAAACTTATATAATTTTTGATAGAGTACATAAAACTAAAGTGGAGGTGCTTAAATTTATGGGGAAAACATTGTATTTAGAGTGCTATTCAGGGATTAGTGGTGATATGACTGTTGGTGCACTTCTTGATCTGGGGGCGGATAAGGCAGTTTTGGACAGGGTACTGCAAAGTCTTCCTGTATCAGGGTTTCAGATAAAAACCGGCAAAGTGGTAAAATCCGGAATTGCAGCCTGTGATTTTGACGTTATGTTAGATAAAGATCATGAAAATCATGATCATGATATGAAGTATCTGCATGGTCATAATGAGAATACTGCGGGAGAGTCTGAGATTCATATACATGAACATATTGCTGCAGACCATGTATGTGCACATGAGACAGAATCTGCGCATTGTCATCATCACCATGAACATAGAGGGGTGAAAGAAATTGCACATATTATAGAACATAGTGCAATGACTGACAATGCAAAAAAGATTGCTTTGAGAATATTTGAGATTCTTGCAGAAGCAGAGAGCAAGGCACATGATGTGCCTGTGGAGCAGGTACATTTTCATGAAGTCGGTGCAGTTGATTCCATTGTAGATATTGTGTCTGTGGCAGTTTGTCTGGATAATCTGGATATTACGGATGTAGTTGTACCTGTACTTTATGAAGGTTGCGGAACCGTCCGCTGTCAGCATGGAATTTTACCAATTCCTGTTCCTGCAGTTGCGAATGTGATAAGCGCAAATCATTTGTGCATAAAGGTGACAGCTGTTGAGGGGGAACTTGTAACACCTACAGGTGCTGCTATTGTGGCAGCAATAAGAACGAAAGATAAGCTTCCGGAGGAATTTGAAATAAAGAAAATAGGGATTGGAGCCGGAAAACGTCAGTATGAATGTCCCGGAATCCTCAGAGCAATGATTATTTCTTAGAAAACGTTTGCGCAGATTCCAGGCAAATTTGCATTGAATTCGTTGATTAAAAAAATTTTATCTACTATAATAAATACAACAATAAAGGTAACGAGCTGGATAATAAATGAAAGGAAGTAAAGCAATATGGGACATAGTTATTATAGCTATACAAAGGAAGAGTTAGTGGGTAATGGACCGAAGCTTCCGGTAATTGTTATGGAGGATAATGCAGCAGTATTTCATTCCATGGCAGATGAGATGGTGGATGAGATCAAGAAACACAACGAAAAGGGAGAAAAAACAGTATTTATCTGTCCTGTAGGTCCTGTAGGACAGTATCCATATTTTGTAGATATGGTTAATGAGCAGAATATCAGCCTGAAAAATGTATGGTTTATTAACATGGATGAATATCTGGATGATGAGAAACAATGGATTTCAAAAGATCATCCGTTAAGCTTCAGAGGCTTCATGCAACGTACAGTTTATGATAAAGTTCGCCCGGAATTGGTAATGCCGGAAGATCAGAGAGTATTTCCGGATCCGAATCATCCGGAATATATTTCTGAACTGATTGAAAAACTGGGGGGCGTTGATATCTGTTTCGGTGGAATTGGAATTAATGGTCATGTAGCATTTAATGAAGCAGATCCATCCCTTACAAATGAAGAATTTCTTGCTCAGAAAACCCGTGTTCTTAAGATTACAAAAGAAACAAGAACAGCTAATGCGATTGGTGATTTTAATGGAGCTCTGGAAGACATGCCTCATTATTGTATTACCATTGGAATTAATGAGATTTCACATGCAAGGAAGATTCGTCTGGGATGTTTCAGAAACTGGCACCGGGCAGTAGTACGAAGAGCAGCATATGGAGAAGCAACTTCTGATTTCCCGGTATCTCTTCTTACATCACATCCGGACATCAATCTGAAGATCACAGAGTTTGTTGCAGCACTTGATTGATAAGATAAGTAACAGACAACAGAAAGAAGGAAGAACATGAGTATTCGAATCATAAATGGAAAAGTATATAAAAATGGAGCTTTTTCAGAAGAAGAGCTTGTTCTGAAAGAGGGAAAAATCGTTTCTGCTCAAGATGGAGATGCAGAAGAAGTCTATGATGCAAAAGGAAACTATGTAGTACCGGGGTTTATAGATGTACATACTCATGGTGGCGCAGGGGTAGATGTGAATGCGGCTGATCAGCAGGGATTCGAAAAGATCGGACATTTTTTTTGCCACACAGGGGAACCACATCAATGGCTTTCATCTATACTGACAGACACAAAAGAACAGACTTTGAAGACCATAAAAGAGGCTGTGAAACATCAGGAGGCACAGAAGAACGGACATGAAAATTGTGCAGATCTTCTTGGTATTCATCTGGAAGGACCATTCCTTTTCACCGGAATATAAAGGGGCTATGCCGGAACATTTACGATTTCTCCTGATCTGGATCTTCTGAAGAATATCAGAGCAGCAGGTGGAAATATCCGTTATATTCTGTTTCACCAGAAGTAAAAGGAGTGCCGGAATCATTAAAGGAATGATTGATCTTGGTATGAAAGTTGCGATCGGTCATTCTGGTGCGGATTATGAGACTGCATGGAAATGTATCAATGAGGGGTGCCGTATCGGCTACGCATACATTTAATGCCATGAAACTTCTTCATCAGCATTTTCCGGCTATTATGGGAGCAGTTCTGGAATCTGATATCTATTGTGAAGCCATCTGCGATGGACGCCATCTGCATCCGGGAACCGTTCGTTTCCTTCTGAAGATGAAAGGCCTGGATAAAGTAATCGCCATAACAGATTCTATTATGGCAGCTGGACTTCCGGATGGAGAATACATGCTGGGAGTCAATCCGGTTATTGTAAAAGATGGAGACGCAAAACTGAAATATGGAGATTCCAGAGCAGGAAGTACACTTACGACAGGATGTGCACTTAAGAATCTGATTAAATTTACAGGAAGACCTCTTGAAGAGATATTACCGCTTCTTACATGCAATCCGGCTAAGATGCTGGATGTATATGACAGGATTGGAAGTCTTGATACCGGAAAAGATGCGGATGTGGTTATTCTGGATAAAGAGTATTCCGTCGTTGATACATTTGTAAAAGGTAGAAAAATAGAATTATAAGGAGAAAAGATTATGCCATTAATACCATTAAGACCATTACTGGAAACTGTAGATAAATATCACTTTGCTCAGGGCGCTTTTAATGTAAATGCAGTAGCTCAGGCAAAAGCAGCGATTGAAGTTCATGAGATGTTCCGTTCCGCAGCGATTCTTCAGGGTGCAGACCTTGCAAATGGATTTATGGGCGGAAGAACAGATTTCCAGAATGCTACTTTGGAAGATAAAAAAGTCGGTGCAAAAAATATTGCAGATGCTGTAAAGAAATATGCAGAAAATTCTCCGATTCCGGTTGTTCTTCATCTGGATCATGGTAAAAATTTTGATTCCTGCAAAGCGGCTATTGAAGGTGGTTATACTTCTGTTATGATTGATGGATCCAGTCTTCCATTTGATGAAAACGTGGAACTGACCCGTGAAGTTGTTAAATATGCACATGAGAGAGGTGTTTCCGTAGAAGGTGAACTCGGTGTTCTGGCCGGCGTGGAAGATCATGTATTTTCAACTACTTCTACTTATACCAATCCTCTGAAAGCTATCGAGTTCTTTAAGAAAACAGGTGTTGATGCACTTGCAATTTCTTATGGAACCATGCATGGTGCATCCAAAGGAAAAAATGTCAAATTACGAAAAGAGATCGCTATTGCCATCAAGGAATGTATGATGCATGAATGCATTTTCGGGGTACTGGTATCTCATGGATCTTCAACTGTACCAAAATATATTGTAGATGAGATCAATGCACTGGGTGGAAATATCCAGAATGCTTACGGAATTTCTATTGACGAACTGAAAGCTGCAATTCCATGCGGAATCGGCAAGATCAATGTAGATACAGATATCCGTCTTGCTGTTACAAGAAATATGAAAGAATTCTTTGCAAATCATCCTGAAAAGAGAGAAAGCCAGTCTATTGGCGAGGTATATCGTCTTCTGGAGGCAAAGAAAGAACAGTTTGATCCACGTGCATTCCTGACTCCTATTATGGATACAGTTATGTATGGCGTTATTCCGGATGAAGATGTTGCTGCTCTTATGGCTGTTGTTGAAAAGGGCGTAAAAGAAGCAATCGGTACTCTGATCGTAGAATTTGGCTCTTATGGAAAGGCTCCTCTGGTAGAGATGGCAAGCCTGGATGAAATGGCAGAACGCTATCGTAAAGGGCTTTGATCTATATATTAACAGCACTGGTAGCTTTGGCAGGAAGTTGTGTGCAGAGCAGCAGTGGATTTGGCTATGCAATTATCTGTATGGCCATCTGGCCAATGTTTATGCCTTTTTACACAGCTTCCATACTGGAAGCGATTGCAGCTTTTTTTATGGTAATTTACATTGCAGTAAAGTTGTGGAAATTTATTGACTGGAAACTTCTTTTGCCACCTGTGATCATGGCTACGGTAACCAGCCTTCTGGGGGTGAATACGCTGATGGCTCTGGATGAAGCTGTTTTGTCAAAGATCATGGGAACAGTTCTTCTTGTTCTGGCAGTTTATTTTATTTTCTTCAGCAGTAAAGTTCATTTAAAGGCAGGTTTGGTTTCCGGATTGGCAGCCGGTGCAGTCAGTGGTTTTTGCGGAGGACTTTTTAATATTGGAGGTCCACCGATGGTAGCGTATTTTTTGTCCGTGACAGATGATAAAGAAAAATATAATGCTACACTTCAAATGTTTTTTACAATTAATACGGTCAGTGTTTTCCTGATCCATGTGTTTCAGGGTCATGTATCAGGAGCTATGCTGCCTTTGGTTGGAGCGGCACTGGCAGGAACGGCAGTTGGAACAGCAGTTGGAATGTTTTTGTTTCGCCGGCTTACTATGACAGGAATCAAAAAAGGTGGTATATATTTTTATGATGTGTGCCGGAAGCTATCTCCTTTTATCCTGAATCTGTTTGCAGAGACTATAGGCAGACTGCACATTGTATGATGATTATTTGTCTGTTAATTTTGTTAAAAGAAAGGTAAGAATTTTATGAAACACATTTATCTGAATTTAAAAAGATTTGATGTTCCGGTGGAATTCGGAGGTGTAAATCCGTCTGGCTACCGGTTGCTGACTGGGTCATCCTGTGATTGTAAAGAATACAACAGGAAGAATTAAAGAGCATATGATACCTTCTGAAGTGGAATTTGGTATGCTTATTTTCCCGGAAGTACATCTTCTGAATGCAGCAGCAGCAAAAAACGAAGGAAGTCCTGTTTCAGATAGGCTGCCAGAGTGTATTCAGAGCAGATACTGCAGTTGGTGGAAATTTTGGTGCATTTACTACAAACAGACCGGCTTCAGCTATGGTTGCTGCGGGATGTGAGACTACTATTATCGGACATTGCGAAGAAAGAAATGACAAAGCAGGAATTCTCGCAGAAGCAGGTGTTACAGATACAGATGCTGTAAATCGTCTTCTGAATCAGGAAATCAAATGTGCGATTGAAAGAGGAATGAAAGTTCTTTACTGCATTGGTGAAAAGAGTGAGGAACAGGAGCAGTGGCAGGAAGTTCTTGGAAAACAGCTTGAAATTGGTCTCAAAGATGTAGATACTTCAAAAGTTGTGATTGCATATGAACCAATCTGGTCCATAGGACCGGGAAAAACACCGGCAGGTAAAGAATACATTACCAAAATTGCAAAATTTGTAAAAGAAAAGACAAATGGTATGGACATTGTATATGGCGGTGGTCTGAAACAGGATAACGCAGAAATGCTTGCTTCCATTGATGAGATTGATGGTGGTCTGATCGCACTGACAAGATTCCAGGGTGAGATTGGATACTATCCGGAAGAGTACCTTGAAATTATCCGTCTCTATATGGGTAGAGAAAATAATAAATAAGCATATATAATGAAGGGAGATTTACTATGAAACTTAATTTTGAGTATGGACAGGGAACCATGGCGGCTGAGCTGCCGGACAATACTGATGTATTTATTCCAGGAGAGACTGTAAAAGATCCGGCTTACATTCCGGAAGATCAGCTTGAGGCTGCTTATCTGGAAAGCCTGGCTCATCCTATTGGAATGCCTACTTTAACAGAACTGGCAGGACCTGGAAAAACAGTTACTATCGTTGTTCCGGACCGTGTAAAAGGCGGAGAGCAGGCTACCAGCCACAGAAAATTAAGTATTAAATATATTTTAAAAGAATTATATGCTGCAGGTATTGAAAAGAAAGATATTCTTTTTATTATTTCCAATGGACTTCATCCAAGAAGTACAGAAGCAGATGCAAAAGCTATCTTTGGAGAAGAATTATTTAATGAATTCTGGCATACAGGACAGATCATCAGTCATGACAGCGAAGATCAGGAGCATATGGTATATCTGGGAACCACTCACAGAGGGGATCCGGTGTACATGAATAAATATGTATTTTACTATTTTTCTCTGAATTTTTTCCCCAAAAAATACCGACTGCCCATCAATATTGATATATTCTACATTGGCAGTCGGTATTTCTATTTCATTCTATTCTTTTCTTTATACAACCTGATCCTTCGCAATAAATACCGGGAAGGAATCGGTTCCTT
>ENA-OQBD01000858-OQBD01000858.1-human-gut-metagenome-genome-assembly--contig:-NODE-858-length-15348-cov-5.034558_pt1 | contig 15348 bp, 17 predicted proteins | sample MGYA00242742_ERZ504543 | MGnify/ENA primary metagenome ERZ504543 (study PRJEB26092, sample SAMD00036239) | human gut metagenome | host: Homo sapiens | study: EMG produced TPA metagenomics assembly of... | reverse complement strand
GATATAAATTATGTAGGAATATAATTCCTAATCTTACGACTTCCTCTTATTTCCAATTGAAGGAACTGAAAGAAATATATCCATGTAAGAAAGTGAAATACACTTCATTTCCTTCTCTAATTACATCATTGATAATAAATGGTAAAAAAATGCCATTAGAAGTAAGTGGCTTAAAAGAATATATTTTGTTTTTTTGGAACAGTAGATAAATATAAAGGGGTTGATTTGCTGGTTGATGCGTATTGCAATTTAACATGTAAGTCACTAAAATTAGTGATTGCAGGTAGAGGCTTTGATATTGAAACTCATAATGAAAACATTATTCGAATAAATCGTTTTATAGAAGATGAAGAAGTCGCATATCTTTTTAAAAAGGCAAAATTTATTGTTTATCCTTATCGTTCTGCAACAATGTCAGGGGTATTGTCTTTAGCATATTACTTTAATAAAAAAGTATTAGCCTCTACAAATTCCTTTCTTTGAAAGATAAATGCAACTTTAAATAGTTGTGTTATTTAAAGTTAATGATATAGATGATTTGGAAAGAAAGATGAAATCTTTAATATTTGGTGAAAAATTTGAGTGTAGATCCAACAAGCTATCTTAATATATATGGTGAAGGTACATTAATAAATAGTTATTGGGGGTTATATGAAGATTGAAAATGTTAAAATGATTTATACATAATGATAAAATATTGATTCTTCTGTGATAATGAAAATCTTACTCTCGAATAAATTCTATTACCGCCGTGGCGGCGACTGTGTCTGTACCATAAACCTTGAGGAATTGTTGAAGCGGAAAGGTCATGAAGTGGCAATCTTCGCCATGCAGTATCCTGATAATATAGAAACACCATGGAGCAAGTACTTTCCTGGTGAAGTAAAGTTCAAGCCGGGATTAGGTATGCTTGAGGCGTTGTTACGCCCCTTTGGTACGAATGAAGTAAAACGTAAATTTACGGCATTATTGGATGACTTTTGTCCTGATATTGTTCATCTGAATAATATTCATTCTCAACTATCTCCGGTTATTGCAGAAATTGCGCATCAAAAAGGAATAAAAGTAATATGGACATTGCATGATTACAAGCTGCTTTGTCCGCGTTATGACTGTTTGCGTAATGGAGATACTATATGCGAAGAATGTTTTTCGGATAAGCGTAAAGTCTTGGAATATAAATGTATGAAGCATTCACGCTTGGCAAGTTATTTATCGTATTGGGAGTCTATGAAGTGGAATCGTGAACGATTGGAAGTTTGCACGGATATCTTTATTTGCCCTAGTCGGTTTATGGCAGAGAAGATGCGACAAGGGGGATTCGATAGTCAAAAAATAAAAACAGTATGTAATTTTATTGATACTGAGAAATGTTATGGTAAGGATTATACCAAAGGGGAAATTATTACTGTTTCATAGGGAGATTGAGTCCTGAAAAAGGAGTAAGGACCTTGATAGAGGCGGCAAATGCTCTACCATATAAATTGGTGGTGATTGGAGGGGGGCCCTTGCTGGAGGAGTTAAAGACCGTAGCTGGGAATAACGTGGAATTTGTTGGCTTTAAACAATGGAATGATATAAAGGAGTTAGTGGGAAGAGCACGTTTTTCAGTGATACCTTCGGAGTGGTATGAGAATAATCCTTTGTCTGTGATAGAGGCGCAATGTTTGGGTACACCTGTACTGGGAGCACGCATCGGAGGAATCCCTGAACTGATAGAAGAGGGTGTTACCGGCATGACATTTGAGAGTCGTAATAAAGAGGATCTGAGAATGAAGATTGAAAGTATGATGCAACATCCTCTCAATTATGAAATGATAGCAGGAAAGGGACAGGAACTGTATGGTGCAGAAATGTATTATCAACAGATTATGAATTTGTATCAGGGTTGATTTGTTGCTTTATAGTATATAATGGAAAGAAAAGACAGGGAAATATTGGATAATTCATTTATTACTAGTATTTTTGTATCATCAAGAAATATCGGATGGCTATTAAGAATTTTAAAACCAAGGAAGAGGCGTTGGCTGCTATGAAGAAGGCGACAGACCGCAAACGCACGTTGATAGAATATCTCAAAAAGGGGTATTCCTTAGAAGAATTGGAAAAAATGGGATTTAAAATGGCAAAATTTGCATGATGTGATAGATTTGCCAATAGAACGTGTCAATGCTTTATCTCCCTATAAAGTTTATATAAATAATAATGGTAGTTTAGGATTTGAAACCCAATATGGTTCTGTCTATGAGGTAGGGTTTGTTGAGGACTATACTTTTATGGATGAGAATGCGTTTCAGTTTTTTATTTTGGAATCACAAGGTAAGCATTCTGTAAAAGATCCGTTGGTCAGGGAAACTATTTGGGTAATTCTTGAAACATTCTTTTTAGAAAACAATCCTGTTATATTATATATTTGTGATATGTCGGATGGTAAACAGGCTATTCGTAACCGTTTGTTTTCCATGTGGTATTATGAATATGAACAACGGGAAAGTTTTACTTTTTTGTCCACTAAAGTGGAAGTAGAATCTACTGATTACTATGCATCTGTTCTCGTTAAAAATTCCAACCCTCAATTGGAAGATATAAAGGTTGCTTTTAACTCTTTCATTGAAAATATGAAAGAAAAATTGGAATAGTGAATAATTAAATCAAACAACTTATGGTTAACAAATGTTCCTTGCATCCCACCGATGCAAGCATAATCCTTACATATCGTTGCCCTATGAAGTGCAAGATGTGTAATATATGGTTTAACCCCACTAACAAGAGTGAAGAAATAAAAGCAAGTGACCTGAAGTCATTGCCTAAGTTGAAATTCATCAATCTGACGGGAGGTGAGCCTTTCATTCGTGAAGATTTGCCGGAAATAGTGGAGGAATGTTACAAGCATACAGACCGGATTGTGATTTCTACAAGCGGATGGTTTGAGGACAGGGTGATTGCCTTGGCGAAACAGTTCCCTATCATCGGAATTCGAATCAGTATTGAGGGTTTGAGTTGTAAAAACGACGAACTACGCGGACATGCCGGAGGGTTTGATAAAGGACTCCGTACATTGTTGGCATTGAAAGAGATGGGCTTGAAGGATATCGGTTTCGGCTGTACCGTGTCGAATAATAATTCAAAGGATATGCTTTCATTGTATCAGCTCAGCAAGTCACTGGGAATGGAATTTGCTACAGCCGCCTTTCATAACTCGTACTACTTTCATAAGGACGACAATGTCATCACCAACAAGAACGAGGTGTGCGGTGACTTTGAGCAACTGATAGAATGGCAGTTGAAGGAGAATCACCCGAAGAGTTGGTTTCGTGCTTGGTTCAATATGGGACTGATAAATTATATTGAAGGGGGAAGGCGCATGCTGCCTTGTGAGGCGGGAAGTGCTAATTTCTTTATAGACCCGTTTGGTGATGTGTTTCCCTGTAACGGTCTGGAAGAGAAATATTGGAAGAAGTCGATGGGGAATATTCATGAAACTCCGGACTTTATGACTATTTGGACAAGCAAAAAGGCGGAGGAAGTACGTGCCATGGTGCGTAAATGCCCGAAAAATTGCTGGATGGTGGGCACAGCCTCTCCGGTGATGCATAAATATATAAAATATCCGTTGAAGTGGGCGTTGCAGAATAAACTTCGTTCCATGCAGGGAAAAACAGTCTGTCTGGATAAAAAATGGTGCGATGTAGGGCAAGATCCCTGCCAGGGAGATTTAAGGGAAAAGTTCTAGTATTCTAACTTACATTTTTCTTTTTTCCTGTAATCATCAGCCAAAGTGCCGAAAGGCATGACAGAATGATGATTCCGGCATATTGCAGTACTTCTTTTATGAAATTGAATATTTTCATTGGCTGATTGACATTTAATGTCGCAAATCTACTGTTTTTATTTTAAACTGCTTTATTCTTTATGAAGATTATTGTGACCGGTACCCGTGGCATTCCCGATGTGATGGGTGGTGTGGAAACGCATTGTGAGGAGCTTTTTCCGCGTATCGCAAGGAGGGGGGAGGATGTGACGGTTATCCGCCGGAAGAATTATGTGCATGACGGGTTGACGGAATGGAACGGTGTGAAACTGATAGATATAGAATCTCCTAAACAGAAATCGTTTGAAGCGATTGTTCATACGTTCAAGGCGGTGAATAAGGCAAAACAGTTGGGGGCGGATGTATTGCATATCCATGCCATCGGACCGGCATTGCTTGTACCGTATGCTAAAATGTTGGGACTGAAAGTGGTGTTTACCCACCATGGGCCGGACTATGATCGTACAAATGGGGGATTATGGCCAAATGGTTTTGAAATGGGGAGAGCGGATGGGATGCCTGTTTGCGGATGAGGTAATAGTCATCAGTGAGGTGATCCGCAATCTGATCAGACGGAAATATGGTAGAACCGAGCAGGTTCATCTGATTTATAATGGTGTGCCTTGTCCCGATTATACGAACTGTCCTGAGTATTTTAGGGAATTGGGGATAACTGAAAGAAACTACATATTGGGTATGTGCCGTTTTGTACCCGAAAAGAATCTTCATCATTTGGTGGAGGCTTTTCGGAGGGTGGATAAAAAAGGATGTCGGCTGGTGTTAGCCGGAGATACGGATTTTGAGGATGAATATTCGCGTGCATTGAAAAGGGAAGCGAGGGAAAACGGGGTGATACTGACCGGATTCGTGAAAGGGAAAAAACTACATTCACTTTTGACAAACGCCCGTTGTTATGTGTTGCCTTCGTCGCATGAGGGGCTTCCTATCGCTCTGTTGGAAGCCATGAGTTACCGGTTGCCTGTCATTGTGAGTGATATTCCCGCCAATAAAGAAATGGGGCTGGATGCCAGCTGTTATTTTGAAACCGGTAATATAGAGCAGTTGGCTGATAGATTACAGGAAATAATAGATGGGGATTTTAAACAGGTACATTACGATATGGAAAAGTATGGATGGGATGGAATAGCTCTCCGGGTGGCTGATGTTTATGAAAATCTGAAAAATGAGAACACTTTCATTGGTCGGGCTGATGGTGCTTCTGTTGTGTCCGTCTGCTTTGAGAGCCCAGTTTGTGTATGGAACGACAGGTTTGCTTCACATGCCGACAGGGGAGATGCAGCGTGACAAGACTTTTATGTTTGGCTGCGCTTTTCTGGATACGGAAGCGACACCGGGGCATTGGAGTTATGATACGGGTAATTATTTTATTAATATAACCATTTTTCCTTGGTTGGAAGTAGGATATACCTGTACTTTGCATAAGGCTCCTTATGGCAGTACGTATTATCCGGAATCAGTCTGGGGCAAATATTGCAATCAGGATCGTCAATTCTCGGGCAGGTTGCGCCTTTGGAAAGAAGGCTGGTGGAAGGAATGGACTCCTCAGATTGTGTTAGGAGCGAACGATCCCGGTACCAATGACAGGACTTTTGAAAAGGATTATGGTATCGGTATGACTGGTAGTGCATCCGGAAACGGTCATTGGCAGCGGTATTATCTGGCTGTTACAAAACATCTGTCTATTAGAAATACAGGAGAGTTAGGTATCCATTTGGCATACGTCTATAACAAACGGACAGATTATCATTTGAATGGTCCTGCCATAGGTGCTAATTTCCGCTTTCAATTACTCGGCAATCAGCCTTTGATGAAAGCCGTTAATAAACTGAACCTTATGGCTGAATATGACGCCCGTACAATGAATATAGGTGCTGAATACAGCTTTTGGAAAGATTATATCAATGTCGTGATAGAGTTCAACCGCTGCCGTTACTTTTCCGGCGGAGTGTTTTTTAAAGTCCACCTGAAATAATAAAAGGAGTGGCTGTCAGTCTTTGATTTTCTTTTTATACACTTCCCCTCTGCTCATTACTTCCTTAACGAAATTGTAGGTCTCCACCCCTCGGAAGTATCCATTTTTACAAACCGGATCATTGAAATATTCTTCATTACTTTTAAGCAGAATATAGTTATCTACGCTGTTGTCCCATACATATTTATTCTTGCCGTATTTTTCAGCCAGTGCCATGGCATCCAGTACGTGTCCTATTCCGGCGTTATAAGCCGCCAAGACAAATTTCATCCGTTCGTTTTCATCTTTTATTGCGTTGAAAGAACGGGAAGTGGCAGCAATATATTTCACGGCGGCCTTTATACTCTCTTCCGGATTCTGTTCTTTACCGGGAGGAACTCCCATAGCACGCGCCGTCCGGGGCATGAGCTGCATTAATCCTTTCGCGCCTGCCCATGATACGGCTGTTGTATCAAAGTTTGATTCCGTATAGGCCAGGGAAGCTAAAATACGCCAATCCCAATCTATATCTTTGGCATATTTCTTGAATAGAGTATCGAAGTGTGAAATCTTTCCGTCTTTGATGGACAAGATGGAACCGTGAGGTGTCCGTTTGCTTATTTCAAAATAACGCTTGCTACTGGCCTGATAGGCAGGAGAAGTCATATTTTCCTGATGCCATTTAGTAGCAGCTTCACCTAGTAGCGGTGAGGTCTTACGTACGGCCCATGAGGCACGTTGGTCAAAACTGACAGCCAGGTCAATATTCAGATTGGGGTAATAAGTCTTGTTTAATTTGGCAAGGTCGTTATCACAGATGGCATAATCTATCTCACCATTGGAAACCTGCATGATTAAATCCTCGGTGGTGATGCTGTCATTATCGACTTCGTGTATCAATATACCGCCACCCAGTTCTTTATCCAGATTGATGAGACGTTCCAGATACTTTCCTGGTTTTACATAGACCTCTTTCCCGATTAATTCTGTCACATTATTCAGTGCTTTCTTCTTTTTTTGAGTAGTATTACGTTGTACCAATACCTGATGAGTGATGATATCTTCCCCGCAAAACTCTACACTGTCTTTGAACTCTTTGGTGACAGGCAGATTATAGGCTATCAGGTCTCCTTCTCCTTGTAATAGTTTATGGACCAGGTCACGTGCATTCTGTGCTACTTTTATTTTCAGTTTTACATTCAATGAACGGGCAAACTGATCGGCCAGCTCATACTGGAATCCCATAGGCTCGCCCCGATAGTCGAAATAAGAAGTGGAACTGTTCAGTGTCAGGACTACTAATTCTCCGCTGTCTTTTATTTGCGGCAAATCATAATTTGTCACTTCGGCAGATTGTTGCCGGTTGCGGCACGCTGTCATGCATATACAGGCAAGAACTAATAGCCAGACATTTTTCATCTTCCTAAAATCTTTTCAATATATAGTTTAAGGATTTCAATGGCCTTTTGGTTGTTGCCTCCATTGGGGATAATAATATCGGCATATTGCTTGGTAGGCTCTATGAATTCGTCATGCATCGGTTTCAGAATGTTCCGGTATTTGTCTATCAGCATTTCCAAGGGGTGGCCGCGTTCCACCATGTCGCGGGTAATCACACGCAGCAAACGTTCGTCGGGTTCGGCATCCACAAAAATCTTTAAGTCCATCAAGTCTCGTAACTCTTTATCATAGAGACTCATGATACCTTCCACAATGATGACTTCCTTTGGCTCTACACGAACTGTTTCGGGCAGGCGTGTACATACTAGATAAGAATAGGTGGGCTGCTCAATGGGATGCCCTTTGCGCAGGTCGGCAATCTGTTGTTCAAAGAGCGGCCAGTCAAAAGCATCGGGATGGTCGAAATTGGTTTGTTTACGTATTTCCAAGGGAATGGATGACTGATCGTTATAATATGAATCTTGTGGAATGACTGCAACGGAACCTGGGGGCAGGCTCTCTATGATTTTTCTAACTACAGTGGTCTTTCCTGAACCGGTTCCGCCGGCTATACCAATAATTATCATAATAATAGAATGTATTTTAAAACAAAACTGTTACTTTTGCATCAGGTTAAATACTTTAGCCCTGTGTCGATTACAAAAGTAGGATAATTAATTAAAATATCAAGTATGGTTAAGCACATTGTTTTATTTAAATTGAAAGAAACTCTTTCACAGGAAGAAAAATTGAAAGTGATGAATGATTTTAAAGCGGCTATTGAAGCTTTGCCGGCCAAGATAGGTTTTATCCGTCATATATTTGTGGGACTGAATGCCAATTCTGCTGAAAAATGGGATATTTGTCTGGATAGTGAATTCGATACGCTGGCAGATGTCAATGCCTATGCCGTTCATCCGGATCATGTAGCTGCAGCCGGCCTTTTGAAGGAGGTTAAGGCTGATCGTGCTTGTGTGGATTATGAATTCTAAAAGATAGCCTATGAAAAAGATAATCAATCCCTGGAAAGGGATGGAAGGATATAATTGCTTTGGCTGTGCTCCCAACAATGAAGCCGGAGTGAAGATGGAATTTTATGAGGATGGGGATGAGGTAATTAGTATATGGAAACCTCAGCCACAGTTTCAGGGATGGATTGATACGTTGCATGGCGGTATTCAGGCGGTGCTGCTGGATGAGATTTGTGCATGGGTGGTTTTGCGTAAACTACAGACTACCGGTGTTACGTCCAAAATGGAAACCCGCTATATGAAACCTGTTAATACCAACGATTCGCATATCGTATTGAAGGCTTCCATAAAGGAGAGAAAGCGCAATATCGTATTTGTAGAAGCGGCTATTTATAATAATAAGGAGGAACTTTGCACCAAGGCGCTGTGCACTTATTTCACTTTTTCTCAAGAGAAGGCAAAGGAAGAAATGCATTTCTTGAACTGCGAGGTGGAGCAAGATGAGATAATACCTTTAATTTGAAAGAAAAAACAAAGTTTTTGCGATAATTATTTGCTGATATTAAATATAAACTTTATTTTTGTCGCAAGTAAAAAGAAAAGACTATGGTTAGAACTGCTACACATCATCATCATTTTCCTAACGAATAATTCGGTGGGCTAAGGTGATATTGTAGTATAATGATATAGGGCTTGCCGAAAACGGTAAGCCTTTTTTATTGCCGGTTAATAATTAAAAACAGATAGAATCATGCTTAGAATTGCAGTACAGTCAAAAGGCCGTTTGTTTGAAGAGACAATGGCATTATTACAAGAGGCAGATATTAAAATCTCCACTTCTAAAAGAATTCTTTTAGTACAGTCGTCTAATTTTCCGATCGAAGTTCTTTTTCTTCGCGATGATGATATTCCTCAGTCGGTGGCTGGTGGAGTGGCTGATTTAGGGATCGTAGGCGAGAATGAGTTTGTAGAGAGAAAAGAGGACGCTGAGGTGATTAAACGTTTGGGGTTCAGCAAGTGCCGTTTGTCATTGGCTATACCTAAAGATGTGGACTATCCGGGTTTGTCTTGGTTTGAAGGACGTAAGATTGCGACTTCTTATCCCGGCATTTTGAAAGATTTCATGGATCGGAATGGCATTCATTCTGATATTCATGTCATTACCGGTTCGGTAGAGATTGCTCCGGGAATCAGTTTGGCTGATGCTATTTTTGATATTGTCAGTTCGGGATCTACTTTGGTAAGCAATAGCTTGAAGGAAGTGGAAGTGGTTATGAAAAGTGAGGCGTTGCTGATAGGCAATAAGAATATGTCTGAGGAGAAGAAAGAGATTCTGAACGAACTCTTGTTCCGTATTGAAGCGGTGAAAGCTGCCGAAGACAAGAAATATGTCTTGATGAATGCTCCGACAGAGCGTTTGAAAGAAATTATCGAAGTGCTGCCGGGTATGAAGAGTCCTACTGTGATGCCATTGGCACAAGAAGGATGGAGTTCGGTACATACAGTGCTTGACGAGAAGCGTTTTTGGGAGATCATCGGAAAACTGAAAGCATTGGGAGCGGAAGGTATTTTGGTATTGCCCATTGAGAAAATGATATTATAGCCGGTCCATACGTCAGGCGAGATTTGTAAACTTATAAAAGAATACATGTATGAAGAAAATAATATATCCTGAAAAGAAAGACTGGATGGAAATTCTCCGTCGTCCGGTATTGAATACAGACACGCTGCGCAATACGGTTAAAGAAGTGCTGGATAAAGTGAAGACGGAAGGAGATAAAGCGGTGAGGGAATATGAAGAACGTTTTGATAAGGTGAAACTGGACTCACTGGGGGTTACTGAAACGGAAATTGCTGAAGCGGAAAAGGAGGTACCCATTGAATTGAAGGCAGCTATCATGCTGGCACAGAAAAATATTCATACTTTTCATAGTTCTCAGCGGTTTGAAGGGAAAAAGGTGCAGACCGTACCCGGGGTAACTTGTTGGCAGAAGGCGGTTGCTATTGAAAAGGTGGGCTTGTATATTCCCGGAGGCACGGCGCCTTTATTTTCTACCGTATTGATGTTGGCTACTCCGGCACAGATTGCAGGTTGCAAGGAAATCGTACTTTGTACTCCTCCTGATAAAGAAGGAAAGGTTCATCCTGCTATCTTGTATGCGGCAAAACTGGCCGGGGTAAATAAAATATTCAAAGCAGGAGGGGTGCAGGCCATCGCTGCTATGGCATACGGAACGGAAAGTGTGCCTAAGGTTTATAAAATTTTCGGTCCGGGTAACCAATATGTAACGGCTGCCAAGCAGCAGGTTTCTTTGCGGGATGTTGCGATAGATATGCCTGCCGGTCCTTCTGAAGTCGAAGTGCTGGCCGACGAGACGGCTAATCCTGTATTTGTGGCAGCCGATTTGCTTTCACAGGCGGAACATGGAGTTGATAGTCAGGCCATGCTGATAACTACTTCTGAGAAATTAATGAAGGAGGTGGAGTATGAGGTACAACGCCAGTTGGCTTTGCTTCCCAGATGGGAAATAGCCGAAAAGTCGTTGGCAAGCAGCAAATTGATTTTGGTGAGGGATATGGATGAGGCAATTGCTCTGACGAATGAATATGCTCCCGAGCATTTGATTATCGAGACCAGGGATTATATGGAACAGGCAGAGCGTATTGTCAATGCCGGATCTGTATTTCTAGGTTCACTTACTCCGGAGAGTGCCGGTGATTATGCATCCGGAACCAATCATACTTTACCTACCAATGGTTATGCCAAAGCGTATAGTGGGGTGAGTCTGGATAGTTTTATCCGTAAAATCACTTTTCAGGAGATTAATGGCGAGGGTATTCAGAATATCGGTCCTGCTATTGAGGTGATGGCGGCTAATGAACAACTGGGTGCGCATAAGAATGCAGTAACCGTAAGATTAAAAACAGTATAAAGATGAAAGATTTGAAAGAATTGACGCGCCCGAATATTTGGGCTTTGAAACCCTATTCATCGGCACGTGACGAATATAATGGAGCGGAGGCATCTGTTTTTCTGGATGCCAATGAGAACCCGTACAATACACCTAATAACCGTTATCCTGATCCTATGCAGCGGGAATTGAAGAATATGATAGCTCCTATTAAAAAGGTAGACCCCGATACGATCTTTCTGGGAAACGGCAGTGATGAGGCTATTGACTTGGTGTATCGCGCGTTCTGTATTCCGGGGGTGGATAATGTAGTGGCTATTGACCCTACTTATGGTATGTATCAGGTGTGTGCTGATGTCAACGATGTAGAATATCGCAAGGTGTTATTGGATGAAAACTATCAGTTCAGTGCCGATAAACTATTGGCGGCAACAGACGATCACACCAAACTGGTTTTTCTTTGCTCGCCCAATAATCCTACCGGTAATAACCTGGATCGTAGGGAAATGGAAAAATTACTGGATACTTTTCAGGGATTGGTGATTATAGACGAGGCCTATTCCGATTTTTCTGATGCGCCGTCTTTCCTTGCCGATTTAGATAAATATCCTAATTTGATTGTCTTTCAGACTTTTTCTAAGGCATGGGGATGTGCTGCCATTCGTTTGGGCATGGCCTTTGCGTCTAAAGAAATCATCTCTATTTTCAGTAAGATTAAATATCCGTATAATGTGAATCTGCTGACACAGAAAGAGGCTGTTATGATGTTGCACCGGCATTATGAGGTAGAACGTTGGGTAAAGTCGTTATTGGAAGAACGGACGCGTTTGGTCAATGAATTTGTAGAACTGCCTTGTTGTGAGAAAATCTATCCTACGGATGCCAATTTCTTTCTAGCTAAAGTGACAGATGCCAAGAAAATATATAATTATTTGGTAGGTAAAGGTATCATAGTGCGTAACCGTACCAGTATTTCTTTATGTCGTGATTGTTTGCGTGTGACCATTGGTACACGTCCGGAGAATGATATGTTGTTGGAAGCATTGAAGAATTATGAATGTTGAAGTATGAAGAAAGCGTTGTTTATAGATCGTGACGGTACGTTGGTTATAGAGCCACCGATTGACTACCAATTGGATTCTTTCCATAAATTGGAGTTTTATCCTAAGGTTTTTCGTAATTTGGGATTTATCCGCAGCAAACTCGACTTTGAATTTGTGATGGTTACCAATCAAGACGGCCTCGGTACTTCTTCTTTTCCTGAGGATACCTTTTGGCCGGTGCACAACCTGGTGTTGAAGACATTGGAGGGGGAAGGCATCATTTTTGATGATATCTTGATAGACCGCAGTTTTCCGGAAGACCATGTGTCTACCCGTAAGCCTGGAACAGGAATGATGGGAAAATATCTTACCGGTGATTATGATTTGGCTAACAGTTTTGTTATTGGTGATCGTGCTACAGATGTGGAACTGGCTAGAAATATGGGCTGTAAGGCTATTTTGTTGCAAGAAAATATGGATATTCTGAAGGAAAAGAATTTGGAATCCTACTGTGTATTGGCGACTACGGATTGGGATAAGGTCGCTGAATTCCTTTTTGCCGGAGAACGTATAGCGGAGGTCCGTCGTACTACGAAGGAAACGGATATTTATATCAGCTTAAATTTAGATGGCAGCGGAAAATGTGATATTTCCACAGGTATTGGTTTTTTTGATCACATGTTGGAACAGATTGGAAAGCATGGTGGTATTGACCTGACCATTAAAGTAAAAGGTGATTTGGAAGTGGATGAACATCATACTATTGAAGATACCGCCATTGCTTTGGGTGAATGTATTTATCGGGCATTGGGCAGCAAGCGTGGCATTGAGCGTTACGGATATTGCTTGCCCATGGATGATTGTCTTTGTCGGGTAGCTTTGGATTTTGGCGGTAGAGCATGGTTGGTATGGGATGCTGAGTTTCATCGGGAGAAAATAGGGGAGATGCCTACCGAGATGTTTCTTCATTTTTTTAAATCATTGAGTGATGCAGCTCGTATGAATTTAAATATCAAAGCCGAGGGGCAGAATGAGCATCATAAAATAGAAGGTATTTTCAAAGCTTTGGCTCGTGCCATAAAGATGGCTGTGCGAAGAGATATTTACCATTTTGAAGTACCCTCAAGCAAGGGATGTATTTAAGTCGGCTTCAAAGACAAAGTAACTTAACTTAGTTGGGCGAGTAAGTTAAGTTACTTTGTCTTTGAAGCCGACTTACTTTTTTATGTGGTTTATAGCTCTTCGCATTCTTTCAGCCATGAAGCTGCACTGGCATCGCTCGGCATACGCCAGTCTCCTCGGGGACTGAGTGATACAGATCCCACTTTGGGACCATCGGGCAGGCAAGAGCGTTTGAATTGTTGTTGAAAGAAACGGCGGCAGAATATAGTAAGCCATTTTTTGATTGTTTCCTCATCGTATGTATCACGAAAAGCGATACTTGCCAGGAAGAATATCTTGGCGGGACGAAAACCGAAACGTAGGAATTGATAAAGGAAGAAATCATGCAGTTCGTATGGTCCTACCAAATCTTCTGTCTTTTGTTTTATATTGCCGTTTTCATCAGCAGGAATCAGTTCGGGACTGATAGGAGTGTCTACAATATCGAGCAGGGTAATACGTGATTCATTATCCATGCCATTCAAAGCCACCCAATTTACCAGGTATTTGACCAGTGTTTTGGGAATGCTTCCATTGACTCCGTACATAGACATATGGTCGCCATTGTAGGTGGCCCAGCCTAGGGCAAGTTCTGAAAGGTCTCCCGTACCAATGACAAGACCGCCCAATTGGTTGGCAACATCCATCAGAATTTGAGTCCGTTCGCGTGCCTGGCTGTTTTCGTAGGTTACATCGTGTACGGTCATGTCGTGGTTTATATCGTTAAAGTGTTGGATGCAGGATTCCTTTATGCTGATTTCTTTAATGGTAACACCTAGTGAAGCCATCAGATGGAGAGCATTGTTATAAGTACGGTCGGTAGTACCGAAACCAGGCATGGTGATGCCGATGATACCTTTTCGTGGCAGATCCAATTTATCGAAAGTCTTGGCACAGACCAAAAGTGCCAAGGTGGAATCCAGACCACCGGAAATACCGACTACTACAGTCTTGCAGTGAGTGTGTACCAGACGTTTGGCTAGTCCTGCTATTTGGATAGCGAAGATTTCTTCACAGCGTTCATCCAATTCTTTGCCTTGAGGAACAAAAGGATGAGCTTCTATACTGCGCGTCAGACTAAGATCGCGTGTGTTGACAAATTCTGTACTGATGTGGATGGCGGGACGTCCCGGGCAGTTGCCGATATTGGCGGCAAAAGTGGTATTGGTCAACCGTTCACCACGAAGACGCTCCACGTCTATTTCACTGATGACCAATTGTTCCTTGAATGAGAAACGTTCAGACTCGGCAAGTAACGTGCCATTTTCATATATCAGTCCGTTGCCTGCAAAAACAACGTCTGTGGTTGATTCGCCGAAACCGGATGAACTGAATACATATCCTGCCAGACAGCGTGCTGATTGTTGACTGACTAATGAACGGACATAATTATGCTTGCTTATTCCTTCATTGTCGGCAGACATGTTGAAAATGATTTCCGCTCCTTTCAGTGCTAATGCGGAACTGGGCGGAATGGGGGCCCACATGTCTTCGCAGATTTCAATGCCAAAGCAAGTTTCCGGAGTGTCGAAAAGCAGGTTGGCGCTGACCGGTACATTTTGTCCGCAGAGGCGTACATTGGCATCCGGGTGGTTCAGAGCAGAGGTAAACCAGCGTTGTTCATAGAACTCTTTATAATTAGGTAAATATGTTTTAGGAACAATACCCAGTATTTTCCCTTTTTGGAAAACAACAGCACTGTTCAGCAGCGTGGAATTCATAACCACAGGCATCCCTATAATAGAGATGATATCCATTTGTCGGGTATTATTCATAATTTGCATTAAAGCCATTTCTGCTTCTTCCAACAGTAAAGACTGACCGAACAAGTCGGCGCAAGTATACCCTGTAATACTTAGTTCGGGGAAAATGATAATTTGTACTCCTTTCCCGTCTGCTATGGCAATTTGAGTTTCAATCTGTTGTGCATTAAATTTGCAGTCAGCCACTTTCACTATCGGAATGGCAGCCGCCACTCTTACAAAACCGTATTTCATATTATACCTATTATTATATATACCTGCAAAATTAATCATTC
>ENA-OQBD01000857-OQBD01000857.1-human-gut-metagenome-genome-assembly--contig:-NODE-857-length-15362-cov-2.627502_pt1 | contig 15362 bp, 14 predicted proteins | sample MGYA00242742_ERZ504543 | MGnify/ENA primary metagenome ERZ504543 (study PRJEB26092, sample SAMD00036239) | human gut metagenome | host: Homo sapiens | study: EMG produced TPA metagenomics assembly of... | reverse complement strand
AGTATTGAATTCTCCACAGTTAATATTCGAACGCAGAAACTCTGCCAGCAACAATTTTGAGGAGAACAACCTGCCCATCAGCTATGAACAAGGCAAAACGGGAAATGTCCCTACCCAAAATTTGGTGGATGCTTTCCAAACCAAAGATGGCAAAGATTTCGACTGGAACTCAGGGGATGACCCTTATGCCAACAGAGATCCACGCTTTTACCGAACGATTCTTTGCAATGGAGATACCTGGATGAAACAGACCATCGAATCGTATGAAGGCGGAAAAGATGGTGAAGGTACTGAAGGTGCCACCAAAACTGGGTATTACTTGAAAAAGTACATGAACGAAACCGTATCTCTGGATCCTTCCAAGCCAGTAACCAAAGAACATCACTATATCTTGTTCCGTTATGCAGAAGTACTGTTGAATTATGCGGAAGCCATGGCAGAATGGAAAGGGGAATCATACACCGACGATAAGCATACAATGACAGCAACAGCTGCCTTGAATCAGGTAAGAAATGCTGCCAACATGCCCAACATCACAACTACAGGTGATGCATTCAAAGAAAGTGTACGTCGGGAACGCCGAGTAGAACTTGCTTTTGAAGACCATCGCTTTTGGGATATCCGCCGTTGGAAAATCGGTGAGCAGACTCAAAAGATTTATCGCACAAAGATTACCAAACAATCTGACGGAAGCTTTAGGTACGAGAAAGTATTACTGGAAGAAAGAAACTGGGAGGATAAGATGTACCTCTATCCTATTCCACTGTCTGAACAAATCCTAAATAACAATTTGGGACAAAATCCGGGTTGGTAACAGTAATATGAACCCCGAAAGTTTTTTGTCTAACTTTCGGGGTTCATATCAAATTTGACACACCTTCATGAAGTAAATATGGTTTTCTTTTAATCATAAGTTTTTTAAGTTTCGCAAGTAGTGCATTTTTAAACGAAAGATATAAAAACACTATGGGTTGCTTGGCAATGATGTTTAAAAAGAAAAAACAAAAAGTCTCTCTTATGAAAACATTTGGCTGCCAATAGGAAATCCATTCAGCAACCCGTTCTTCAAAGCACGAAAAGCGGAATGATATTCAATTCTTCTTCACTTTTAGTATTTTTATATTAAGATAGGATGCGGCTCGGCACAGTCAAGTTTGAAAACTGTGTTTTCACTTGCCTCTGCTCTCGCCTTTCACTATCTTTGCCGCATGAAAACGGAATTAAAGGAAAACGGAGGGCTCCCGGCACATATACTCTGGACGCTTGCTATCGTGGCAGGTGTCTCTGTAGCCAATCTGTACTATAACCAACCCTTGCTGAACGTAATACGCCACGAGCTGGGCGTGTCCGAGTTCAAAACCAACCTTATTGCCATGATAACGCAAGTGGGCTATGCTATCGGTTTGCTGTTTATCGTGCCATTGGGCGACCTCTACCAGCGGAAAAAGATTATCCTGACAAACTTTACCTTGTTGATATTCTCGCTCATCGCCATAGGTGCGGCCCCCGACATCTACATCATATGGGGAGCTTCGCTCATCACCGGAATCTGCTCCATGATACCGCAGATCTTCGTGCCGATAGCTTCCCAGTTTTCCCGTCCGGAGAATAAAGGACGCAACGTAGGCATCGTCATATCCGGTCTGCTCACCGGCATACTCGCCTCGCGCGTCGTCAGCGGGTTTGTCGGCGAAGTGCTGGGTTGGCGCGAAATGTACTTCATTGCGGCAGGCATGATGCTGCTGTGCGCCATTGCCGTACTGAAAATACTGCCGGACATACAGCCTACATTCCGGGGAAAGTACGGCGATTTGATGAAATCCCTGTTCTCCCTTATCAAAGACTATCCGTCTTTGCGCATCTACTCCATACGCGCAGGCATTGCATTCGGCTCTTTCCTCGCGATGTGGTCGTGCCTCGCATTCAAAATGGGACAAGCCCCGTTCTATGCCGACAGTGATGTTATCGGCATTTTGGGACTGTGCGGAATAGCAGGTGCATCTACCGCATCCCTCGTAGGGAAATATGTGAAAAAAGTAGGAATACGCAACTTCAACTTTATCGGTTGCGGTCTGATTCTGCTGGCATGGGCATCGCTCTACTTCTGCGGCAACACCTATGCCGGCATCATCGCCGGCGTGCTACTGATAGATATCGGCATGCAGTGCATCCAGCTCAGTAACCAAACGAGCATTTTCGATATATGCCCTTCGGCATCCAACCGGGTAAACACTATTTTCATGACAACCTATTTCACCGGCGGTTCATTGGGGACCTTCCTCGCCGGCAGTTGCTGGCAGACCTGGGGCTGGGCAGGAGTAGCAGGCATAGGCACGGTGCTGACCCTGCTGTCTCTTCTGATTACCATCTGCCATAAAGAGCAACAGCATGCCCCGTTCCCTTGATATTTTTTCATAGAAAACACAAAAAGAAATTTCAAATTGCTTTGATTTTCTTCATAATTATTATACATTTGTCGAATACAGATTTAATTAATAAACATTTATCTAAAATCATCTAATTATGGAAACACACAAGAAAATCACAGTGACAGGGGTTCTTTCCGAAGGTATCGGCTTAGGCATTAAAAATGCAGTATCCATGTTGGGAGCTACTGTTCTCTGGCTGCTCACCATTTGGATTCCTTACCTGAATGTAGGCACAACCATCGCTATGAACACCATTCCCATTGAATTGAGCAAAGGAAAGGTTATTTCCCCCTTATTCATCTTCGACGGGAAATACCGTAAGTACATGGGGGAATATTTCACCTTGATAGGTTTGATGTACCTTGCCATTATTCCCGCCTTGTTTTTCATGATTATACCGGGGATCATCATATCCATAGGCTGGTCGCTCGCAATCTACATCTTACTCGATAAAGGCGTGGCTCCGGGCGAAGCCATGATTCGAAGCAACAAAGCCACTTACGGTTACAAATGGACTATCTTCGGCGTATCATTCCTGTTGGGACTGGCTTTCTATGTCCTTATGATGATTATCTTCAACATAGCAAGCGGCGGATTTGCAATGCTCCTTCTCTTCATCATCGCCATTGTATACACTGTGGCAGCACTTGGATGTACCGCTGTCATTTACCGCAACCTGACGGCAGAAGCACAGCCGGAAGCAACGGAAACTGCGGCAGAAGTATAAACAGCTATTGAAAAACACACCCAAAAGCCCCTTTCGCTTTTTAAGAGGGTATGTCTAAAACTAAAATTCGCTTACGAATTTTTTAGGCACGGAATTACACAGAATTCACGGAAACACAAATTACACGGAAAACACAGATTTTCTTTATTCGTTTTTTCGTGAAATCCGTGTAATTCCGTACCTAAAAGAAATCATTAAATGTATTTTGACACCCTCATACGGAACAGCGAAAGGGGCTATTGTCTGTCGATATTTCCTCTTCTTATCTCGATACCCGTCCCGATGTATTTCCATTCATCAGGCTTTCCACCTCATCCACCGTCACCAGATTGAAGTCTCCATAAACGGTATTTTTTAATGCGGAAGCGGCAAGAGCAAAATCCAATGCCTTCCGGTCATCATCCGGATAAGTGTTCAGACCGTATATCATACCACCCACAAAAGCATCACCAGCGCCTACACGGTCTGTTTCATGTTCAATATCATAAATGCCTGTATGCTTCAAAGTGCCATCGGAATAAAGAACAGCAGCAAGCACGTTATGATTGGATGTTATGGAATTACGCAATTCCAGAAACACTTTTTGACAACGCGGGACAAGTCGCTCCACCTCTTGTCCGAACTTCTCGAAAGATGGCAAATCAGACTCAAAAGAAACATCGGCGGTATCAACAGCTCTAAATCCTACGGGCTGTATGCCGAGAATCTCCTGATACTCAGGTTCTGCGCCGAAAATGACATCGCTGTACTGCACCAACGGCTGCATCACTTCGGCAGCAGTACAACCGTAGTTCCAAAGTTTCTTGCGGAAATTCAAATCACACGAGATGGTAAGCCCCATACGGTCGGCTATTTCAAGCGCTTCCCGGCAAGCGTCGGCTCCCTCTTGCGAAAGGGCGGCAGCAATGCCCGACCAATGAAACCAGCCTGCATCGGCAAAAATGGTTTCCCAATCGATCATACCCGGACGAAGCGTGGCGAAAGAAGAACCCTCGCGGTCGTACACCACATTGGAGTTTCGGAAAGCTGCGCCGCATTCCAGATAATACAATCCCAAACGTTTACCGCCAAATACAATACCGTCCGTCCCCAGCCCGCTGGCACGAAGCGAATTGATACATGCACGCGACACGGCATTATCGGGCAGACGGGTAACAAATTCCGTAGGAATGCCGAAGTGCGCCAAAGACACTGCCACATTAGCCTCACTGCCACCATATGTAGCAATAAATTCATTAGTCTGCGAAAAGCGGCGGAAACCGGGCGTAGTAAGCCGTAGCATAACTTCACCGAAAGTAACGACTTTCTTATCGGTGGAAAGGGATTTCTTTTTCATAAGTCTTATATATTCAAAAGCATCAATGGGAAGTCAAATATACTATTAAAATTCCAAGTAAACGCAAAGAATTGATAATATTTATTGGCAGGAAAGGAAAATAGAAAGGTATTAGGCAGTTTTGTTGTATTTTTGTCACGTCATATTTACAGTAAGATTATCGCATGAGTACAACAAAGAAAATTCCTTCCCCTCTTGTATCCTTTCTCCCCATCGTCCTCTTAATAGGAATGCTGTTTGCCACCATCCGCACTTTCGGCAGTGACGCTTTGAGCGGCGGAAGCCAGATATCCCTGCTCACCACCACAGCCGTTTGCGTCTTTATAGGCGTAGCTTTCTACCGGATTCCCTGGAGAGATTACGAAATAGCAATTACCAACAATGTGGCGGGAGTGACTTCCGCCATTATCATACTGCTGATTATCGGTGCGCTGAGCGGCGTATGGATGATTAGCGGAGTAGTCCCTACTCTCATATACTACGGAATGCAGATTATACATCCGGACTTCTTCCTCACCTCCACCTGCGTTATTTGCGCATTGGTGTCCATCATGACGGGAAGTTCGTGGACCACCATCGCCACTATCGGCATCGCCCTCCTGGGAATAGGCAAGGCGCAAGGGTTTGAAGAGGGCTGGATTGCAGGTGCCATTATTTCGGGAGCGTATTTCGGCGATAAAGTATCGCCGCTGTCGGATACAACGGTACTTGCCGCATCCGTCACGGACGCTCCGCTGTTCCGCCATATCCGCTACATGATGATTACCACCATTCCGTCGCTCGTCATTACGCTGGTTATCTTTACGGTAATGGGATTTGCCTGCGAAACCAGCGGTACGGAGCAGATAGCCGAGTTTACCGCATCGCTGAATGCCAGATTCCACATTACGCCGTGGCTGCTGATTGTTCCGGTGGTTACGGGAATATTGATTGCACGCAAAGTACCCTCTATCATCACCCTGTTTCTATCCACGCTTCTGGCTGCAACTTTCGCTATTATATTTCAGCCCGAACTGCTGCACGAGATTTCCGGAAACAATGATTTGTTTGAAGGGACAATGATGAGCCTGTACGGCAGTACCAGCCTGCAAAGTGACAGTGCCATGCTGACTGAGCTGATTGCCACACGGGGCATGGCAGGAATGATGAACACGATATGGCTCATTATCTGCGCCATGTGTTTCGGTGGAGCAATGACGGCAAGCGGTATGCTGGGAAGCATCACTTCCGTATTCGTCCGGTTCATGAAGAATACGGTCAGTGTGGTAGCATCCACCGTCGGTTCGGGGAATATTTTCTCAATCTTGCCACAGCCGACCAATACATCAGCATCATCCTTACCGGAAACATGTTCAGCAACATTTACGAGAAGAAAGGATACGAAAGCCGCCTACTGAGCCGCACCACGGAAGATGCCGTTACCGTAACCTCGGCCCTCATCCCGTGGAACACGTGCGGAATGACTCAGGCCACCATTCTGAGCGTACCCACACTGACTATCTCCCTATTGTTCTCAACTCATCAGCCCGCTGATGAGCATACTCGTTGCGGCAATCGGATATAAGATAGTGAGAAGGAAATAACTTCATAGCCCCGCCGCCAAACTCCATTAAATCTCATAAAAATTAAAAAAGAGAGTGAACAATCGCGGAATGGGCATTGTTCTTGCAATAAACTTATAACGAACAATATAATTTAAACCTAAACGAAAAATTAAGTATGAAAAGTTTATTGCATTAGCAGCATTAGTATTGATGAGCATGGTGACAACCACCGTGTATGCACAAGAGAGTAACGCACAACGCCGTGCAGACCGCAAAGCCCAAAGAGACGCAGAGCGCGCACGCCTGAAAGCGGAACAGCAGGCAGCCGACGCGGTCTCCTACGATGATGCCGTAGCAGCGCTGAAAGCACAGAAGTTTGTATTGGAAGCCAATCAGGTAATGTTCCGCAACGGGCAGACGGCTTTCGTCACTTCCAACACAAACTTCGTATTGGTAAATCAGGCACGCGGTACGGTACAGGTGGCTTTCAACACGGTTTATCCCGGTCCTAACGGTATCGGCGGCGTAACAGTGGACGGGACGGTATCGGACATGAAAATGTCTACCGACAAACGCGGCAACATCAACTGCAATTTCAGCATCCAGGGTATCGGCATCTCCGCACAGATATTCCTTACGCTGACCAACGGCGGTAATAATGCAACCGTTACCATCAGCCCGAACTTCAACTCCAATACTATGACTTTAAGTGGCAGCCTGCTGCCGTTGAACCAATCGAATATCTTTAAGGGACGTTCCTGGTAGGCCTATTACAATATATATATTTCCAACTCCGCTGCAAGTCGATTAAAAAGTGTACATTTGCAGCGGAGTTTTATATATTATATTCATCATGAGAGAATTTATCATCGCGGACAATCAAGATATAACCAAAGCAGGCATGATGTTTCTGTTGAGCAAACAGAAAGACACCGCCTTGCTGCTGGAAGCCGACAATAAAGCGGAGCTTATACAACAGCTACGGTTACATCCCGAAGCGGTGGTTATATTGGACTATACACTGTTTGACTTTGCCGGCGCCGATGAACTGATTGTATTGCACGAACGCTTCAAAACAGCGGACTGGTTACTGTTTTCCGACGAACTGAGCGTCGGCTTTCTGCGACAAGTATTGTTCAGCAGCATGGCATTCGGAGTAGTGCTGAAGGACAATTCCAAAGAAGAGATACTCACAGCACTGCAATGCGCTTCACGTAAGGAACGCTTTATATGTAATCACGTCAGCAACTTATTACTCTCGGGAAATAACCAGTCGGCTGCTCCCCACCCCACTCTGCAAAACGCTCTGCTGACACCTGCCGAAAGAAGTATTCTGAAAGAGATTGCATTAGGAAAAACGACCAAAGAAATAGCAGCCGAAAGAAACCTCAGTTTCCATACCGTGAACAGCCACCGGAAAAATATCTTCAGAAAACTGAATGTGAACAATGCCCACGAAGCTACGAAATATGCTATGAAAGCGGGTATTGTGGATTTGGTGGAGTACTATATCTGATTTCCCCGCTTCCGATGCAAAGCTTGGCAGCCTCATCATATACAACGCCAAACTGACCGGGAGCTATGCCCTGCAACTTCTCATCTGAAACAATACGATAGCCTGTTTCGTCCTGCCACAGCCTGCCGCCGATAAATCCGGGAGCATGGCGTATCTTGAACGTAACCGGAATCTCATCTTTAATGCCTTCCCACGGATTTTCCGTAATAAAATGAAAATCCTGCATACTGAACTCATGTCCGTATTGCAGTTCCGTATCATATCCGTGCGACACATAAATTACATTCTCGTCCGTATCTTTACGAACCACAAACCAAGGTCCGCCACTCAAGCCCAAGCCTTTACGCTGACCGATAGTATGAAACCAATAACCGCGATGCGTACCCAGTATCTTTCCCGTTTCCAACTCAACAATCCGGCCTTCCTTTTCTCCGAGGAAACGACGGACAAAGTCATTATAATTAATCCGTCCCAAGAAACAGATTCCTTGACTGTCTCGTCTTCGGGCACTGGGCAACTGAGCTTTCAAAGCAATATCGCGCACTTCCTGTTTCATCAGTCCGCCCAACGGGAACATCAGTTTGGACACTTGCAGGTAGTCTATCTGCGCAAGAAAGTCCGTCTGGTCTTTTACGGGGTCGAGGGCTGTTCCCAGCCAGGTCTTTCCATTCTGCAGAACGGTAGTAGCATAATGTCCGGTTGCCGTAAAGTCGAAGTGCCTGCCGACCTGCTGTTCAAAGCAACCGAATTTAATCAGCTTGTTGCACATCACATCCGGATTCGGAGTGAACCCGCGGCTAACTTTTTCAATAGCATAAGCGGCTACATTATCCCAGTACTCCCGATGTAAATCGACAACTTCCAGCGAAAGGCCGTAACGGCGCGCTACGGCAGAAGCCATCTCCAGGTCTTCCTCTGCCGAACAGTCCATATACTCGGCATCATCCTTTCCTATCTTTATATAAAACAGAGAGGGACGGTAACCTTGCTCACAAAGGAGATGTACGACAACCGAACTGTCAACACCCCCGGATAATAAAACGGCAATATTCATATTAATAATGTATCTAACATTTCATCCGACGAACAAATGGTTTCATCGGACGAAATGCTCTTTTGTTCCGGACTTAAATTTTCTCCAACGCTTGGGACAAATCATCCAACAAGTCATCTATATGCTCCGTCCCTACTGAAAGGCGTACCGTTCCCGGCTTAATGCCCTGCTCTGCCAATTCCTGTTCATTCAATTGCGAATGGGTGGTAGTAGCGGGATGTATGACAAGCGACTTTACATCTGCTACATTTGCCAATAATGAGAATATCTGCAAGTTGTCAATAAATGTCTGAGCTTCCTTCTCTCCACCCCTTACCTCAAAGGTAAAGATGGAACCTGCTCCTTTCGGGAAATACTTCCGGTATAACGCATGGTCCGGATGATTTGGTAAAGACGGGTGGTTCACAGCCGCCACTTTAGGATGATTCTTCAAAAACTCCACCACTCTCAGCGCATTCTCCACATGGCGTTCCACACGCAAAGAGAGTGTTTCCAAACCCTGCAAAAGAACAAAGGCATTGAAAGGACTGATGGCAGCTCCGGTATCGCGCAACAAAACGGCACGGATACGGACAGCATATGCAGCCGCACCTGCCGCATCGGTAAAGCGCACGCCATGATAGCTCGGATCGGGTTCGGTCAGTTGCGGAAATTTACCGGAAGCCACCCAATCGAACTTGCCGCCATCTACAATAACACCGCCTAAAGAAGTACCATGCCCGCCAATAAATTTCGTGGCGGAATGTATCACAATATCAGCACCATGTTCGATAGGGCGAATCAGATAAGGAGTACCGAAGGTGTTGTCGATAATCAAAGGGATTTTATGACGATGAGCGATTTCGGCAACAGCACCAATATCAATAACATTGGAGTTAGGATTTCCCAATGTCTCGATAAACACGGCCTTTGTATTCTCCTGAATAGCTTTCTCGAAGTTGGATAAATCGCTCGGATCAACAAAGGTGGTCGTGACACCGTAAGCCGGTAATGTATGCGCCAGCAGATTGTATGTTCCGCCATAAATGGTTTTGGCGGCTACGATGTGGTCACCTGCACGCGTAATATTCTCGAAAGCATAGGTCACAGCCGCTGCACCGGAAGCAACCGCCAGCCCTGCAACACCGCCTTCAAGGGCGGCAACACGTTGCTCGAATACTCCTTGTGTGGGATTCGTTAGTCTGCCGTAGATGTTCCCCGGCTCTTGCAACGCAAAGCGGGCGGCTGCATGTGCCGAGTTGCGGAATACATACGAAGTAGTCTGATAAATAGGTACGGCACGCGCATCTGTAGCGGGGTCGGGCTGTTCTTGTCCTGCATGAAGTTGCAGTGTCTCAAAATGTAAATTCTTTGTGTCCATTGTCAGTTGTATTTATGAGAGGATAGAAGCCTGTTTCCAATCCTCCCCGATTTATACTCGGATGTTGCAAAGATAGAGGGATAAAACCAAGCAAGCTATGACATACAATAGGGAATTTTATACCATATTTGTGGTAGATACAAGAAGTATTCGCTATTTTTGCGGACGAAAACCAAATGATATAGAGACTGATGAAGATAAGGAAGCTGTTATATTTTCCCTTACTGGGACTCCTTGCACTGACAAGCCTGTTTTCCTGCGGAGAAGACCGTTGGAAAGAATACTATCCGCTGACAGGGCGCGACCTGTGGATGGACAGCCTGATGCGGGAAGTCTACTTATGGTACGAGGATATTCCGGCTGCCAACAGTCTGAACTATTTTCAGGCTCCGGACGCTTTCTTAAAAAGTATCTTATCAAAAAACGATAAAGGTTTTTCCACCGTTGATTCAATAATGGATACGCCGTTGCCAAGTTATGGTTTTGACTACACATTATATAAAGTGGCTACCAGCGACACAACCTATACTGCCCTCGTATCATACGTGGCAAAGAACTCTCCCGCCGAGGATGCCGGACTGGAACGCGGCAACTGGATAATGCTTGTCGACGGCGACTCCATCACCAAAAAGACGGAAGAAAGGCTTATAGATGGCGGTGCACGAACATTGCGCATCGGAAAGTATGTGATAATAAAAGAGGAGAACAACGGCGGCACAGAGGGGGATACGGAAAACGGAGAGAACGAAGAAGAAGATAAAGAGGTAGGAATCATACAGGAAACAGGAGATGTTGCACTCCCGGCAGTCCGTCCGGTAACGGAGAGCGCCATCTATGACACAAATTTTATACAACTGGAAGGCACTGATTACAAGATAGCCTATCTGGCATACAACTCTTTCACTGCCGGCACTGCGGAACAGAGTGAGAAGTACAACAATGAGTTACGTGCTTTCTCCCAAGAATGCAAGCAACGCGGCATTAATAATCTTGTACTCGACTTCCGCTATAATTCCGGTGGAGAAATGGAATGCGTGCAACTTCTCGCAGATATCCTTGTACCTGCCGATAAATTGGAAAGCCCTTTTGCTTTCTTGCAATATAATGATAAGCAAAGCGCCCAAAACCGTGACCTGATATTGGACTCCCAACTCTTGCAAGGCGGAGTCAATCTGAATCTGCCCACCGTTTATATCATCACAAGCGGAACCACTGCCGGTGCAGCGGAAATGCTTATTAACTGCCTGAAACCCTATATGAAGGTAGTGCTCATCGGACAGACAACCAAAGGAGAATACGTGGCTACGGAAACTTTCATCAATCCCAAATACCCCTGGGCGGTACGTCCGGTCGTATGCGAAGTATTCAACTCCAACGGAGAAGCGGACTATAGTGCAGGCTTCAAGCCGGATATTGCTATCAACGAAACATCCTACCTGCAATACTATCTGCCTTTAGGCGAGCCTGACGAAATTTTGCTCCATACAGCCCTGCAAGTCATAGCTGGAATTGTCGAGTTGCCGACCCCAAAAACAGGCACTGCCATAGTCCGGAGTTTCACCACTCAAAAGAACCTGCGCAAGGGGTTGATTATCAAATAGCAGAAACAATGAATTAAACAACGGAAATAATGAGAAAAATAGTCTTTGCATTGTCGGTTGTACTCACAGTAATGACAGCTTGTGAAGACAATAATGACTCTACCGTCAACGGAAACCGCTCTGCCGTACCCTTTTCCAAAATTCAATTATCGGAAAAAAGTCCCTATGAAGCGGGAGTACCTACAGTAACCACCACTCAAACCTACTCATACAGTCAGGGACAATTGACCGGATTCACTATCGTACAAAGTTATTCGGTTCAAGGCGAACCGATGTGCATTGAAAACGCAGCATCAGTAACTTATAGTGAACATCAGGCTGTAGTAACGGATAATTTCGGCAATGTGTCAGTCTATACCCTGGACGACAAAGGATACGCCACCTCATGTACACGACAGGAAAACGGTACGGTCCGCACCTATACTTTCTCGTATTTCACCGCTCCGGAAGGTAAATATTACCTGAAAAACATAACCGAAAGCATCAATGACGGCGTATACGCATCCATCGACATAGACTACGGCAACTATCAGGCATTGCGCATCCTACAAAAGACAGATACTTACGAACAGGCATATACGGCTACCACCCCGGCAAATGACGGAATAAATAATCAGTCAGGAGTTCCTTGCCTGTTTCTTGCCGAATTATATCCGCTTTCGCTACATACAGCCGCTCTATACGGGAAATTCCTGGGAGAGCCGTTTCCTATTTTAATAGACCGGATTATCCCCGATGGAAATAAAGAGGTCACCAATTATATCTTCTCTTTTGACAAACGCAATCTCATGACTTCCTGCAAAGAGGTCATAAACAGTTACGGCACGGATTATACCCGTACCGTAAGCTATGTGATTGAGTAATCATCTGCTAAAGAATTTGCAGAAAACAGAATGTGATAATCTATGGAATTATTCCAATACGTACCGGTATGACCGCCGGGACGTGTTATAAAATCGTGGTCTATCTTGCACTCCAGCAACCTTTTGTGCAGATTCCTGTTCACATCAAGGAAGAAATCGCTTTCACCGCAATCGACAATCAGAGCCAAATCACCGTTCTTCAGTTTATCAACCTGATTGATTACCGTATGACTATCCCCATACCGCTTCATTGGCGGCAAGCTCGCCCAACTGCTTCTTCATTTTCCCAAGTTATCAGGAAACGGACGGATATCCACTCCGCCACTCATACTTCCCGCCGCACCGAATATGTCGCTGTGGCGGATGGCATTCCACAACGCACCGTGTCCACCCATACTCAAACCGCTGATGGCACGCGCACTCTTCTTGGGAATCGTAGCATAATGCTCATCCGTATACTTCACCAGTTCCGAAGAGATGAAGTTTCATAACGATAAGCGGAATTCCGGGGACTGTCCCAATACCAACTGTTCTTACCATCGGGACATGCGAATATTACGCCTTTTTCATCGGCAATCCGAGGCAGCTCCGGTTGACACCCATCCACGTACGTGCGTTGCCTCCATAACCGTGCAACAGATAGATTACCGGACAAGCTTGCGGATTTCCGGCAACGGCCTTATCCGGAAGGATATAAACCACCTTTACCTCCCTGTTCATCGAAGGACTTTTTACAAACACAGTGTCTACACGTGCGGCATGTACACTTAAAGCCAGCACTTGCAATAAGAATACGAACAGATAAAGTTTGTTTTTCATGCTAATTTTGTTTAATCTTCTTAAGGAACGGCAATATTAATAATAAATATCCGAAAAACATTATCTTTGTACACAAACAATTTGTAATCCAAACATGGAATTTATCATTATTCTATTTCTACTTATCCTGAACGGCATCTTTGCCATGTACGAAATTGCATTAGTATCTTCAAGTAAAGCACGCTTAGAGACTCTTGTAAGCAAAGGAAACAAAAGTGCAAAAGGGGTTTTGAAACAACTGGAAGAGCCCGAAAAATTTCTATCTACCATTCAAATTGGCATTACGCTGATTGGTATCATATCAGGTGCATATGGCGGCGTAGCCATAGCCGATGATGTAACTCCGCTATTTGCCATGATTCCCGGCCTGGAATTGTATGCCAAAGACCTGGCAATGGTTACTACAGTAGCCGTTATCACCTATTTGTCGCTCATTATCGGAGAGCTGGTTCCAAAATCAATGGCACTGAACAATCCGGAACGCTATGCCACCCTGCTCAGTCCTTTTATGATTATCCTGACAAAAGTATCCTATCCGTTTGTCTGCCTCCTCAGTGCTTCAACCAAACTGACAAACAAGCTTATCGGCATGAAAGACGGGGAAGAACGGCAGATGACACAGGAAGAACTGAAAATGATTTTGCATCAAAGTTCCGAGCAGGGCGTTATCGACAAAGAAGAGACTGAAATGCTGCGTGATGTTTTCCGCTTCTCGGACAAACGTGCCAACGACCTGATGACGCACCGCCGCGATGTAATCGTGTTGCACCCCTCCGACACGCAAGAAGAAGTGCTTCGGATTATCCAGGAAGAGCACTTCAGCAAATATCTGTTGGTGGAAAACGGCAAAGACGAAATCATAGGCGTTGTTTCTGTAAAAGATATTATCCTGATGTTGGGTGGTGAGCAACCGTTCAATCTTCGCACAATTGCACGTCCGCCCTTGTTTATTCCCGAAAGTTTGTATGCCAAAAAGGTTTTAGAGCTATTTAAGAAGAACAAAAACAAGTTCGGAGTTGTTGTAGACGAGTATGGCAATACAGAAGGCATTATCACTCTGCACGATTTGACGGAAAGTATCTTCGGTGATATTCTGGAAGAGAACGAAACGGAAGAAGAGGAAATAGTGACCAGAGCCGACGGTTCCATGCTGGTAGAAGCTTCGATGAATATAGATGACTTTATGGAAGCAATGGGGATATTGAATTATGATGACCTGAAGGAAGAGGACTTTACCACTTTAAGCGGACTCGCCATGTTCCTTATAGGACGCATCCCGAAAGCCGGTGACATTTTCAGCTACAGAAACCTGGAGTTTGAAATAATGGATATGGACCGCGGCAGAGTAGACAAACTGCTCGTTATTAAACGGAATGATGAAGAATAACGCCACCGGCGTCTCTTTATATTAATTTAAACCATTAAAGCAATGAAAAAAGTAATGATGATTGCAGCGATTGCCGCTGCATTGGTATCCTGCCAATCAAAAGGAAATCAAAACAACAACACCATGGACGAAGGCGTAATGACTGTTGCCGGCAACGATTCTTCCGCAGTAGCCGTTTATGAAGGCATACTTCCAGCTGCCGATGGTCCGGGTATCCAGTATGTGCTGAGTGTAGACAGTGTAGGTCCTAACGGTGAAAGCGGTTATACATTGGTCACAACTTATCTGGATGCGGAAGGACAGGGAAAAAACACCTCCTTCACCTCCAAAGGAAAACGTCAGGTTATTCAGAAAGACGTCAACAATAATAAGAAAACCGCCTATAAGCTGACTCCCGACAACGGTGACTCTCCCGTGTATTTCGTGGTTGTAAACGATACTACATTAAGACTGGTAAACGATAGCCTGCAAGAGGCTGTAAGCGATTTGAATTATGATATCGTACAGGTAAAGTAAAACAGTTGCCACTGAATATAACAAAGGAAGTTAACTTCATGCCACGCATGATATTAACTTCCTTTCTTTATGATATAAACTTATTACGGTTATCTTCTTAACTCATTATATCAACCAAGCTAACAGAATACTCCGCAACTATTTTCCAACTTATTTCTTCGGAGAAGAGTATCTTGCATTCAGACCGTCCAAAATTTCACGGGTAATGTT
>ENA-OQBD01000853-OQBD01000853.1-human-gut-metagenome-genome-assembly--contig:-NODE-853-length-15380-cov-2.097882_pt1 | contig 15380 bp, 22 predicted proteins | sample MGYA00242742_ERZ504543 | MGnify/ENA primary metagenome ERZ504543 (study PRJEB26092, sample SAMD00036239) | human gut metagenome | host: Homo sapiens | study: EMG produced TPA metagenomics assembly of... | reverse complement strand
GGGAAAAAATGGGGGCTGTTTTCAATGTAGATTGTTTGCCAAGTAATATCATTGATTGTAGACTATGTGAATCAAATGGAGATTTTAAATTATTCAAGTATCATGATCACACACGGAGGGCATGGCTCTATGAAGGAGTGTATATGCATGGAAGTTCCAATGCTAGTATTTCCTTGTAGTTATGATCAACGTGGAAATGCTGCGAGAATTCAATACCACCAAATCGGAAGGAGGAGTACCATTTTAGAAAAACATTAAACAAAAAATTTTAGGAAAAGGAAAAAAGAAAATAGTCGCAGCTGATTTAAAACCATTAGTTGTAGAATTGCTTAGTTGCGAACAGTACAGAACTAATATTTGCCATATGCATGAGATCATACTGAATGATACGGAGTTAATGCGAATCGTACAACATATACTTGAATGATGAGATTTATTAAGATATGAGATAAAAAATGGAGGATAATGTTTAATATATAATAAACATTAAGAATACGATATGGATATTTTAAACGATACCTATAAATTGCTGAGAAAAATTGCAAACAAAGACATAGAACATTTTACTGGGATAGGACTTGTAGTATATGATGAAGAAACCTTTGACGCCGATTGCCATTGTGATCTACGACCTGATATCATATGTCCGAAGTATCACATTTCGGATGAGGAAATATGTGATTATTTAATTGGAGTTTCAAAAGCACGAAAATACATTGCATGATGGTTTTCATATGGTTAACGAAAAAGGGCGTATTGTCTTATGTAGCACAGTATTTTGTACCGCCGGTAATACCTTCGCTGAAGCCGCATCAAGATCATGGAGTTCGTGTATATAGTTCAATGTGTGGATCTGTTTTACCAGGGGTACTGTTTATTGGAGTAATCAGTTCAAACAGGGATATATATATTTTTCGCAATGGGGAGTACGTTGATTTAAACAGATTAGAAGAAAGAGAGGAATAGTTTATGGAGACTAATACAAATATTTTGAATTATGGGGATATTGAAAGATTGGCGATAAAGTACAATGTGCCAATAGTGGATGTTTTGTTGATGGCCTTAAACCGTTATGGCATATGCGCGAATTTGGAGGATAAAAGAATACGATTTAAATTGCGCCCAATTTTGACAAATGAAGTATATTATCTTGCAATATGTGTTAATACATTTAACTCTCCATTTACAATTGATGATAGGAATCAATTAATACTAGACGGAATGGGAGTTGGTCAGATCTTTGATATAGAAAAAGATACTTGTGACGCTACCTATTGCATCACCGGAATATCAAGTTCTTCTTTCAGCCGGCGTTCTATTTCAAAACATTCGGGAGCCTTGATGTCTTCCAGGTTGATACCGCCGAACGTGGGGGCAATTGCCTTGACTGCTTCGATAAACTTGTCGGGGTCTTTCTCGTTCACTTCGATATCGAATACATCGATGCCGGCATAGATTTTGAACAACAGCCCTTTTCCTTCCATAACGGGCTTTCCGCTGAGCGCGCCTATGTCGCCCAGACCGAGAACAGCGGTTCCGTTGGAGATTACAGCTACCAGATTGCCTTTGGCTGTATATTTATATGCGTCCTGCGGGTTCTTCTCGATTTCGAGGCACGGTTCTGCAACGCCCGGAGAATAAGCGAGTGAAAGGTCGGTTTGTGTACTGTAGGGCTTGGTGGGCACTACTTCAATTTTTCCCGGTTTGCCTTGCGAGTGATAGAGCAAGGCAGCTTCTTTGGTTATCTTAGCCATGGTAGATTAGTTAAATTTGTTATGATTTGGTCGCAAATTTAGAGATAAAAGTTCTAATTTGTAGTCTGTATCGGATAATTTCTATTAGAATTATCAGTAAATAAACTAAAAATGCTTATTTTGGCAATAGATTTAAGTATTACCCCAATTATTAACTTAACACAGTTGTTTTATGAAGATTTTTAAACTTCCTCTTGCAGGATTATTGTTTTGCACCGCGCCGTTGCTGGCAGGATGCGGAACGAGTGACAAACTCGAAGCTCCGGTTTCCCTGACTTGGGAAATGGGTACGGGTAATGCGGAACCCGGATATTATGAGAACTCCTTTTGTTCTTAAAAAACATCTCCGGCGCTCCTCTTCCCCCGAAATTGGACAATCTATTATTCGCAACTTTCCCCGCAATGTGAAGCAGGTAGGAAATCCTGCCGTTAAGGTGGAACCGGTGAACGGAAACTTCTTTAAGATGTATCCGACGGAAAGCTTTACTCCGTTGGCTCCCGGCGATTCCATGCGTATCACTTTTCTGTGTTCTTACAAGATAGACCGGAATTCGCACGCGCCCGAAGGCACTTATTGGGTGGCTACGGCAGACGGTAAGGAAAGCAGTCCGCTTCCCGTAACGCTGAATACGCTTGCGTTACCCTCGCCGGAGTCACTACCCGGCTATCCGGATGCAACTAAAATATACGAATCGAATCTTCGTTTGGAGAACGTATCGGCTTTGCAACCATGGGATATATTGCCGTCGGTAAAGAAAGCGACACTTGCCGGAGGCGCTGTTGTACTGGATGGCAAGGTGGCTTTAGCGTATCCGGACGCGTATGCCGTTGAGGCAAGGTTGCTGAAAGAGAAGTTATCCGCTCTGTACGGCTTGGAAGTAGTGGATAAAGCTCCCGTTACGATTGCTTTGGAAACCTTGGCCGACAAGGCGAAAGCTGTGAACGATGAATACTATGATTTGGTTATAGACAGCGACCGGATAAAGATTAGCGCCGCCACTCCGCACGGAGTTTTCAACGGTACGCAAACTTTGCTGGCGATGCTGAAAGGTAAAAAGCGCCGTACCGGCTGGACGCTATGTCTGTGGAAGATTATCCCGACCTTCTGTATCGCGGGCAGATGATAGACATTGCCCGTAACTTCACTACCGTAGACAATCTGAAAAAGCTGGTGGACGTTTTCGCTTCTTACAAAATGAATGTGCTCCATTTCCATTTTTCGGATGATGAGGCATGGCGTCTGGAAATTCCGGGACTGGAAGAGCTGACCGCCGTGGGCGGCCGCCGCGGACATACCACCGACGAGAGCCGTTGTCTCTATCCGTGCTATGACGGCGGTTACGACCCGGATGCCGCAACCGTAGGCAACGGATATTACTCCCGTGAGGATTTTATCGGTCTGTTGCGCTATGCTGCCGAAAGACATATCCGCGTCATACCGGAAATAGAATCTCCCGGACATGCCCGTGCGGCTATCGTTTCCATGAAAGCGCGTTATAATAAGTATAAGGACACGGATGTGGAAAAGGCCGCCGAATATCTGCTGAGTGAGCCGGAAGATACTTCCCGTTACGCATCCGTACAGTATTATACGGACAATGTGATAAATGTGGCCATGCCCTCTACTTATCGCTTTATGGAGAAAGTGATTCAGGAACTTGCGGCTATGTACGGGGAAGCCGGCGTACCGCTGGCTACGGTGCATCTTGGCGGCGATGAAGTGGCGCGCGGCGTATGGCTGGGTTCCCCAAAATGTCAGGCGTTGATGAAAGAGAAAGGAATGACGAAACCGCATGACTTGGCAGAGCATTTCATCACGCAGATGGCAGACATTATGCAAAGGAACGGACTGAAATTCAGCGGTTGGCAGGAAGTTGCTTTAGGGCATACAGAAGAGGCGCACCGGCAATTGCGGACTCAGGCGGCGAGCGTATACTGCTGGAATACGGTTCCGGGATACGATGAGGTGGTGTATCAGATTGCCAATAACGGCTACCCGGTGAATTCTCTGTAATGTGGGCAATTTCTATATGGATATGGCGTACAACGGGCATCCCGACGAGCGCGGGCTTGATTGGGGCGGTTATGTGGATGAGTCAGTCTCATTTCTCCATGCTTCCTTTCAGCATCTATCGTTCGTTGCGTACGGACGGTGCAGGCAATCCCGTCGATTTGGATGCAGCGGAAAAGGGAAAAACAGTTCTGACGGCAGAGGGGCGAAAGAATATCCTGGGTGTGCAAGGCCAGTTGTTTGCCGAAACAATCCGTAGCTTTAACGGTGTGGAATACCTTCTTTTTCCGAAAATCATGGGACTGGCAGAGCGTGGTTGGAATGCTTATCCGGCATGGGAAGAACTGCGGGGTGCACAGGAACAGCAAGCCTTCAACAAAGCATTGGCGTTGTATTATGAAAAAATCAGCGATATGGAAATGCCTTATTGGGCAAGGAACGCTATCAATTTCCGCCTGCCTCATCCGGGATTGTTGGTGAAGGACGGTAAGCTTTATGCCAACGTTGCCATTCGAGGTGCTGAAATACGTTACACAACAGATGGTTCGGAACCGGATGCCCAATCCGCTTTGTGGGAAGCGCCCGTGCCGTGCCATGCTCCGGTAGTGAAGGCAAAGACCTTCTGTCAGGGTAAGGAAAGCCTGCCGATAACATTGAAAACTGAATAATAATGAAACGCATCATCCGTTGAGGCTGAATGTATGATTGAACGGCCCTCGACAGATGATGCGTTTCACTTGAACAGATGATGCTTACGCGTTCAGCGCCTGTTCTATATCTGCGATGATATCATCCGCATTTTCAATACCCACCGAGAAACGGATGAGGTCGGGGCGGATACCGGCTTCCAACAGTTGCTCGTCAGAGAGCTGGCGGTGCGTATGGCTGGCGGGATGGAGTACGCAGGTACGTGCATCGGCAACGTGAGTCACGATAGCTGCCAGCTTCAACGAGTCCATAAACTTGATAGACACCTCGCGGCCGCCTTTCAGTCCGAAAGAGATAACGCCGCAGGAGCCGTTGGGCATGTACTTCTGTGCCAATGCGTAATACTTGTTGTCGGGCAGGCCGCAATAGTTCACCCATGCCACTTTGTCGTTTTTGGAAAGGTATTCGGCTACTTTTTGGGCATTGCCGCAGTGTTGCGGCATGCGCAGGTGCAGAGTTTCCAGACCGAGGTTCAGCAAGAACGCATTCTGCGGAGACTGGATGCTGCCGAGGTCGCGCATCAGTTGCGCCGTTGCTTTAGTGATGTAAGCCAGTTTGCCGAAAGCTTTTGTATAAGTCAGCCCGTGATACGATTCGTCCGGTGTGCAGAGACCGGGGAATTTGTCGGCATGTGCTTCCCAGTCGAAATTGCCGCTGTCTACAACTGCTCCGCCTACGCTGGTGGCGTGTCCGTCCATGTATTTGGTAGTGGAGTGGACTACTATATCGGCTCCCCATTCAAACGGGCGGCAGTTGATAGGAGTGGGGAAAGTATTGTCTACAATCAAAGGTACGCCGTGCTTGTGGGCGATACGGGCAAACTTTCGATGTCGAGAACTTCCAGCGTAGGGTTGGAGATTGTTTCGCCGAACAGGGCTTTGGTGTTCGGACGGAAAGCGGCAGAGATTTCCTCTTCGGGCGCATCGGGGTTGACAAACGTTACATCGACACCCAGCTTTTTCATTGTCACGCCAAACAGGTTGAACGTTCCGCCATAGATAGTGGATGAGCATACGAAGTGGTCGCCTGCCTGGCAGATGTTGAAGATAGCATAAAAATTCGCTGCCTGTCCGCTCGATGTCAGCATGGCGGCTACACCGCCTTCGAGGGCGGCTATCTTGGCTGCAACGGCATCGTTCGTAGGATTCTGCAGACGGGTGTAGAAGTAACCGCTGTCTTCGAGGTCGAACAGACGCGCCATTTGCTCGCTGGTATCGTATTTGAAAGTTGTACTTTGATAAATGGGGAGTACGCGGGGTTCTCCCTTTTTAGGAGTCCACCCTGCCTGTACGCACAGTGTCTCCGGCTTGAATTGCTTTGCCATAATGCTATCTGTATTTAGAGTTTCTTTTCTTTAAAACACGTAAGTTGTCGCAAAAGTAGGGAAAAAAATATAATTTTGTGCGCGCGAATGGTAAAATGCTATAATTTAGCAGTTGAAAATCTGCTGCCGATACGAAATAAATGACGAATAACGGGAATATGAAACGTATATTTTGCTTGCTTGCTGTTCTCTTCTGTACTTTTCTTCTTTTGGATGTCTCTGCTCAGGGAGAATATGCCACACCCAAATCGGGCGAGGGTATTTCGTCTTTTCTGGAACGGAACAAACGTCCGGGAAAAGCCTACTATAATGAGTTTATGAAGCTGAACGAAAAACGTCTGCGTGGAAAAGAGGAACTGCGATTGGGCGTGAAATATGTATTGCCGCCCTTGAAGAAAGGGACTTCTGCCTCCGTTTCGCCCAAAGCTGTTGCCGGTAAAAAGAGAGTGGTTCGCGAACGGCTGTTCGGGAAGAAGCTGGCCGATGTGACAGTGACGTCCAACCGCTTGCAGGGTGCTTGCTTCTATGTGGTCAGCGGGCATGGCGGTCCCGATCCCGGAGCTATCGGAAAAATTGGAAAGGTGGAATTGCACGAAGATGAATATGCCTATGATGTTGCCTTGCGCCTTGCCCGTAACCTGATGCAGGAAGGGGCGGAAGTGCATATCATCATTCAGGATGCCAAAGACGGAATCCGCGACAGCCGCTACCTTTCCAACAGTAAGCGGGAAACGTGCATGGGCGATGCCATTCCGCTGAATCAGGTAGCCCGCCTGCAACAGCGTTGCACCAAAATCAATGAACTCTACCGGAAAGACCGTAAGAAGTATAAGTATTGCCGGGCTATATTCTTGCATGTGGACAGCCGCAGCAGGAGTGCGCAGACGGATGTATTCTTTTACCATGCTCCGAAAAGCGTGTCGGGAAAGAAACTGGCGGTTACCATGAAAGAAACTTTCGAATCGAAATATGACAAACATCAGCCCAATCGCGGATTTGAAGGGACTGTCAGTTCGCGTAACCTCTATGTGTTGCTGCAAGCTGCTCCGGTTTCGGTCTTCGTTGAACTGGGTAATATCCAGAATACGTTCGACCAGCGCCGTTTCGTTATCAGCTCCAACCGCCAGGCTCTGGCAAAGTGGATGACGGAAGGATTCATTGCGGATTATAAGCAGGTGAAGTAGGGGTGTTTGTCTGTTTCATAAGGTATGGTTTCTCATTCCGGACATAATGAAGAATGACGAACCCATACCTTACATATTTTAATTTATTCTATCGGAATATAGATTTCTGTCAGTAACTCATCCGGTGCAGTATCAGCCGGATTATTCAGGTATCGTTCGGCACTGGCTTCATCTCTGAATGTACATTCCATTTCAGGGATGTATTTTCCATAGATTGTGTCGTACACACTTTGCAGGTGTTCGTACGAACCCTTATACAGGAATATGGCATAGCGTCCTGCCGGAAGTTGCTTGAAGCCGATATTGCCTTTCGGAGTTACGGCGGCAGGCATAACCATGCATACATCGGTACGCAGTTTCTCTATCGGGGTCACTTTAGGGTCGTCATGAAAAATACAGTAAGGCATCACTTCTCCCATTGGCAGCTTTTCCTCTTGGACAAATTGTTGAAGGCGCATCCACGTGCCGCAATAATCATTTAGTTTATAGTCTCCGAACAATCGGATATAAAACACATTTCGGACCGGAAGTTCTTTGATTTCCCGTTTCAGTTTGAGTTCCGGACGGATAATAGCTGGTTTCATAATTACAAAGTTTTTATTGTTACGATATTCTAAAGGTGAAATACCGTAGAACTGCTTGAACACTTTAGACAATGACGAGGAAGACGAATAACCGATGCGATAAGCAATGTCGGCTATCGGCAAATCGGTGTAGCGCAATAACCGTGCTGCCGTTTCGGTACGTGTCCGGACGATAAACGTACCTACGGGTTCGCCCAAAAAAGCCTTCATGATGCGGTGGAAATAGAATGGAGAGAAATGGGAAATCTTGGCCAGCGATTTCAGGTCGATTTCTTCTCCGAGGTGGAGATTGATATAATCCACCACTGCATTCACACACTTCTGATACTCTTCCCGGGTTGTCTTTTTGGTTTCCATATATTCTATCGGTTTGTTCACGATGCAAAAATAAGGGGAAAAAGGGATAGGGGACTTGTCCGATGTTGCTATAAATGTGGTTTGCCGCATATTTATTGGACATTTGTTGGACGGAAGTTCGTTAATAATCATTGTTTGTTTAATCTGAAAAGACAAAACATATGTAATTTTGCAGCGGATTATATTATATAAATAGCTTTTGAAAGAGTATATGAAAGACGCTTTTCTTACTTTAGGGCGTGGTGTAGGCCAGGTGATGTTTCAGAACAATGCGCTGTCGGGGTTATTGATGCTGGCAGGTATCCTTCTGAATTCCTGGCAAATGGCCTTGCTGGCGATTGCGGGTAATGTTGTAAGTACACTAACGGCTTGTCTTTCCGGTTACAGTCGCGAAGATATAAGGAACGGACTTTACGGGTTAACGGTACTTTGGTGGGAATAGCAATCGGAGTATTTATGCCGGTTTCCGTAGCTTCTTTCTCATTGTTGGTTGCAGGTGCGTGCTTATCCGCTTGGATAGCCCGTCTTTTCAGCTTGCAGCGGCGGGTGCCGGGATTTACCGCTCCTTTCATCCTTTCGGTGTGGATATTGTTGGCTGCTTGCAGAGGGATGATGCCGTCTTTGCTATTGCCTTCCGGGAAATGCAGTGACAGCCCAGTCACTCTCTTTTTTACAGGCTTTTTGTCTGAACATCGGTCAGGTGATGTTTCAGGGGAATACAGTATTGGCAGGAGTGCTCTTCCTGTTGGGTATCATGGTTAATTCCCGTATCAATGGCTTTTATGCTGCATTGGGGAGCGGGGGCTTTCCATTCCGTTCGCTCTGCTGTTGGGAGTGGATGATGCTGTTTTGAATGCCGGATTGATGGGATATAACGGAGTGTTGTGCGCCATTGCTTTGGGAGATAAAACATGGAAAGGCGGCGCGTGGGCCACAGTGGCTGTATTGCTGTCCGTCTTACTCCAGATAGGCGGTATGAAGTGGGGAATAACAACCCTCACCGCACCGTTCGTTGTTGCTGTATGGATAGTGGCAGGGTGCAGGGCCGGATGGAAAAAATAGAAATAGAAACTGAAAATTGCTGAATATTACAAAGTATGACCGAGAAAACCCGATTGCAGCTCTTGGCGTGGGCAAGAGAATATCATTGTGCAGCCTTTATACAAGGTGATCCTGTTCAGTTTCCGCATCGGTATACGCAGAAACAGGATATTGAGGTTAGCGGCTTGCTCACTGCTATAATGAGTTTTGGCAACCGCAGGCAGATATTGAAGAAAGCGGACGGACTGCATGGTTTAATGGGAGCTTTCACCCTACCGCTATGTCTTGTCCTGCAGATGGAAAGAAGATTTCCTGCCGACAGATAGGAGCAGCTTTTACCGTATGCTTTCCCATGCGGATTTTTATACTTACTTTGCCCGGCTACACGCTGCCTATACCCGTTTTGATAGTTTGGAAGATGCCTTGTCGGTTTATCCGGGTACACCGATGGAGAAGCTGTGCGCATTTCTGGAAGTTTCAGCCAAGAGCCCTCAAAAGAAACTGAATATGTTTCTGCGGTGGATGATACGGAAAGAGTCGGAAGTGGATTTCGGTATTTGGAAGAGCTTTGACCGTCGCGATTTGCTGATTCCTTTGGATACGCACGTTTGCAGGGTGGCTTATCTTTTGGGGCTTACCGATACGGAAACATTCTCTCTGAAGAATGCGCGGAACATAACCGAGGCTTTGGCGGAAGTCTTTCCGGACGACCCTTGTTTGGGAGATTTCGCATTGTTCGGCAGCGGGGTAAACGGGGTGCTGTAAGATTGGGCTTTGTCTTACCAGTCTATCTCCTCAATGCCTTTGCTCCGTAAATAATCGTTGGCCTTGCTGAAGTGCCTGCAACCAAAGAAACCGTATTCGGCGGAACGGGGTGAAGGATGGACGGTTGTCAGAATAAGATGCTTGCTGCTGTCTATCAAGGCTGCCTTTTCTTTGGCATAAGCTCCCCAAAGCATGAATACGAGATGTTCCCGTTCATCACTTAATTTCTTGATTACCGCATCTGTGAAAGTTTCCCAGCCCATGTTGCGGTGCGAACCGGTTTCGTGGGCGCGTACCGTAAGGACAGAGTTCATGGAGAATACTCCCTGAGCCACCCAGCGGTCCAGATTGCCGGAAGTAGGAATCGGTTTGCCCAAGTCTCGATGTATCTCCTTGAATATATTGGCGAGTGATCCCGGTATGGCTACTCCTTCCGGTACGGAAAAGCATATCCCGTAATATTGTCCGGGGTTGGGGTAGGGATCTTGTCCTAAGATAACCACTTTTACTTTTTCAAAAGGGCATGAGTTGAAAATATGAAAGATAAGGTGTCCCGGCGGCAGCACGTTGGCACGTCCGTATTCGCTTTTCACAAATGATACCAATCTTTCAAAGTAGGGCTTGTCGAATTCTTCTTGTAAACGTTGCCGCCAACTCTCTTCTATCTTGACTTTCATAGGATACTGCATCTAAATACGATGCAACAAATGATACAAATAATCTCTGTGGGTACGTATGTGTTTTGCGGATAAAAAAATTCCGATTCGTCACGAACCGGAATTCTTTCTTTAATGAGATTTACATTTAGAAAAGACTATTCTTTGACAATTTCGCCTTTTTCGTTTAAAAGCGTTTCCGCTTCCTGACCGTCTTGGGTGACGATGATGATTTTGTAGAGTGTGGTCTCTTCCGTTTCTTTTACGTAGGCTTCTTTTACAGATGCACCTTCATAATCTTTGGCTAATGTCTGCATAACAGCCTGTGGCAATTCTGTCGGGTCGATTTTCACAAATTCGTCTTGCGGAACTTGTGCTTCTGCCACGATTGCTGATGAGTTGTTTACTTCCTGTGCGAATACTACAGAACTTCCTGTTCCTAAAACCATTACTAATGCTGCTAATACCTTTTTCATAACTTTCTGATTTTTAGTGAATATTTGGGGTTATCATCTCTAACACTTATCATAGGACAAATAGAATGCCAAACTGTATTGGTTGTCGGTATATGCTTGATTCACAGATGTATTGTGCGAAGTTATCCCAAAAAGTCCAATGTAGAAATATGTAGAGTGTTGTAGAAACGGGTAACACATTTGAGGAATAATTACACAGAATCTTAACGGACTTCTTATTTATTCTATATAAATTTGCGCCATACTTAAAATAGATATGAATATGCTTAGACTGAATGTTTTTATTCAAGTGAGTGCGGATAACCGTGCTGCTGTGATGGAAGCTGCAAAAGAACTGGTAGCTTGTTCCCTGAAGGATAACGGTTGCATTGCTTATGACATTTTTGAAAGTGCAACCCGTGAAGATGTCCTTATGATTTGCGAAACATGGAAAGATGAGGAGTCTTTGGCTGCACACGAAAAGGCGGCGCATTTTGTGACTTTGGTTCCTAAAATACAAAGCCTTGCTTCTATGAAACTGGAGAAATTCAGCTTCTGATAATAAACAATATTATTTGAAAAAGTCAACCATTGCGTTGACTTTTTTGTTTTTTACTTCATATATGGTAAATGGTATGAAGCAAATAATCTTTATTTTTGTAATGCTAATAAGTTGTCTGTCCTGTGTCGGTAAATCGACCGGTCAGGCGGAAAGGAGAAACGATATGAAGTCAATGAAAGAAATTTATCTGGCAGGCGGATGTTTCTGGGGAACCGAACATTTCCTGAAGCAAATAGAAGGTGTAGAAGTTACCCAAGTGGGATATGCAAACGGAAATATAGCCAATCCTACCTATCAGCAAGTCTGTACAGGTACTACGGACTTTGCCGAAACCGTAAAAGTACAGTATGATTCTGATAAGGTGACCTGCCTTTTCTTATCGACCTTTATTTCAAGACAATTGACCCTACCAGTCTGAACCGTCAGGGAAATGACCGTGGTACTCAGTATCGCACAGGCATTTATTATACCGATGCAGCCGATCTGCCTGTTATCCGTGAAACCGTTAGCCGTCTGGCTGCCAACTACACCCGCCCGCTGGAAGTGGAATGAGCGTGAGAATTTTATCCGCAGAAGAGTATCATCAAGATTATCTGGATAAAAATCCGGGCGGCTACTGCCATATCAATCCTGCGCTATTCGACCTGGCACGTAAAGCAAAGATGAAGAAACCGGTGGCGGCTTACAGTAAGCCCGATGATGCAACTTTGCGTTCGCAACTCACCGCAGAACAGTATGCCGTTACTCAGAAAAAATCGCCACCGAACCGCCTTTCCGTAATGCCTACTGGGATGAACACCGTCCGGGCATCTATGTGGATATTACTACGGGTGAGCCTTTGTTCGTCTCTACCGATAAGTTCGATTCCGGTTGCGGATGGCCCAGTTTCTCCAAGCCGATTGACCGCAAGCTGATTCAGGAGAAAGCAGATACCACTCACGGAATGGTACGTACGGAAGTCCGTAGCAAAACAGGTGATGCCCATTTGGGACATGTCTTTACAGATGGTCCTGCCGATAAAGGCGGATTGCGTTATTGCATCAACAGCGCCTCTTTGCGCTTTATCCCTAAAGAGAAGATGCAGGCAGAAGGATATGGTGAATATTTAGAACTGGTAAAATAATACACAATGGACATATTATTACTAAGTAATGAGGATACGTGCCGCAGCCGTATCGCACAAGAACTCCTGCACACATTTGGCAGAGGGATGAATATTTCTACGGCAGGAGTTATGGAAGGAAATTGCGTTCCCGATGCCGTATGCAATGTGATGGAGCAAAACGGTTACGGCATATCGCGTAAAAAGCCTTCCGGTGTCGGAGTATATGCGCATCGGTCATGGGACTATGTTGTTACCCTGTGTAAAGAAGCTGAGGAAGAACTGAGTTTCCTCACCCTCAATGCCAAACGGCAGGTGCATTTTAACTTTGAAGACCCTTTTAAAAATCGTTTTCAAAGCGAGAGTGAACAGGAGCAACAAATAGCAACCCTCTATGAAACAATGTATCGGCAACTGTACGAGTTCTATCGCGATGAGTTGAGCGAGCAACTATTGCCTCGTTGTACGTGCGGTGCAAATACTTATTGCCGTTGCGAATAGCTTTTTTTTGACTGCTTACGCTATTCAATCTTTGTCCGAATATCACCGGGATTCTTCTTTTTTTAGTAAAGGGGAGCGGTATTTATAAGTATGATTTAATTATAAATATCCGGATATAAAATAGTCAATGCCTTATAAAGGTTTGTCTCTTTTACAATAGTCTCCTCTTTATTATCAAGTTTGATTCCCGGTTCTTTCTGGCATAGATACGTTCTCATGCTTTGGCCTTCTTTTGTATGGAAATTATCTAAAGCCATATCAATGTATCCCCAATAATTATTTAAGGGATGATTGGATGCACTGCGTATACTGTTTATACGTGATTTCCAATTAGGATGATTGGTAAAAGTAATGCGGTTGTTCCTGATGTCTTCAATCAGGCACACTGCCTGGATAATACTACTAGTTAATATTTCTTTTAAATCGATGTTTAGTGTATTGTCGAATAGTTTGTCTAAACAATAAAGCCTCATTTTCGTAGTATTTGTCAGGCTATTGTCTTTTTGCCAATCTTCCGTTTTTTTGTGCCTGTATCCTAACTCCCATAATAGAAGTAGAAACTCCGGATGATATATTCTTCCTACTTCCAGCCCTGTTTGTAACTTGTGAAGTGTATTGGGGGCGTGTATGGCATCTCTAATTTCATTAGCTTCCTCTTTTATCAGTAGGTTGAGTATGGAAGAAGAGTGTTTGTGATCAGCGAGGTAAAACAATGCCTCAAGGAATTCTTCGTGGGGAAATGTATGCCATAGTGTATTGATTTTCTCTTCAGCAGTAGCACCGGCTATGTGATGATATCCCCCAAAACCGGGACGTTCTTTCTCTATACTTATGCTTAATGTTTCCAACATATCTGAAGTTCGGTTTTATAAAAGAGGGAGATAGCCGTTTGGTAAGGGTCGGGCTGTTCGTCTTCTAAGAAACGGACAGCCGGTACTTGCAATTGAGGATAGAGCAGCTTTAATATTTTGTATTCTTTAGGTTTCTTCCATGCTATGATTTCATTTTTATCTAATTTGTTGTGTTTTTCTTAGGAATGACTCTGCCTTGTAAACCTCTTCCCAATTTTACCGCTTTGTTTGAGTGCTGCCTCACAAAATATCCAATGATTTTTGTAATGGGTTATTGCGTTATTAGCGATACATACCCATACATTGGTTTGAAAACTGAAATACTCGGGTTTGTTGGAAAGTAATGCTTCAATCGTATAAATTGTTCCTGAAAGGTCTGCTCCGGAAGTAATTAGAGATGTTATTAGTTCAGCATGCCCTTCCTGATACAATTTGAATGCTAACCTGGAGAAAGTAGCATAATATTTATAAGTGTCGGCGGGGAACTGCTCTTTCATGATTTTTCTATCTTCATAAGTAATTTGATAACCACATTCGAGCAATTTGACTAAGTCTTGAATACCGTAAGGGTAGTTGTTTATGAATTCTTGGATTATGCTGTGTCCGTTTTTCTTTTCACAAGGCAGCTCCGACTGGAATATATTTTTATTGTTAGTTGAATTATCCATCGTTTATATAATTTGAATTTGCTATTTAATAAGTGTAAAAGTATAAAAATAAAGTGTTTATTTTCTTTATTGCGGCATTTATTTTTCATGATGTACGGAATGTTTGGAGAGCAGATATTAAATAATGTGTTATTTGCTCTCAAAAGAGCTGATAATCTGCCGAGCTGATTAATATATTGGGGCTTTTAAACGAAAAACAGTTGTTCTGGAGTTTACTCGAACAACTGTTTTTGTACTCTTGTATTTTAATCCCTCATGCTTTGAGGGCAGGCATTGTCAATCGTCGATATCGATTACTCTCATTTGAGAGTCGAATGTAATTTCCCAACGATTGGACAATTTTATCTCATATTCATTATGATCGAATTCTATTTCGAGAATTCTTGCATCCGGATAGTTGGTCTTTACATAATTACGGATTGCTTCCGGTACAACTTGTGCGGGAACTTCACTTTGTCTACACCGTACTTCCTTCCACTCTCCCGCTTTATCGAATTCTACTTTTTCTCCATTTGTAAAGACTACATCATAGCTTTTGTAGAATACTCCTGATTCCATTTTGGCTAATGCCACTTTATGGTTTTTGAAATAAGTCTTGATAAATGTCTGCGCTTTTGCCGGTAACTGGTTTACCTGTATCGGTCTATCGTTATCTGCCATTACCATTGTGTGCACTGCAAACATACAAACTAACATCATAATAAACTTTTTCATACTTCTTTATTTTTTAATGATTAATACTTTATTTGTTTTCGTATTGCAAAGATGGGAAAGGAATCTGGAAAGAATTGGGAAAAACAGAAAAAAGTCTGATTTTTTATTTGGTTTGTTTTGTGCTTTTGTAATCAAGAATGCTT
>ENA-OQBD01000850-OQBD01000850.1-human-gut-metagenome-genome-assembly--contig:-NODE-850-length-15425-cov-4.117139_pt1 | contig 15425 bp, 10 predicted proteins | sample MGYA00242742_ERZ504543 | MGnify/ENA primary metagenome ERZ504543 (study PRJEB26092, sample SAMD00036239) | human gut metagenome | host: Homo sapiens | study: EMG produced TPA metagenomics assembly of... | reverse complement strand
TGATTCTGTCAATCGCAAGAAAGCATCTGTGCCAGATGGCAACATTAAAGTGGCAGCAAGTGGACGGACTCAATACAGTGCTTCCTTACGGACTGCGAAAGATCAATGCGCTGCGTACACTGACAACGGAATCAACGGCTGTCTTAATCCCATTCCATACGCAGGAAATCCTGCAGCCGGGTGGAATCTATTACGGGCAGAATGCAGTCAGCAAGAACCTTCTGGTAGCCGACCGGAAGAAACTGATGAATGGAAACAGCTTCCGATTAGGCGTCAGTGGATCAGGAAAGAGCTTTTCGGCAAAAGAAGAGATTGTGCATCTTGCATTGGCTACAGATGACGATATCCTGATTCTTGATCCGGAGTCCGAATTTACAAAATTAGTAGAGGCTCTGGGTGGACAGGTTGTAAAGGTATCTGCGACATCAGACAATCACTTAAATGCAATGGATATGGACGCAGCCTACGGCAATGAAAAGAATCCACTGATTGAAAAATCGGAGTTTATCCTGTCTGTATTTGAACAGTTGGTTGGAGCAGGAAATCTGTCGGCAAAAGAAAAGTCAATTCTGGACCGCTGTGCTGCAGATGTGTACAGGGATTATATCCGAAGTGGTTATACAGGGGAAGTTCCGACTCTGAAAGATATGTACCGACAGTTGATGTTACAGCCGGAAGAAGAGGCAAGAGGGCTGGCATTATCATCCGAACTTTTTATCAATGGAAGCCTGAACACCTTTGCACAGCCGACTAATGTGAATAAGAAGAACAGGATCATGGATTACGATATCCGGGAACTGGGGGAACAGCTTATGCCTCTTGGAATGCTGGTTACCTTAGACAGTATTTTCAACAGGGTAATTCAGAACTGGAAAGAAGGAAAAACGACATGGATATTTGCCGATGAGTTCTATCTGTTATTCCGCTATGAATACAGTGCAAATTTCTTCTACCGACTGTACAAGAGAATCAGAAAATACAATGGATTCGTGACAGGTTTAACCCAAAATGTTGAGGAACTTCTGAAATCGGACACTGCAAGACTGATGTTGGCAAACAGTGAGTTTTTGATTCTTTTGAATCAGGCAAGTACAGACAGGGAAGAACTGGCAGCTCTTTTGAATATTTCTGAGAATCAATTGTCGTATATTACAAACGTAGCAGTCGGCAGTGGCCTGATCCGATGTTCCGGGAATATCGTACCATTTGAGAATACATTCCCAAAGAATACAGACCTTTATAAACTCATGACAACAAAACCGGGAGAATCATAATGAAGAAAAAAGAAGAAGTAACGATAACTTTTTATGCTGCAGAGTGTGGGGAGTTCCATGACTTTGGAGAATATACAAAATGCAAAACGCTGGAAGAGGCATATAAAAAATACCAGAAGTATTGTAAAACATCTGCCAATATGTGTCCGGCTATTGAGTTTTCTATTCATGATCCAGAATCAATTTATTCAGATATGGAATATCCATTGCCGTTGTCATCCAAAGACAGGGGGGATTTGGAACTTGTGCCATATTACAACGAGCATCCGTTGGTAAATGAAGCAATCAGACAGTTGGAAAAGTTACAGAAACAGCAGGAAAAAAAGAAACATCGGGATGTTGCCCGATGAGATAAGAGATACGGAAAGAGGGTGACCGGATGAGAGATATCAAGGAACGGGTAAGGGATAAGAATCCGAAGATTCGAAATCCGGCTGCCCGGCTTCCGAAAGAACTGGTTCGTTCGGTTGTACTGGAAGCAAAAGAAAAGCCAAGGGAACTACGTGAAAAAAGCAGTGGGCAGTCAGACTCCCCAACACAGTATGGAACTGAAAAAATAGAATCCGTACAGTACAGGGCGGCGAGTGTGGCAGGAAAAACTATAGGGAAAACCACATATCAAGGTGGAAAAAAACTTGCCGGAGTGACTTATCGGAAGATAAAGGAAAGAAAAAGCAGACAGGAAGAAGCGAAAGCCGCTGAAGAAGCAATGGAGCAGGGGGCAGAAAGCGGAAAAAAATTAATCAAGCTGAAACCGGAGCAGGCGGCACTTGCCAAGGAGAATGGTAAACGGCAGGTGAAAGCAGCACCGAGAGTGGTAAAAGTATCCGGTCTGTCTCAGGAGAAAATAAAGACACAGGCATCCATGCAGAAACAGCAGGTGGAAAAGAGCCTTCAGGCGATGCAGAAAGCAAGAGTAGGCCAGATGGCAAGAAAATCAGCACAGGCATCGGCAGAAAGTGGAAAAGCAGTCTTTCAGGTAACTGGAAAGGGTTCAAAGTTATCCGTACAGGGAATTACAGCAGCGATTCAAAAAGGGGTAGTAGCTCTTGGAAAAAATGGGAAAATGGATTGCTGCCGGAGGTGGTGCATTTCTTCTGGTATTTATTCTGATTGTGGGAATCATTGCAGGAGCAGCTTTCAGCAGTAGTTCGGAAAGCTCCGAATCCCTAAGTGAAGAAGTGCTTGCGTATACTTCTGTGATACAGCAGTATGCATCCCAATACGGCATTCCGGAATATGTGTCTGCGATACAGGCCATCATGATGCAGGAATCTGGAGGCAGGGGAACAGACCCGATGCAGTGTTCGGAAAGTCCATATAATACAAGATTCCCACACACTCCTGGTTCTATTACCGATCCGGATTATTCGATAGAGGTTGGAGTACAGACCTTTGCAGACTGTATCAGTCAGGCAGGATGTAGTAGTCCACAGGATATGGACAAGTTAAAACTTGCATGGCAGGGATATAACTACGGAAACGGATACATAGGATGGGCGTTGCAAAGAGGCGGATACACAGAAGCCAATGCTTTACAATTTTCACAGGAGCAGGCAGCTTCGCATGGATGGAGCAGTTACGGAGATCCTGAATACGTTCCCCATGTGATGCGGTATTATTCCGGCGGCAGCCTGTTTGCTGGTTTGTTTGGAAATCAGCAGATTGTCTCGGTAGCAATGGGGCAGATTGGGAACAGCGGCGGCGAGAAGTTCTGGAGTTGGTATGGATTCGACAGCCGAGTAGAATGGTGTGCCTGTTTTGTGAGCTGGTGTGCAGATCAAAGCGGTCTGATAGCAAGTGGGAATGTTCCAAAGTTCTCATTGTGCCGTGATGGAGTGTCCTGGTTTCAGGGAAAGAATAAGTGGCAGAGTGGTGGAACAACCCCGACAGCCGGAATGATCATCTTTTTTGACTGGGATCATGATGGAAACTCGGACCATGTGGGAATTGTAGAAAGTGTCAGTGGTGGAACTGTGAATACCATTGAAGGCAACAGTGGAGATAAAGTAGCAAGACGGAGTTATAGCATTGGAAGCAGTAATATTTATGGATATGGAGTGCCGGCATATTAAAAGGCAGGATTTTCTGATCCTAAATCTGCTATATATAAGGCCTAAGAAAAAGCTTGACTTTCAAATATTACAAGTGTAAGATTTGAGAAAATAAAAGCGTTGAAAGAAAGGGGTATCTATGAAAAAAAGACGGAAAAAACAAAGCACTAAAAAATCTTACACTTGTAGGATTTTGGGATTAATAATGGCTATAACAGTAATTGCTATTTTGGGAGGTATTTTATTAAAAAGATCAATTACGGAATCACCAGAAGACACACTGGTGGAATATATGAATCATATTGAAAAAAAGGAATATGAAGCGATGTATGCCATGATAGATTCAGGGGAGAAAGGTTATCTGGAAAAAGAAGAATACATACAACGAAATTCTAAGATATACGAAGGAATAGAGGTCACTGACATCAAAATCGATCACATAGTGATTAAAGAGAAAAAAGCAGATACAGTTACGCTTTCGTATGAATCATCAAGTAATACAATTGCTGGAGCAATACAGTTTGATAATATGGCAGAACTGAAAAAAACAAAACAGGGATATAAATTAGTATGGCAGGATAGTTTGATTTTTCCAAATTTAGAGAGTGATGATAAAATAAGCGTTACTACCTCAAAAGCGGAGCGAGGAGAAATATTAGACCGGAATGGTAAAATGCTTGCAGGAAAAGGTGTAGCGACATCGGTTGGTATTATACCGGGAAAGCTGGAAGACAGGAATGTATCTCTTGAAAAAATAGCAGAGTTATTGAAGATAGACGTAGAAACAATAAATAACAAACTTACAGCAAAGTGGGTGAAAGAAGATTCTTTTGTACCAATTGAAACAATTCCAAAAGTGAAAGAAACAGATTTAATGAAAATACAGCCAGAAGAAAAGACGCTTGAGGAGCAGGAGCGTCAGAATAAACTTCTGGAAATTCCGGGGGTTATGCTGTCAGATGTGGAAGTTAGATCCTATGAGTTAGGGGAAGCAGCCGCTCATTTAATTGGTTATGTACAATCTGTAACGGCAGAGGATTTGGAAAATCATCCGGGGGAAGGATATACAAACGAAAGTGTAATCGGAAGATCTGGGTTGGAAAAATTATACGAAAAGCAATTAAAAGGAAAAGATGGTTGTGATATAAAGATTCTAGATAGCGATGGGGAAGAAAAAGAAGTTCTTGTAAGCACTTTTAAAGAAGATGGTAAAGATATAAGATTGACGATAGATTCTGACTTACAAAAATCATTATATGAGCAGTTTAAAGAAGATCCGGGATGCTCTGTTGCAATGAATCCTTATACAGGAGAAGTATTGGCTTTGGTCAGTACTCCATCTTATGACAATAATGAATTTATACGAGGATTATCATCAGAAAAATGGACATCATTAAATGAAGATGAAAAGAAACCTTTATATAATCGTTTCCGTCAAGTATGGTGTCCTGGTTCAACATTTAAGCCAGTTGTAGCAGGAATTGGTTTGAAAACGGGAACCATAGATCCAAAAGAGGATTTTGGAAATGAAGGTCTGGAATGGCAGAAAGATTCGTCTTGGGGGTCTTATCAAGTGACAACACTTCATGAGTATGAACCGGTTATTATGAAGAATGCAATTATTTATTCTGATAATATTTATTTTGCAAAGGCGGCTCTTAAAATTGGAAGTGAAAATTTTATGAATACTTTAAATGAAATAGGCTTTAATCGGAATATACCGTTTGAGATTGCGATGCAGGAATCAACATATTCAAATACGGATAAAATAGAAACAGAAATACAACTGGCAGATAGTGGCTATGGACAAGGGCAGATTCTTGTAAATCCGTTACATTTGGCAAGTATTTATACTTCGTTTTTAAATGAAGGGAATATGGTAAAGCCGTATTTAACATACGAAGAAGAGGCTGCCGGTGAAATATGGATAGAAAATGCTTTTACCAAAGAAAATGTAGAAGAAATTATGCAAGGTGTAGAAGGTGTTGTAAATAATCCAGAAGGAACCGGATATGCGGCACATCGTGACGATATTTTACTGGCTGGAAAAACGGGGACAGCAGAGTTGAAAGCAACGAAAGAAGATACTTCTGGTAAAGAAATCGGGTGGTTTTCAGTGTTTACAGCAGAGAAAAATGTAGACAGACCAATTCTTCTCATCAGTATGGTTGAGAATGTGAAAGGAATCGGTGGAAGTGGTTATGTTGTTAGAAAAGATGCAACAGTATTGGATGAGTATTTTAAAGAATAAAAAAATTTTTACAAGAAATTATTACAAATGTAAGATTTTGACGGTGATATTGATAATTCTTATGGTTTTTACAGGATGCAGACAAGAAAGAATCACAGAAAAAGTACAAAAGAAAGAAACTGTAGAATCTGCAATGTATGCTGAAGCGAAAGAAACAGCACAAATTTTTCAGAATATCTATATACAGGAGAAGTCAGAGTTAAATACATTAAAAACGAAAAGAAAAATTATCAATTGTCTGAAAATGCAAGGATATGCGGCAGTAGATCGTGATAATCAGATTGATATGGTCAACAGTGAAAAGGTAGAAAAATTTTGCAAAGCAGCGGAAAAAGAAGAACAGGCAGCAGTTGACATTGTTGTCGTATTTGATGAAGGGGAAATTATACAATATCATTTAGAGTCAATGGATGGAAAGGTGGATGTTCGATTATGTCAGGTTGAATGGAAAGATAATAATCCACAGGCCGAATATTATGATGAATATGAAGCGTATGCGTGGAAATATACGGAAAAAGGATATTTGTTTATTGAAGAGTACCGTCCACCGGGATTTGATGGAGCACCGGGGGAGACTGGATTCAGAGTACAGCCATTGAACGAAACGTGCAGAGAATTGAATCGGAAATATGTTATGCCGTTAGGGTATACGCTTAATAATCTATTGATTACAAATTGGGATGAACAGAATTATACGGAACTTGATTTTTATGACCTTTATGAAAAAATGTATCATATGAAATATGGAAAGCAAGTCCCCTATGAAGCAAATTTCGGTGGAGCAGAATATGAAGTTCCAGAAGATGAGTTTGAAGAGGTTTTGCAGACATATTTACCATTTGACAGTACTGAGATTGAAAAGGGAACTTTTTATAACTGTGATGACAAAACTTTTAGATACAGACCGAGAGGATTGTATGATTGTGAATTTCCATATGAGCCATATCCGGAAGTTATTTCATATGAAAAATTGCACGATGGAACATTAAAACTTACGATAGAAGCAGTATGGGAAATCAGAATGTTAGACCAGGCAATTACCAGTGAATTGATTATAAAACCTATGAAAGACGGAAGTTTTCAGTATTTATCAAATAAAGTAATCAAATCAGATCAAAATGCAAATGCAGGGTGGTATATGCCAAGATTGACAGAAGAAGAGTGGAAAGCAAATTATAGCAATAATTAGGGGGGCAATATGAAAAGAAAAAGCATTTTGTTAGTACTTTGTATAGGAATGGTTCTGACTTCCTGCAAAAACATAAAAACACTAAACGATTCAGATGTAAAAAATGAGAAGAGTCAGAACAAAACTGTTATGGAAATTCAAGATAAGGGATATGATTTGCCAATTGATGAAAAAAAGAAAAAGGAAGTGGTGAACGATTGTGAAGAGAATATGGAGGCCATCCGAGATATTTATTCTGAATTTAATGGAATGCAAGAAGCGGATCAGAATATTGCTAGGCAAATGATGGATCGGATGAAAGAGATTATCAAACAAAATGGAAATCCGGTAAGGGGTTCAGATCATTATTCTGTTATGGAAAATTATCAGAAGATGGAAATGTTTTTGAATGCTGCCAGGCAAGAAGAAAAAGACAACGTAATTTTATATGAAATTGATATAGATGGAGGAATTACCAGAAAAGAATATACATATGATGGGGAAAATATGTTTGTTATGTCAGCAAAAATGTTGTGGAACGATGATACAGAGCCGATGCTTACCTATATTTCTCTTTCAAAAATAAAGGAATGGAAATACACAGAATATGGGAACTTTTGCTATGAAGTATGTGTACCAGAACCACCAGAAGTGACAGAAATTGTTGATGGAAGTTGTATTATCCGAGTTAGACCATTAAATGAGGAATGCCTGGAATATTCAGAAAAATATGTAGGGCCATTGGGTTATCAGGGAAACAATCTACTGTGCTCAAACTGGAATATAGAGAATATGCAAGATCTGGATTATAATGGGATTTTTGAATATCTTTACAATATGAAATACGGAAAGAAATTTAGCAATGAAACTGGAGTAGCAGGAGTTACGGCAGATGAGTTTGAAAGTGTAATTATGACATATCTTCCTGTTACCGCAGAAGAACTAAAAGAATGGGCGGTGTATGATGAACAAAGTAATACTTATGCGTGGCAACGTTTGGGATGTGGTAATTATGCACCAACACATTTCGGATTATCATTGCCGGAAGTAATTGAAATCAAACATAATGAAGATGGAACAGTTGTATTGACTATAAATGCAGTTTGTGATTCTGTAGTGTGTAATGATGCGGTTATTACACATGAACTTACGGTGAAATTTCAGAATGATGGATCGGTTCATTATGTTGGAAATAGGATTTTAGGTAATGGAATCGATAATATACCAAAATATCAATATCGGTTAGATAAGTTGCAGGATTGATCAGCAACGAAGAAAGGTAGAAGAGAATGGAAGAACAGATAAAAAAGATTTATGAAAAGCAAAAAAATGGTCGCATCAGAATGATACGAAATGTGCTGTTGATTTATGTAGCATTGATTTGTATTGTAAGTATTTTTAAAGGGAATCCATTTCCACATCAAGAGACAGTACTCTTTTTCAATGTGAAACAGTCGGGCTGGATCACAACAGATTCCTATCTCCTATGGGGCTGTGCGGTGTTTGATCTGATTGTAGTCATGTTGATTGAAATTTGTAATATTCTCCGAGAGTTTTCAAAAATTGATCGGATGCTGTCGCAGGAATGTGATGCAGAGAAATATTTAGAAATGTTGGAGGGGATGATAAAATACGGAAAGAGTCTGGATTATAAAGGTTTTCAAAAAAATGTAGTATTGATGGCTCAACCTAAGTATATAGTTGCACTTATTGCTAATGGAGAACTACAGAAAGCAGAAGAATATACAAAGAATGAATGGAAAGGAAAAAAAGAGGGACGTTCCTGGCAGCAGGTTGTGACGAATCTTGAACTGGCGAAGAAATATCAGGAGAAAGATGGAGCTGGATATTCTGATACATTAGAAAAAGCAGGAAACGTATTTCAGAATAATCCGCTGTTTATGGCAAAAAAGTTTATGCTGAAAGAGGAAGATGAGGCAGCAATAAGATTACTGGAAGATGATACAGAAAAGTTGCCATATTATGAGGTTACACGCAGACTTCTGCTTGGAGTATGTTACTACAGAGTAGGGAAAGAACAACAGGGAAAAGAATGCATGGAATATGTAATTGCCCATGGTAATACGTTGGATTGTAAAAAAGAAGCCAAAAAATATATAGGAATGTAAGTGAGGATATACCTTAAAATAATTAGATAACAATATTGAAGAGATTACGAAGAAAAAGAAAGAACTGATAACAGGAAATTAGGTTACCAGTTCTTCTTTTTTATTTCCAAATACCAAAATCAGAAAGTATAGCTTCGGTTATTTCAGTAGCCTGACTTCCGGTTGCGTTGGAAGGAGCTTGAATATTTGTGGCAAAGTAGTATGTATTATTATCTGATTCAATGTATCCGACAAACCAGCCATTGACATCTTTACCATTGACACGTCCGGTTCCGGTTTTTTCCGTAAAGAGAACCAGAAGAGGTAGTGGAAAGTAACAGGGCATTTTTTACTGCTTGAATATTTTTTCTATCAAAATGAAAATTATTTTGGTAGAAATTCTGTAGTAATTCTACTTGTTCTATTGGAGAGATTTTCAGAGAAAAATCTGTCCAATAGAGATTTAAGTTTGTTCCAGTATTCTGATTACCATAGTTTATTGTCTGTAAAAATGTCTTTACGGATTGAAAACCTGCCTGTGAATCAATTGCCTGAAAATACCAGTTCACGGAATTATGCATAGCCGAGGTCAAATCTTGATCAGATTCCCAAGAGTCAAAAGGACAGGGTTCTCCATTCCATGTGAAAGTGGAATGTTCTGGTGTAATGATTCCAGATTCCAGGCCAAGTAATGCATCGTATATTTTATAAGTTGAATTCGGTGGTATACGTGTGGAAGCATTATCTATATTATAAATATTCCACTTATCGGTAGCCTGATCATATAGAACAAAGCTTCCGGTGTAGTTTCCAAAATTGGAAGAAAGATTTAGCTGAGTAATATTCTTTCTTGTTGTATCAAAATGATAGCCAGTCTGATCGGAAGCATAAACAGAAAGTATTGGAACACATCCAATGATGACAGTAGAGACAAATAAGCATATAAGGTATCCACGAATTTTTTGTGTAAAAGTAGGCTTGCGGAATGATGCAATATTTAAAATACGTCCTTTTAACTGCTTTGCATTTCCACTGATTCCCATAGTAAGAGGAAATGGAGTCAGAGCTATTGTTTCGGCAAAGTTAATCAGTGTATTTCCATATGACTTGTATTCTGTTTCTTTCAATAATTGTAATACAGCACTGTCGCAGGCAAGTTCCCGTTCCTGTCGTATTCTTTTTAGAAAATACCAGATTAGGGGATTGAACCAGTAGAAAACATTTACTGTATTTATCAAATATCCAATTAGAATATCTTTATGCTTGTAGTGCTGCAGTTCATGAAGAAGCATATAGCGAATATCAGTTGCGCTTATAGTTCCAGCGTTAAAATCTGAAATCAAGTGAATTGGAAGATAAATGCGAGGATGCAGGAAACCAGCCAAAACAGGAGATTTCAAAAATGCTGTACTATAAATCGGAATGGTATGCTTGCTGTTCACTTCGTTTAAACATTCTATATAAAGAGCGTTTAGTTCTTCATTTTGAAGAGGTAAAGCAGAACTATGTAAGGCTTTTACTTGTTTTACTGAGCGGTAGAGAAGAAAAAACATTATGAATATACCGATACTCCAGAAAAAATACAAGTAATGTGTGAATAAAAGTTGGTATTTGGGTGCTGACAGAGACAGCAAAATCATTTATTTTATTCAAAGTATAACTATTACCAGAAAGAAAAGTGGTTTGAATGTCACCATTGGTACTTGAACTGGCTGTCAGCAAATGTCTCCACGATATAGAAGATGGGGCAGAGTTTATCGGTAAAAAGGGAACAATCAGAACGGCAAGAAATATAATCGAAAGATTATATTGCATACATGCGGAATAAATTGCCTTTGCAATAAACTTTTTTAATCCCAGTAAACTACCTAAAAAAATACAAATGATGGCATTACAGAGTAAAAATCGAAAACTAAAATATATCAAAATATGCTCCTCCCATGTTTAATGATTGGAAAGAAGATTCCGTAAGCTGGCAATGTCTTCTTCAGACAATTTATCATCCTCAATGTAAGAGGCAAGCATAGAAGTGATATTACCATTATAATATCGCTTTAAAAAATGAATTACTTTCCTGCCGAATATATTCGTCTTACCTTGACCAATGGAGTATAGACAAAAACTCGGCTTTGTTTTTCATAGGTTAGTGCTTTTTTAGAAACGAGACGTTTAATTCAATGTCTGAATTGTTTTTAGGACTCCAACTGGAAATTTGTGTTAATTTTTCAGTAATTTCATTGGTGCTGATTGGTGCGTATTTCCAACGATTTTCATAATCTTCAAATTCAAGCTTCTGAAATTTGAGGCAGATTGCTCATGTGATATTCCTCCAAATCTTACAAATGTAATAAAAATATTATATATCTTAAAAGGGTTATTCTGTCAACGAAATAAAAACTTGACTTTAAATCCAGATACATTTTAAAGGTATGTAGAATCGAGCTAAGATGTAAAAGTACAGAACAAACATTCGGTTTAGTTCTGTACTTTTTTTTCTCCTGAATGATATACTATACAAGTAACAATACTAAGAAAACAACTACTATTTCTAAAATATCACCGCTAAATTAGAGCGCTCAGGAGAAATTACATGGATCATTTTGAATTAGTATCACAATACAATCCCAACTGGCGACCAGCCGCAGGCAATTAAAGAGCTGGTCGAAGGTTTCAAAGAAGGAAACCAGTGTCAGACGTTGCTTGGCGTTACTGGATCTGGTAAGACATTTACCATGGCGAATGTCATTCAACAGATGAACAAGCCTACATTGATTATTGCACATAATAAGACGCTGGCTGCGCAGCTGTATGGGGAATTCAAAGAGTTCTTTCCAAATAACGCAGTAGAATATTTTGTCTCCTACTACGACTATTATCAGCCGGAAGCATATGTTCCATCTTCGGACACATACATTGCCAAGGATTCGTCCATCAATGACGAGATTGATAAGCTTCGACTCTCCGCAACTATGTCACTGATGGAGCGAAGAGATGTGATCATTGTTGCAAGTGTATCTTGTATCTATGGGCTGGGTAACCCGGTAGATTACCAGAACATGGTAGTTTCTTTGCGTCCTGGTATGATCAAAGATCGTGATGAAGTAATGGCAAAGCTGATAGAGATCCAGTATGATCGTAATGATATGGATTTCCACCGTGGTACATTTCGTGTGCGTGGAGATGTTTTGGAAATCATTCCGGCATATGAGAGTGACACAGCGATTCGTGTGGAATTCTTTGGAGACGAGATAGACAGGATCTCAGAGATTGATATTTTGACAGGAGAAGTGAAGGACGAACTGAAACATGTAGCAATCTTTCCGGCATCTCATTACGTGGTTGACCGTGAGAATATCAAACGTGCGGTGGCAGATATTGAAGAAGAATTAGAAGAACGTGTCAAAGAGTTTAAGAGAAATGACAAGCTTTTAGAGGCACAGCGTATTGCGGAGCGAACGAATTTTGATATTGAGATGCTTAAGGAGACTGGATTTTGTTCCGGAATTGAGAATTACTCCAGACACTTGGCAGGGCTTCGACCGGGACAGGCTCCGTATACATTGATCGATTATTTCCCGGATGATTTTATTATGATGATTGATGAGTCACATAAGACAATCCCGCAGATTGGTGGAATGTATCACGGAGACCAGTCGAGAAAGCAGACATTGGTAGATTATGGATTCCGCCTGCCATCTGCGAAGGATAACCGTCCACTTAACTTTGATGAGTTTGAAAGTAAGATCAATCAGGTGATGTTTGTATCTGCGACACCGGGAGAATATGAGAAGGATCATGAACTTCTTCGAGCAGAACAGGTAATCCGCCCGACAGGACTTCTTGATCCGGAAGTTGAAGTGCGACCGGTAGAAGGACAGATTGATGATCTGATCGGTGAAGTGAACAAAGAGATCAGTAAGAAGAATAAAGTCCTTGTCACAACGCTGACAAAGCGCATGGCAGAAGATTTGACAGATTATATGCGTGAAGTAGGAATCCGTGTAAAATATCTTCATTCGGATATTGATACACTTGAACGTACGGAGATCATCCGAGATATGCGTCTGGATGTGTTTGATGTGTTGGTTGGAATCAACCTCTTGAGAGAAGGACTTGATATTCCGGAAATCACTCTTGTTGCAATCCTTGATGCAGATAAAGAAGGATTCCTTCGTTCAGAGACTTCGCTGATTCAGACAATCGGTCGTGCAGCGCGTAATGCAGAAGGACATGTAATCATGTATGCAGATAAGATTACAGAATCAATGCAGCTGGCAATCGATGAGACACAGCGTCGTCGTGAGATTCAGATGAGATACAATGAAAAGCATGGAATCACGCCGAAGACGATTCAGAAGTCAGTGCGTGATCTGATCAGTATCTCTAAAAAGGTTGCGGCAGAAGAGATGCGGCTTGAAAAAGATCCGGAGTCCATGAGCCAGAAAGAACTGGAGAAACTGATCGCGGATCTGACGAAACAGATGAAGAAGGCAGCAGCGGAATTGAACTTTGAGGCAGCGGCAGAGCTTCGTGATAAGCTTGTTGAATTAAAAAAGATGCTCAATGATATGGAATAGGAGATTACAAAATGGGTAAGAAAATGGACGCCAGACAGTACATTAAGATACGAGGCGCGAATGAGAATAACCTGAAGAATATAGATGTAGATATCCCAAGAAATGAACTGGTTGTTTTGACGGGACTTAGCGGTTCTGGAAAATCTTCCCTTGCATTTGATACAATTTATGCAGAAGGACAGAGACGTTATATGGAATCACTGTCTTCCTATGCAAGACAGTTTCTTGGTCAGATGGAGAAACCGGATGTAGAAAGTATCGAAGGGCTTTCACCTGCAATTTCTATCGATCAGAAATCAACGAATCACAATCCACGTTCCACAGTTGGAACTGTTACGGAGATTTATGATTATTTTCGATTATTATATGCGAGAGTTGGAATTCCGCATTGCCCGAAATGTGGTCGTGAGATTGCAAAACAGTCGGTAGATCAGATGGTGGATCAGATCATGGCGCTTCCGGATAGAACGAAGATACAGCTTTTGGCACCTGTTGTACGTGGAAGAAAAGGAACACATGCAAAGCTTTTCGAACGTGCAAAAAAGAGTGGATATGTTCGTGTTCGTGTGGATGGCAATATGTATGAACTTTCAGAAGAAATTACATTAGATAAGAATATCAAGCATAATATTGAGATTATTGTAGATCGTCTTGTAGTAAAACCTGGAATTGAAAAACGACTAACAGACTCTGTCGAAAATGTACTTGAGCTCGCAGAAGGTCTGCTTGTTGTTGATGTGATCGATGGAGAACCTCTGAATTTCAGCCAGAGCTTTTCATGTCCTGTCTGCGAAATCAGTATCGATGAGATTGAGCCTCGCAGTTTTTCTTTTAACAATCCATTTGGGGCATGTCCGGAATGTTTTGGACTTGGTTATAAAATGGAATTTTCAGAAGAGTTAATGATTCCGGATCCGTCGTTGTCTATTAATCAAGGTGCGATTGCAGTTTTAGGATGGCAGTCCTGTACAGACAAGAGCAGCTTCACACGTGCAATTCTGGATGCACTTTGTAAAGAATATCATTTTGATCTGGACACCCCTTTTGAGGATTATCCGAAAGAAATCCATGATATTTTGATTTATGGAACAGACGGAAAAGAAGTAAAGGTTTATTATAAAGGTCAGAGAGGCGAAGGGATTTATCCGGTTGCATTTGAAGGATTGATCAAGAACGTGGAACGTCGTTACCGTGAGACAGGTTCTCAGACGATGAAAGCAGAATATGAGACATTTATGAATATTACACCATGTTCAGCCTGTAAAGGACAGCGCTTGAAGCCGGGAGCTTTAGCTGTAACAGTTGGAGATAAGAATATTTCAGAAGTGACAACACTTTCTATAGAACGGCTTCAGAAATTTTTAGATGAACTTCAATTGACAGAGACACAGCAGTTGATTGGTAATCAGATTCTGAAAGAGATCAAAGCAAGAATCAGGTTTTTGATGGATGTCGGTCTGGATTATCTGACGCTTGCGCGTGCGACAGGAACACTTTCCGGTGGAGAAGCACAGAGGATTCGACTTGCAACACAGATTGGATCAGGTCTGGTCGGAGTTGCATATATTCTGGATGAGCCGAGTATCGGACTTCATCAAAGAGATAATGATAAACTTCTTGCGACGCTGAAACATCTGCGTGATCTTGGAAATTCATTGATTGTAGTAGAACATGATGAAGATACGATGCTGGCAGCGGATTATATAGTAGATATCGGTCCGGGGGCAGGAGAACATGGCGGTCAGGTTGTTGCTGTGGGAAATGCACAGGAAATTATGAAAAATCCAAATTCTGTCACAGGAGCGTATTTGAGTGGAAAAATCAGGATTCCGGTTCCGACAGAAAGAAAGAAGCCGACAGGTTATCTGAAAGTAGTCGGTGCACAAGAGAATAATCTCAAGAACATTGATGTAAAATTCCCTTTGGGAGTTATGACTTGTGTAACAGGAGTGTCTGGGTCGGGAAAAAGTTCTCTGTGAATCAGATTTTTATA
>ENA-OQBD01000846-OQBD01000846.1-human-gut-metagenome-genome-assembly--contig:-NODE-846-length-15518-cov-3.718667_pt1 | contig 15518 bp, 9 predicted proteins | sample MGYA00242742_ERZ504543 | MGnify/ENA primary metagenome ERZ504543 (study PRJEB26092, sample SAMD00036239) | human gut metagenome | host: Homo sapiens | study: EMG produced TPA metagenomics assembly of... | reverse complement strand
AACGAACGGGACGGAGCGCCTCTACTGGCGTAGCATTATCCGCCCGATTCCGCGCATATCGTCTCCGGCGGCCGAGGCCGGCACGCAGTTCCATGCGTGGGCTGAGCAATTCATCAATGCCGGTAAGCCGGATGAAGCGGTACTGGCATATGAAGCCGAATCAAGTATGCCGCATACAGGTCAGGATGCGGGATCGTTTCCCGGGAAGCCATGTTGGCCGATTTGGCCAACGGGAGCGGCAATGCCGCAAGCCATCCACACGGCAGCCCGCTGTCCCACAGCCCACGGCTCAACAATCCGCATCCGCCGTATCCGCCGCCTCCGCCACTTCCATAAGTAGCGACAATGCCACCGAGTCCAAGCTGGTGGCGTGGCAGCGCAGACTGGCCGAATCATCGTCGGGCCAAGCGCATCCCGGCGTGGACGGAGCGTGCCATCGTCGTGGACGTGCCCGGGCGTGGGCCTGGTCCAATGGCAAACTCGATGCGGTATTCATCGGTGGACTTGACCCGTCCAGCACCACCGCACGCTTTACCGTGGTCGACTGGAAAAACCGGTCGTCGGCCCACCAAGCCAGACGACATCACCCGCAAACTCGCCCAGCTCGACATGTACCGACTGCTGCTGGCAGCGGTCGAAGGTGTGGAATTGGACAGTATCGACGCCACTCTCTACTATGTCAGTGAGCCCGACGAGGGCTTGCGCGAGCTTCACGCCCGCGCGAAAACCAAACAGGAAATCCTTACCGAGTTGAGCTCCGGCATTCCCGAACAATCTGACAACGACTGAGCCCAAAGGCTCATGACCTGTACAGCATCGGACGGCCTTCACCGGCGGAGAGACCTTATGCATCGCAAGGCATCTCCGACGATGAAGACGACTGGCCACGTACCGGTCCGCGGTTGAAACGCGCCGCGTGACGTTGCTTGGGAACCGCTACCCCTCGGATGGCACGTGTGGGCGGGCGCACGTGCCGGACAACGCACCAGTAAGGAGTTATTGTGTCCACGACTCGCGCGGTTTCGAAGTCGTCCGCTGCCCACTCGCCCTATCAGCGCCTGTTCATGCTGCCCGGAGCCAAGGCGTTCTGCCTGTCCGGCGCGGTGGCACGATTGCCGATCTCCATGATGAGTCTCGGCATCGTTCTGGCGCTCAACCATCTCTACGACAATTGGACCATCGCCGGCACCATGAGCGCCGCCTATGTGCTGGCCATGAGCTGCGTCACCCCGTTCTACGCCCGCGCCTTCGACCGTTTCGGCCAAGCCCGCGTGGGCCGGCTTGCGCTCGCCGTGCAGATCGTGGCCATGCTCGCCTTCGCCTTCGCGGCGTTGGTGCGCGTGCCGATTCCGCTGCTGTTCGCCCTGGCCATCATCATGGGTCTGACGCAGTTCTCATTCGGCGCATTGGTCCGAACCCGTTGGTCCTATGCGTTGCGCGGTGTGGAAGATGGCGAACAGCTGCTCAACACGGCCTACGCCATGGAAGCCGCCATTGACGAGATCGTCTTTATTCTGGGGCCGATTCTGGCGGCTTGGCTGGCCACCTCCGTGCATCCGGTATCCCAACTGTTCGTGCCCACCGTGGCATGCGGCATCGGCGGCACCATATTCTTCTCGCTGAAATCCACCCAGCCGCCGGTCATCGTGGAACAGGTCAGCGTGGCCGCGCACGATGACGGCAGCCCCGCTGCAAGCGAAGATGCCGACCAGCTGACCCTGCGCCAACTCAAACGCAGCGGTGCCAAGCCCAAGAGTGTATTGCTCTATGCCGGCGTACTGCCGTTGCTCGCCGTGTTCATCGTGTTCAATATGAGCTTCACGTCCTTCGACGTGTCCATTACCGCCACCATGAAATCCATGGGACTTGAGCCCTTCCTCGGTCTGCAATTGGCGATGTCCGCGGTCGGCTCGTGCATCGGCGCGCTGGTGTTCGGCTCTTGCCAACTCAAAGGCTCCCATTGGGCGCATATGGTGATGTTCCTGTCGCTGCTGACCGTCGGCTACGTGTTCTTCCGGTTGTCAATGGACAATCTCATCCTGCTGGGCGTCTTCGAAATCCTCGCCGGCCTGACCGTCTCGCCGACGTTCGCCACCGGCAACCTCATCGTCAAGGATCTGGTGCCGGCGGAATCCCTGACCGAAGGACTGAGCTGGGTAACCACCGCAGGCACGGTCGGCACGTCGATCGGCTCGTCCGTGGCCGGCATTGTGCTTGACGCCTCCAACCCTCATGTGGGCATGATGCTGCCATTCATCTTCACGCTGGCGTCCGTGCCATTGGCGTTGGCCGGATGGGCCTGGCCAAGCGGCGTGGGTGAAACGGGATCGGGCTACGCCCGATGGATGTTGGCGGCTTCGCCGGGGTCTCTCCCTCAGTCCGCTTCGCGTCCAGCTCGAACGCAATTAATGATGGCTTTCAGCCAACTGAATTATGCTCACTGTCGTTCGCCCTCACTAAAAAACGCCTCCGGCGTTTTCTTCACGGTCGGCTCGTCAGAGGGAGCTCGACTTCACGGTTCGGCTCGTCAGAGGGAGCTTGATTCTGTGGACGGGGTATTGGCGTGAGGGCTTGGCGGTGATAGGCTGATTGCCGATTGGAAAACGTCCCGGGTACATTGCCGGGCAGGTACGGGTAGACAGGGAAGAAGACATGATCAAGGTTTCGGTGGTCGGAGCAAAGGGCCGCATGGGCTTGCACGTGGTCGAAGCGGTGAACAACGCCGAGGATACGCAGCTGGCGCTCGCATTGGATGCCGGCGACGACCTGACCCAGATCACCACCGACAACACCGATGTGGTCGTCGAATTCACCGTGCCGTCCGTCAGCCTGAACAACGTGCTGACCCTGATCGGCCAAGGCGTGGACGTGGTGGTCGGCACCACCGGCTGGACCGACGAGAAACTCGCCCAGGTCAAATCCGCCATCGCCAACGGTCCGAAGCCCGAAACCCAGAAGGTCTTCATCGCACCTAACTTCGCGATCTCCGCCGTACTGGCCGACTACTTTGCCACCAAGGCCGCGAAATACTTCGAATCCGCCGAAGTCATCGAACTGCACCACCCCACCAAGGTGGACGCCCCCTCCGGCACCGCCATTCACACCGCCCACGGCATCGCCGAAGCGCGCAAGGCCGCAGGACTCGCCCCCCGTGCCGGACGCCACCGAAACCGACTGGCGGGCTCACGCGGCCCAGGTGGTCGACGGCATCCACGTGCACGCCGTGCGTCTGCGCGGCCTCAACGCCCACGAGGAAGTGCTCTTCGGCAACGCCGGCGAGCAGCTGACCATTCGGGCCGACAGCTTCGACCGCACCAGCTTCATGCCCGGCGTCCTGCTTGCCGTGCGCAAGCTCGCCGGCGACGCTCCGGCCGGCCTGACCATCGGCCTCGACCACTTCCTCGACCTGTAATCGACCCGCAGTCGACCAGTAGTCGCCCCGCATTTCAGGCAGGGAAGCGCGCCGGGACGCGCATCACGGCATTGCCACCGGCTCCGGCCATAATGCCACGCATTCAGCAACAATCAAGGTACGTAGTATAAGAGTCCACAATGGGAAGTACGGTGAACACTATGAGCGAGCATGACATGCACCTTCTTGAGCCAGCACCTTTCGGCCGCATTCTGCCGGCTATGGTCACCCCGATGAAATCCGACGGCAGCGTCGATTTCGCCGCCGCGCAGAAGCTCGCCAAATACCTCGTCGCCGATGGCGCGGATGGTCTGGTGGTCAATGGCACCACCGGTGAATCGCCCGTCACCCATATGGATGAGAAGGTCGAGCTGGTCAGGGCCGTCAAGGAGGTCGTCGACGTTCCGGTGATTTCCGGCGCCGGCTCCAACGACACCGCACACACCGTGCGTATGGTCGAACAGACTCAGGAAGCGGGCGCCGACGCGGTGCTCGTCGTCATGCCTTACTATTCCCGCCCCTCGCAGGACGGTATCGTCGGCCACTACAAGGCCGTCGACGAATCCGCCGAAAAGCCGATCATCGTCTACGATGTTCCCGGCCGTACCGGCTTGAAGGTCAAGGTCGAAACCTACGACCGACTGGCCGAACTTGAACACGTCAAGGCTGTCAAGGACGCCACCGGCGATCTTGCAGCCGCAGTGGAGAAGCAGCAGCGCACCGGCCTCGCCTGGTATTCCGGCGATGACGGCCTGTTCCTGCCGTTCCTCTCCATCGGTGCCGTCGGCATCATTTCGGTGATTGCCCACGTCGCCTCCAACCCCATGCAGCAGCTTGTCCAGGCATTCGATCGCGGCGATATCACTACCGCCCGTCGCCTCGCCAACCAGCTCGCCCCGCTCGTCCACGCGCTCAACGGCGACGGCTACCAGGCCGTCATGGCCAAGGCTGCGCTCAAGGTCAAGGGCGTTATCCCCTCCACCACCATGCGTCTGCCGAACATCGGTCCCGACGCCACTCAGCTTGACAAGGCTGAAGAGGGCATGCGCGCTGCCGGACTGCTGTAAGCCCGAAACGCTGCATACGGGTTGCCAGCCCGCCGCCCCTGCATGACAGAGCAGAGGCACCACAACAGAAATCCCCAAAAAAGGTTATGGCACAAGAACAAAAGAAAACAAGCAAGAACACGAATTCTCGCCGTCGCGGTTCCGCGCGCGGCCGCAACGCCAACGGATCCAACAGCCGTACGCCGTCCCGTAAGATCAACGCCACCCGGCAGGCCACCGCACCCCAGCAGGATGCCGTGCTGATCGCCCCGCCGAAGTACCGCAAGGGCTCCATGCGCATCACGCCGCTCGGCGGCTTGGGCGAAATCGGCCGCAACATGAACGTGATCGAATACAACGGCCACCTGCTGCTCATCGACTGCGGCGTGCTCTTCCCGGAAGAGGAGCAGCCGGGCGTGGATCTCATCCTGCCCGATTTCAGCTACATCAAGAACCGTCTCGACAAGGTCGACGCCCTGGTGCTCACCCACGGCCACGAGGACCACATCGGCGGCGTGCCCTACCTGCTCAAGCTGCGCCCGGACATCCCGCTGATCGGCTCCAAGCTGACCCTCGCCTTCGTTGAGGCGAAATGCCAGGAGCACAACCAGCATCCCACCATGGTGGAGGTCAAGGGACGCGACAAGCTCAAGGTCGGCCCGTTCAACCTCGAATTCGTCACCGTCACCCACTCGATCCCCGACGCGCTCGCCGTGTACGTCAAGACGCCCGCCGGCTCCCTGATTGACACCGGCGACATCAAGCTCGACCAGCTGCCGCTCGACCACAAGATCACCGATCTGGTGGAATTCGGCAAGATCGGCGAGCAGGGCGTGGATCTGCTGATGATGGACTCCACCAACGCCGAGGTGCCAGGCTTCGTCAAGCCGGAGACCTCCATCGGACCCGCGCTCGACCAGGCGTTCGCGCAGGCGAGCCGCAAGATCATCGTCGCCAGCTTCTCCTCGCACGTGCACCGCGTCCAGCAGGTCGTCGACGTCGCCCACAAGTACGGGCGCAAGGTCGTCTTCGTCGGCCGCTCGATGGTGCGCAACATGTCCATCGCCGCCGACCTCGGCTACCTGCACATCCCCGAAGGCACCGTCATCGACCTCAAGAAGGCGCACGACGTGCAGGACGACAAGCTCGTCTTCATGTGCACCGGTTCGCAGGGTGAGCCGATGGCCGCCCTCGGACGCATCGCCGACGGCAACCACCGCGACATCACCATCAACGAGTTCGACACGGTGATACTCGCCAGCTCCCTGATTCCGGGCAACGAGCATGGCGTGTACAAGGTCATCAACAAGCTCGTGCAGCTCGGCGCGCGCGTCGTCAACCGCGACAACGCGGCCGTGCACGTGTCCGGTCACTGCAACGAGGGCGAGCTGCTGTACATGTACAACATCGTCAAGCCCAAGTGCGCGATGCCCATCCACGGCGAGAACCGCCACTTGGTCGCCAACGGCCTGATCGCCGTCAAGACCGGCGTCGATCCGAAGAACGTGGTGCTGGCGGAGGATGGCGACGTCGTCGACCTGTACCACGGTCAGGCCGCGGTCGTCGGCTCCGTGCCGTGCGGCTACGTGTACGTGGACGGCGATTCGGTCGGCGAGATCACCGACGAGGAGCTTGAGAAGCGCCGCATCCTCGGCACCGAAGGCTTCGTGTCCAGCTTCGTCGTGGTCGATACCGAGGCCTCCGAAGTCGTCACCGGCCCGAAGATCTTCCTCAACGCGGTCGCCGAAGACGAAAGCGAGTTCGACAAGATCCGCCATCAGATCGTCGAGCAGCTGCAGGACGCGATGATGCAGGGGACGAAGGACACGCACAGACTGCAGCAGATCATGCGCCGCACGCTCGGCGGATGGATCGCCCGACAGCTGCACCGCAAGCCGATGATCGTTCCGGTCGTCGCCGACATCGCCCAGGACATCATCGAAGAACCCAGCAAGTAAACCGCTTCGGCTCACGCAAGTGACGCCGGCATACGTCCAGAAGCAAGCCTGAACGTCAACGTCTCAGCGAGGAGTAGGGAATCGCGTGAACGGTTCCTTGTTCCTTTTTCTGTCGCGACGGTCCCGGCTTCTTTCGGGAAGACATATCAGAAGGAGTTAGAAAATATGCCAGGTGCAAACCTTACCCGCGTGGAAGCCGAGGAACGCAAGTCCATCGTCTCCGCCCCCATCAGCTACCATGTCCAGCTTGATCTGACCCGGGACGCGCGCACGTTCGGCTCGACCACGACGATCTGCTTCGGCGCCGAGCCGGGCAGCGAGACGTTCCTCGACCTGATCGCCGACAACGTGACCGAGATCATCCTGAACGACGAGGCGCTCGACCCCGCGCAGGTGTTCGAGGACAACCGCATCGCGCTCACCGGCCTGCGCCGCCGCAACGAGGTCACCGTCAAGGCCGACTGCGTGTACTCCAACACCGGCGAGGGCCTGCACCGCAGCGTGGACCCGTCCGACGGCAACATCTACCTGTACTCCCAGTTCGAGGTGCCGGACGCGCGCCGCGTGTACGCGGTGTTCGACCAGCCCGACCTGAAGGCCACGTTCGACTTCACCGTGCTCGCGCCGAAGTCGTGGATCGTCACGTCGAACATGCCGGTCAAGTCCAAGGAGGACATCGACGACGTCATCACCGCAGACGGGGTGCTCGGCGACCACGAGCCCGAATCCGCCCGCAGCTGGACGTTCGAGACCACGCCTATCATGAGCTCGTACCTGACCGCCATCTGCGCCGGTCCGTACGCCGAATGGCACACCACCTACCTCAACGAGGACGGCCGCACCGTGCCTATGGCCCAGTACTGCCGCCAGGCGCTCGCCCCCGCGTTCGCCAAGGACGTCGACTACCTGTTCGACATCACTAAGAAGGGCTTCGCGTTCTACGCCAAGACGTGGGGCGTGCCCTACCCGTACGCCAAGTTCGACCAGATCTACGTGCCCGAGTACAACGCGGGCGCGATGGAGAACATCGGCATGGTCACGATCCGCGACCAGTACGTGTTCGAGTCGAAGGTCACCGACGCGCTCGCCGAGCGCCGCGTGGTGACCGTGCTGCACGAGCTCGCCCACATGTGGTTCGGCGACTACGTGACGATGAAATGGTGGAACGACCTGTGGCTCAACGAGTCCTTCGCCGAGTTCACCTCCACGCTCGCCACCGCTGAGGCCACCGAATGGCATGACGCCTGGGCCACGTTCTGCTCCGGCGAGAAGAGCTGGGCGCTGAACCAGGACCAGCTGAGCACCACGCACCCGATCGTCGCTCCGATCAACGACCTCAACGACACGTACGTCAACTTCGACGGCATCACCTACGCGAAGGGCGCCTCCGTGCTCAAGCAGCTCGTGTACTACGTCGGCCGCGAGAAGTTCTTCCAGGGCATCAACCAGTACCTCAACAAGTACGCATACTCCAACGCCACGCTCGCCGACCTGCTGCACGAGCTGGAGAAGGCGTCCGGCCGCGATCTCAAGGCATGGAGCGCCAAGTGGCTGGAGGAGTCCGGCATCAACACGATCGCCACCAAGGTCGAGGAGAACGCGGACGGCACCATCGCCTCGCTCACGCTCAACCAGACCGCCCCCGCCGAGCACCCGGTGTTGCGCCCGCATCGCCTCGCGGTCGGCTTCTACGACGAGGATCCGGCCACCGGCAAGATCGTGCGCACCGACCGCTTCGAGCTTGACGTGGACGGCGAATCCACCGTGGTCGCCGCCGCGGCCGGCAAGAAGCGTCCCGCGTTCATCCTGGTGAACGACGATGATCTGACGTACACGAAGCTGCGTTTCGACGCCGATTCGCTCTCGTTCGCCCTGGCGAACCTGCAGCGTTTCGATGATGCGCTCGCCCGCGCGGTCGTGTGGCTGTCGCTGTGGGACATGACCCGTGACGGCGATCTCGCCGCCGAGAAGTTCATCGACACGACGCTGGCGCTGCTCGCCACCGAGACCGAGTCCACCACGTTCCGTTACGCGCTGAGCTGCATGAGCACCACCGCGTGGCACTACACCGCGCCGGATCGCCGCGCGGACGTGGTCAAGCACGTCGCCAAGGAGCTGTGGAAGCTCGTCATCGCCGCTCCCGGCGGCTCCGACCAGCAGTTCCAGCTCGTCACGGCGTACCTCGGCTACGGCGAGGAGGGCGACGCCGAGTTCGCCGAGCACGCGCAGGGCCTCTTCGACGGCTCGCTGATCGTGGCCGGACTGGAGATCGACAACAACTTCACGTGGACGATCATCAACGCGCTCTCCTCGGTGAAGCTGATCGACCAGGCCGGCATCGACGCGCAGCTCGCCAAGCGCGACACCACCGAGAACCGCGAGTTCGCGCTCGGCGCCCATGCGGTGCGTGGTGACGCCGCCGCGAAGGAATGGGCCTGGAACGAGGCGCTCAACAACGCCGACCTGACCAACATGCAGCTGGAGGCCGTGGCCCGCGGGTTCGGCGCCACGCCGCGCCCCGATCTGGCCGAGCCGTATGCCGCCAAGTACTACGACGTGGTCGACTGGGTGTGGAAGAACAAGAGCTTCCACATGGCCGAGGCGCTGCTTGAGGGCCTGTACCCGTACTACGCCGACCCGGCCACGCTGGTCGAACTCGGCCATCGGTGGCTCGCCGACCATGAGGATGCCGACAACGCCCTGAAGCGCATCGTGCGCGGCAATGTGGAATCCTCGCAGCGCACGCTCAAGGTGCGCGACTTCAACGCCGCGCTGTAAGGCGGCGCGACCGACCCATACGAAACGCCCTTCGCGTAACGTGCGCCTGCAAGGCCGCCGTTCGCGCGAAGGGCGTTTCGCGTGCATGAGTATGCACCGACGGTGCGGCAGAGTCGTCGTTGCCGTATCGCCGTGTTGCCGTGATTCGTTGTACAACTCCCGCATATCAGCGAAACGCAGATGTTGTGCACCTACGGCGCTGTACAACTCCCGCAGACGGGCAAAATATACGTGTTGTACAGTGACTTGAACCGCGAAATCGTTGATTTCAAGCCATTCTCTTATCGCGCCTAAATATCTGCCGTCGTACAACTCCTGCATAATGCGTAATCGCGGACGTTGTCCAGCGTGATGTACCGTGCCGTCACATGCCGCGCCCCTGCGACTGCGCCGTTCACTGCCCGTATACCGAAATGTTACGGGAAAGGGGTATTGCTGAAAGCTTCATGAGAGTACACTTTCGGATTGTAGGGGGTTCATCATGAAACTCCTCGGCGATATCATCCAAAGACGGCGTGAGCCGGGAAGGGCAGGTTCATGGTTTCTCGTTGGGTGAGGGTGAAGGCCGGATGCGCGTTCGCGCTGGCATGCGTATTGCCTTGCGCGTTCACGCCCGGTGCCTTCGCGGCGGATGACGGGCGTTGGCCGGTGGTGAACGACACGGTGGCTTCCGCATGGAAGCAGGGCATTGACGGTTCCGGTGTGAAGGTGGCGGTGCTGGATACGCAGGCGGTCGAGGATTACCCCGCGTTGAAGGACGCCGACATCACGTACAGGCTGGGCCGGTTCTCCGGTATGGACGGCAACGAGGTCGAGTGCAAGGTGGGCGGCAGGCCGTTGACCGCGACGATCAAGGCCGGTGACGATGGGTACTATTCATCGCACGGCACTGACATGCTGTCATGGATCGTGGGGGACGGAGGCAATTACACCTTGGACAAGGCGGGGATGCTGGGCGCGGCGCCCAAGGCCAGGATACTGCACATCACGACCATGGGGACGAGCGCCACCGCGGCGACGACGTTGTGCGACGCGAAGAAGCTGGGCGATGCGTCGAGCGACAATGGCGCCGATGTCAGGACGGCCGTGGATTGGGGAGCCCGCATCATCAACCGGTCCCAGAGCGGCGGTCTTGACGATACGGATTATGCCGGGTATGTGGATGCGCTGCGGCACGGAATCATCATGGTCGGAGCGCGCGCGAACGACACCACCCCGGCCTGGATGATCTGACCGGCGACCCGCGCAGCATGGAGACCTTCCCCGGCGTGGTGATGGTGAACAGCGTGGACGAGTCCGGCACCCTGGCTTCCACCTCGGACGTCATGGACGGCAACGTGGCGGTGCTGTCGTACGGAGCGAACGTGCTCAAGCCCATCAATTACGTCGCCGAAGGCGATAACCGCGTGGGCAACGGCGGCACGTCGACCGCGGCCGCGGTATTGTCGTCGTACCTGGCGCTGGCCATGCAGAAGTGGCCCGACGCGACGGGCAACCAGATCATCCAGTCTTTGATACGCAACACGAAGAGCGGCAAAGGCAAGCCGGTCATCGACCCGGAGCGCAAACGCGGGTTCGGTGAGGTGGACCTGAACGCGCTGCTGACGGTCGATCCGACGCAGTACAAGGACGTGAACCCGATTCTGGAATACCAGATGAAGGCCGCCGCCCAATACCCGGCCCTGAAGGACTGGTATACACAGGATTGCAAGACGAACCCGGACGGCGTTGGCACCGCGGCGGATAATGTCCCGTGTGAGGCCGGGCTCATCGGGCGGGAGTATGAGCGTCAGCAGGCGGCGTGGAAGAAGGTGGAGCAGTGCCGATCAGACGGCGGCTCCGACTGCATGAAATACTCCGCCACGAACACCGCCGATGGTGAGACCAATAACACCACGACACCGAACGGGCAGGCCAAGCCCGAAGGAGACCCGTCGCAGAGCGCTTCGTCCGGCATGCCGGTGTGGCTGTGGGGCGTGATCGGCGCAGGCGTGGCCGCTATAGCCGCGGGCGTGATAATCGCCCTGGTGGTGTCTCGGCGGCGTAGGACGCGCGCGCGGATTCCCGTATCCGGTGTGGCATATGGCAGTGTTCGATCATACCCCAACGGACCCGTGCCATCCCGCCCATATTCTGGTGGATCACAGGGGAGTGGGGGCCCAGGCTCCGCCTGCCGAACCGGGTGCCGGAACAGCCGCCTAGCCAGCCGCAGCAGCCATATCCTCAGCAGGTCCCCCGGCAAGGATTCGCTCCGCCGCAACCATACCCGCCGACTGAACCGGCTCCCGGAGTTCCAGCCCCTGACAACCATGGTGGCAATGGAAACTCCGGCGGACATGGACGGCATTCAGGGTAATGACCACAGCAGAGAAGGCCCCAATCGGCCCCTTCTCTCATTGGCAAATGACTCGCGAATCTGCTTGTATTCTCTCACATGCCTTTCTCCGAAACTGGCAATTGCGCGTGATTTGGGCAGTATTCATGGATATGGGTGCAATCACTCCGCCGGCCGGTTACGATGGTGCTCGGTATGTCGAAGAGACGGCGGAAGCCGTCGAAGCAAAGGAATCGCAGATTATGCCGAGATTGTTTGGAACCGATGGCGTTCGTGGATTGGCGAACAGGGATTTGACCGCGCGTCTGGCGCTTGATCTGGGGGATGCCGCCGTGCGCGTGCTGGGCAACAGTGCCGTCAGGGAAGGCCTGCCGGAGGGCCGCCGTCGTGCGCTGATCGGCCGTGATACGCGCGTGTCCGGTGATTTTCTGGCGTCCGCGCTGTGCGCCGGCATGTCTGCTGGCGGCTTCGACGTGATCGACGCGGGCATCATCCCCACGCCGGGCGTCGCGTTCCTGACCTCCGTGCTCAACGTCGAGATGGGCGCGGTGATCTCCGCGTCGCACAACCCCATGCCCGACAACGGCATCAAGTTCTTCGCGCGCGGCGGTTTCAAGCTGCCCGACAGCAAGGAGGACGACATCGAGGCCGTGCTCGGTCAGGACTGGGACCGTCCGACCGGCGCGGGCGTCGGCCGCGTCTCGCATGAGACGGTGACCGCCACGAACCTGTACATCGACCATCTGGTGTCGACCATCGCCCCGCTCAACCCGGACAAGACCCAGCCCAAGCCGTTGCGCGGCCTGAAGATCGTGGCGGACTGCGCGAACGGCGCCACATCGGTGGTCGCTCCGGAGGCGCTGCGCCGCGCCGGCGCGGAAGTGCTGGTCATCAACGCCTCCCCGGACGGATACAACATCAACAAGAACGCCGGTTCCACGCACCCCGAGCAGCTGCAGGCCATGGTCAAGGCCACCGACGCGGTGATGGGCGTCGCGTTCGACGGCGACGCCGACCGATGCCTCGCCGTGGATGAGGACGGCAACATGGTCAACGGCGATCAGATCATGGGCATCCTGGCCCGCGCCAAGAAGGAGGCCGGCAAGCTCGCCGACAACACGCTCGTCGTCACCGTGATGAGCAACCTCGGACTCAAGCTCGCCCTCAAGGACATGGGCATCAAGACCGTGCAGACCGCGGTCGGCGACCGCTACGTGCTGGAGGAGATGCTCCGCGGCGGCTACACGCTCGGCGGCGAGCAGTCCGGCCACGTCATCAACCGCGAGTTCGCCACCACCGGTGACGGCACTCTGACCGCGCTCACCCTGTGCAACGAGGTCGTCAAATCCGGCAAGAGCCTCAAGCAGCTCGCCGCGGACTTCCCGCAGCTGCCGCAGCAGCTCGTCAACGTGCCGAACGTCGACAAGATGGCCGCCACCACCAACGCGGCGGTGCAGGCCGCCGTCGACAAGGAGTCGAAGCTGCTCGGCGACACCGGTCGCGTGCTGCTGCGACCGTCCGGCACCGAGCCGCTCGTGCGCGTCATGGCCGAAGCCGCCACGCAGCAGCAGGCCGACGAGGTGTGCGACCGGCTCGCCAAGGTCGTGGCCGACGAGCTCGCGCTGTAGAACGAATAACGGCAATACCGCAATACCAAGGAATCACTCGTATGTTCGGAAAAAAGCACGAAAGTCGACCTCGAACTCAACCGTGAGGTCGAACAGCTCCTCAAAACCGGCGGCAAGGAGCGAATCCTGCCGATCGTGCAGGCCGGCGAACCGGTGCTGCGCCAGCAGACCGTGCAATACTCCGGCCAGCTGAGCAAGGGCACGCTGAACAAGCTCATCGACACGATGCACACGACGATGCTGGAAGCGCCGGGAGTCGGCCCTGGCCGCCACACAGACTCGGCCGTGGGCTCGCGCTCGCGGTGGTCGAGGACCATGTGCGCGACGACGAGGATGATCCGCGCGAAATCGCGGAATTCCCCTTCCACGCCATCATCAACCCCAGTTATGAGCCGATCGGCGACGCGACCCGCAGCTTCTACGAAGGCTGCCTGAGCTTCGACGGCTATCAGGCGGTACGCAAGCGCTGGCTCGACATCACCGCACGCTGGACCGACGAGAACGGCAAGCAGCATGAGGAGCGTCTGCACGGTTGGCCGGCGCGCATCTTCCAGCATGAGACCGACCATCTGAGTGGCGAACTGTACATCGACAAGGCCGAGATTCGCAGTCTGACCACCTACGAGAACCTTGAGGATTTCTGGTGCGACGACCCCGTGCCGACCGACGCCGCCGAGGAACTCGGCTTCGAGCTGTAAGCCGGGGCTGGGCCGACTCTGGTCGCGGCTGGTTACGGCTAACTGCTGTACAACTTCCGCATTATCGATATTTGCGCGTGTTGTCCCGCGAAATCAGGACGCCACACGCGCAAAACGCTATTATTTCGCAGAATAATCGCGGAAAAACGTTGCAGTTAAGCCGTTTTTGCTAAATCGTGCCGATGTGGGTCATCGCTGCCGGCTGGACAACTGCCGCAAAAGTCGATAATGCGGGAGTTGTCCAGCCGGCGAACGCGAAGACCCCTCACGAGCCGATTGCACACGAACCGTATACGTGCTTTAGGCTCGGCGATCCATCGCGGCGGACGAGCGCGTCACAATACCGCCGCGAGATCGGCGCGGGCGTCGGGGAACGTGTGGCAGTAGCGTTCTGCCTCGGCACTCAGCCGCTCGTCGACGAGCAGCCGCTCGTAAATCGGATTGCGGGCGTAGCGTCCGGATCCGTCATCGTACGCCGTGACGATGCTCCGCACCTGCCCGGCCCAATCCCGGCCGCTGATCGCGCGCAGCTGGGCGATGGTGTGCAGGTCGGAGGGGTCGTACGCCTCGACGATGCGCTCGCGGTACATCGCCCTGAGCTCGTCCCAACGTCCCAGCGCCTCGAATGCGGCCTCGCGCAGGGATTCCCACTCATACGCAACCAGATCCTCCGGGAACATCACTGTGTACTGGTTCGGCCGGTCGCGCTCCACCATGTCGATGAAGCCGATGAGCTCATCCCAGCGCTCCGCCGCGATAAGGCGCGCCGCGTAGGCATCCGCCATGGCTTCCGATTCGTGGTGGCTCACCAAGAAGCGGTCGGCGTCGGCCGCATCACCGCTCACGCGCATCAGATCATGGCGCAGGAACATGATCGATTCCTCGAACTGCTGGTGCGCCGACAGCGCCACCGTGCGCTTGATGAGTTCCGAAGCGTCGGCCGTCGAGCCGGTCGCGGCCTCGGCGGCGATGACGCCATCGTCGTGTGCCGTTTCGCCGTCGCATCGCCCGTCCTCGTCGATTTTCGCCTCCTTGGCGAAACGATCCATCGTGTCAAGGGCGCTGTTCAGCGCATCATAGGCGAACATGCGCGTATCGTCCCATTGCGCGAACGACAGGCCGCACGACAGCAGCTCCACCATCTGCGTCGCGTTCAGCTGGAAATCCTCGTTGCAGGCCACCCGCGTGATCAGTCGCAGCGCCTTCTCCCCGTCCTGCGGGTCGGCGTTGCGCGCCACGGAATCCATGTACACGCGCACGTTCTGGATGAGCTCCTTGAGATAGTCGAAGCCCTCGCCGTCCCGGTCCGCCGCGTTGCCCACGAATCGCGCGGTCATCTCGACCGACTTCGCCAGATTCGTGGTGGCGTCGACCCAGCGCGTGCTCATCAGCGCGTTGCCGACCACGGCATCCACTCCCGACAGCGCCTGCGAATCGATGCGGAACGTGGGCATGTCGTTGCGCGGCATGGACACGCCGTCCTCGGTGCGTTCGGCGGTCGGCACGGTGGATGAGATGGAGTCGAAGTACCATTGCATCGTCAACCCGATCACGTCGGCGACCTCGTTGGGAGCGGCGACGGGCACATTGTTGCGGTTGTCGTCGTCCTGGGCGGACGCGTCGGAGATCATATGGTTCCACAGGAACGTAGGGCCGTCGAAAT
>ENA-OQBD01000845-OQBD01000845.1-human-gut-metagenome-genome-assembly--contig:-NODE-845-length-15535-cov-3.617601_pt1 | contig 15535 bp, 13 predicted proteins | sample MGYA00242742_ERZ504543 | MGnify/ENA primary metagenome ERZ504543 (study PRJEB26092, sample SAMD00036239) | human gut metagenome | host: Homo sapiens | study: EMG produced TPA metagenomics assembly of... | reverse complement strand
CTTACCGCAGCGGAACCAAGCTGACAAATGAATGGGATGGAATGACCCACGACTACACCCGGAAAGGCGGCATTGTCCATGCGGAGATCATGCTGCCTGCCCACGCCCCGCCAGAGTTTGCAGACCGTTCTATCCTCTGGAACAGCGTGGAGCAAATTGAGAAAGCCAGGGACAGCCAGCTTGCCCGCGAGATCGAGGCGGCCCTACCCCGCGAACTGTCCAGGGAACAGCAGCTTGCCCTTGTCCGGGCCTATGTCAAGGACAACTTTGTGGACAAGGGGATGTGCGCTGAATTTTTGCCATCCATGCAACATTGTTTAAGACGTTAGAAACAAAATGTGGGTTGATTTGTGCCTGTAAAAAGGCCATTTCTGCAATGCGTTTATCCCTCTCTTCCTGCGCAACCTGTTTCATCAAATCAGAAATCTGATAAACCATCCCGTTAAATGTTTCTCCCATCTGTCCCAATTTCATCATTTTCTTTTATTCGATACTGAACCGTTAAATCTCCCTTTGACACTTCTTTCATCTTATTTCGTAAAACAGTAATTTCCCCTGTAAGCTTTGTCACAAAAAATGTCAGAATTAAAACTGCCAGACCGATAATCATTATAATTACCATTCCGGTCAAAACCATTGTTTTTTGAATACCGGAAATATAATATTCAGACGGAATACTCATTTTAAATGTCCAGCCAACATTTTTTGCATAAAATGTATTTGAAACATATGCCCTATTCTTTACGCTAATCTTTCTGTCTCTGTTCGCATATATTTCCGTTCCCTGATCATTGATTACTTCAAAATAACTGTTCTTTGGTAAATTGACAGAAAACATTTGATCGATTACACTGTAATCAAAATATACGATTACATATCCTATAATACTTTTCTTTATCATCAGTAATGGCTCTCACTGCCGGAACCACATAATCACTGGATACCGTAGATTTCAAGCCTTCCATATGTATAGGTTCCATCATTATTACTGTTTTTTTTCAGCTTATCGCAATTCAGATTTTTCACTTTCTGATAAATATGTTATTTTGTTCAATGACATGATTTGATGAAAATATGCATTTTTCATTTGCCGCAATCGAAATTCCCGAAATATAATATTTGTATCCATCAATACCATTTAAATACTCCAATATTTTTCTGCGATTTTCCAAATATATCTGATTCCATTGATTATTTTGTTTTATCTGCTCTGAATTCAGTGTATTTACCGGCTGTATAACATTCTTTTGATTTTCGGAAATCATGGTTGCCATGTATGATGTGTCCGTTAAAAGATATTCAAACGCATGATATGCATCTTTCATTGAGCTTTCAGAAACATTTTGTAAATATGTACTGGTCAATTTACTGCTTGTCTGATACCAGATTCCCATAATAACCGCCCCACTTAGGGCCAAAATAATTACTACTACAAGTATAATTTTATTTTTTAACTTCATTATTGTGCCTCCTATCCCCAATATACCCTTACAATATTATAATTTCACCAAAAAACTTAACTCTTTTTTTGTTTTTTACTATATTTTTTTGCTGCAAAAAAGATGTATCCCGACAATAGAATACATCTTTTCCACACTTATTTTACAATTTAAACTATATGAACTAAATTATTTTTGTTTCCTCCAGCTGCTCGGTAAATGCTTCGTTCATCCGAATGATCGGTTTACGAAGTACAAGTCCCATAAAAAGTGCAATCACCAGGAAGATGCCCAGTTTTGCCAGATCTATCCAGTAATCGTTCCCATAACAGCCTCCAACCGCTTCCCGCAGGGCTGCCATACTGTGCGTAAACGGCAGAAGCGGATACACAGCCCGGAAAAATTTCGGAGCACATTCAATCGGGAAAGTTCCACCGGTTCCCGCAACCTGCATAACAAGTAAAACCACACTGCCTGCTTTTCCGATATCTCCAAATGAAACCGTCAGCGTATAACTGATCGTGACATAGACTATGCTTGAAAACCAGCACCCAAATAAAAACAGGAACGTATGCGCACACTGAATCCCAAGATAATACAGATCTCCCAGTGCAATCAGCGTACTCTGCAACAGACCAAGGATCAGAAATATGATCCAGCGTCCAAGATAAATTTCATGAATTTTAACCTTTTTCAGTCCCATCTTTTTTATGCTTTCCTCGGAAACGGTCACTTTTAACATTGCAACCAACACGATTCCGCCGATCCAGATAGAAAGTGTCGAATAAAACGGTGCCATGGAAGAACCATAATTATCAATCGGATAAATTTTCTTCGTATTCAGTTCCACTGGTGCCGACAGGAAGGCACTGACCCCGGACTTATCATCATAGATCATATGTTCCAGATCCGCATAATCCCCGTTGTCTTTTGCTTTCGTAAGCTTATCCGTAATCTTTTTTATTTTATTTGCAGATTTGCGTAAAAGTTTACCAGAATCATCCAGACAGGTCTGTATTTCTGACAGATCCGATCCTGCGGTGTCCGTTAACGTGTAAACACCCTTTGCACTTGCATTGATCTGTTTCGTCAGACCTGTAAGATCTGCAGAGGTATCTTTGACCGAATCTGCAAGTTTCTGCAAAGTTCCTTTTACATCATTTTCATATTCTTTGCTGATCTGCTGCAGACGTTTCTGATTTTCTTTTACAAGGGCATCCAAAGCTTTCTTGTCAGAAATCAGACCTGTAGTGGACTTCTTCACGGAAGCCGCGGTATCGATCAGATCATCCCGCAGTTCTTCCTGTTTTTCAATAGAACGGTTGATCTTTTCAATCATAGGTCCTAATGAGGAATCGGTTTCCGGATGTTTTTCCGAAAGCTTGATCAGATGATCCCGGAGTGTTGTAAATGACTTGATGTTTTTATCCACCGTCTTTGCTGCTTTTACAAGGGTATCCACCGTATCCTCACTGCCATTTATTCCATCTTCCACCGTCTGATCCAAAAGCAGGTTTATTTTCAGTAATTATACCTTTTTGCCTGCTTTCAGTGCTTTGCCACGCTCTCGGTCGCACTGCTTATTGTCATTTTCATATCGGTAAATCGTCTTTTTGGAATTTTCCAGAATCTGTTTTCCATCCGCAGACTCTGTTTTCAGTTCTTTCAGAAAATCAGAAGACGTATTCAGCAGGGACTGGGCAGAAGACGTAATCCCTGAAAAAGTTTCCAGCGTGGATGCAGTCATATCCATGTCATCCGATGCATCCTCAAGATTGTGAATCAGATTATCCACCAGTCGGTCTGCTCCGTTTGCCTCAGCCATATTAGAGACCGACTGAAACACCGTCATTGCCGTGTCGGATATTGTCTGTATAAATACCTGATTCACCTGTTTCTGGATCGCGGTTGCACCCTTGTCGGTCACTTTTGGTGCAATCGCATTTTCCTTGGCATTGGAATAGTAAATAATTTCCGGCTTTTGAATCTGATCGGAAAACAGACTCATCATCTGGGTACTGAATTTCTCCGGAACAACAATCGCCGCATAATATTGTCCGGATTTTACCCCCTCCATTGCCTTTTCTTTGCTGGTAAATACCCAGTCCATCTGTGTATTTTCCCTTAGTGCGGAAATCACCTGTTCCCCTACATTAATCTCAAGAGGAATCAGACTTCCGGTATATCCCTCATCCACACTTGCCACCGCGACCTTTAAATTTCCCGTATTGTTATACGGATCCCAGCTTGCCGCAATATTAAACCATGCATACAGACACGGAACGACAAGGACACCGATGACAACAATCATTGCGATTACATTTTTGCGAATCCGTTTTATATCGCTGATGAAAATTTTCAGAATGTTTTTCATTTGCTGTTCTCCCCCTTCAAAATTTTCATCAGTTCCTCGGAACTCATCTCTCCCAAAACAGATTTCTTTTTCATCTCTTCATGTAGATATTCCACAATCAGCAGATACAGTATCAGTGCAAGTAAAGAAACGATCCACAAAATCAGATAAACCAGTTTGGATTCCAGACTAAACATCAAAATCAGAAATACGAGTGGTATGACCATCATACAGATAAAACCGGAGCGTACCATGACCGGATAATATTTTTCAAATGCGAGTGTTTTCTCTGTTAATTTCTTTCTCCACGCATCATCTTTCATAATCACCTGCATAATCCGCTGCAGCTGTGGATTATCCCTGCCTTTGGAATCCGTCTCACAGATCATCAGATCGGTTTCTGCAAGTCTGACATCAAACAGATGATTCAGATTCATCAGAAGCGGACGGAGTACAAGCCCGATAAACAATGCGACCAGTAAAAATACCAGCAGTTTTCCAAGGCTGCTTCTATAAGTATGATGATAGTATCCGGCAATACACTCCCGCATTGCGCTGATTGAATAAGAAAACGGAAGCAGCGGATGAAGTTTCTGGAAAAATTCCGGCATCATTTCAATCGGATACGTTCCGGAAGAACCCGGAATCTGTAAAATTACCAGAAGAACCGCCAGTGCTTTTCCCATGTGTTTAAACGTCGATGCCAGTGCAAAGATCAGATTCACATAAACAAAGGAAGTTAACATTCCGGCAAGAATAAATTTTACCGGATGCAGACACTGTACTTTCAGCAGAATAATATCTCCCGCACATACGATAGCTCCCTGAATCAGTCCTATGATAAGAAACAGCAGAATACGCCCGAAATACGCACTTGTCGGTGTAAAATCCGGCACTTCTTTGTCCCGGTCTACTTCCTGTTTTAAAATAGAAACCAGTATCAGTCCACCTACCCAGAGTGCCAGGTTTGTATAAAACGGGGTCATTCCTGTTCCGTAATTTTCCACCTCATACAGGACATCCGTCTTTATATTTACCGGAGAAGACATAAAATCGGAAATGTCTTTGGCATCAATCTTTTCCAGTGACAGGATATTCTGATACATATCCGAATTCTGCAGTGTCTGCAGATCCGTGACAATTTTCTGCAGTTTCTGATCCACCTGACCCATAACATTGCCCGTCTGCGTAAGTACTTTGGAGCTGCTGTGCAATGCAGATTTTAACTGATCCAGCAGATCTCTCATCTGTTTTGTCATGGATGTTATGCTATGTAAGGTTGTTGACAGATCCCCGCTTACATTCGCCAGACCTTCCAGTGACTGGTCCAGCTGCGGGTAAATATTTTTGCTGAAATCGATCCTGCTGTCCTGAAAACTCTCACGGTTATCCTCTGCAAGCGTTTCCAGTGAACTTCTCGTATCTTTGGAATTCTTTAACACTTTCCGCATACTGGTATTTGCACTTTTCAATGAATTTACCAGTTTCTGCGCAGAAATGCTCTGCGTCTGCAGCTGTGAGATTTCCTGTCCGACAGATGCTGATAACTGTGTATCTTTTCCAAGATTCTGATTTAACTTTTCCAGATCTTTGAGAAGCTGGGCATTTTTCTCATTGATCTGGGTGATCGTATCGAGACTGTCCCCAACCGCAAGATTTGCCTTATCTGCCTTTATCTCAAACTTATTCAGACTCTTAGAAGCCGAGGACGAAACTTCATCCAGAAAAACTTCCCCGCCGGTCAGCCCATTGGAGAACTGTTTATAAAATTTTCCAAGTGCCGTCTGACTTTTTTCCAGCAATACAGAAGTTTCTTTTAAAGAAGAAGAGCTGTCCTTTGCTGCCTCATCCACCTGATCCAAAGACTCCTTGAGTTCTTTGATCTGTGCATCGGATTTATCTACTTTTTTCTGAAATTCTTTTACCAGCTTCTGATAATCCGTTAAATTATTCTGAACTTCGGTAATGGCAGATGTCAGTTCCGACTGTGTATCGTCCAGTCCTCTGGTAATACTGTCTGCGGAAGACTTTACAATTTCTGATACTGCCGAAGATGCCGTGGCGGAAAATGTGTCGTTGATCTGCTGTTGCACCGTTGTCGCACCGGTATCCGTAATCTTCGGTGCAATGGCATTTTTCTTTTCATTAACATAATAGTCCAGCTTCGGGCGTTTCAGGTCTCCGGAGAGAATACTTACCAGGGAACTACTGAAATTCTCCGGAATGACGATTGCCGCATAGTAATCTCCTGCCTGAACACCTTCTTTTGCTTTCTCTTCACTGACAAACTGCCAGCCCAGCGACTTGTTTTCTTTCAGTTTTTCAACAATCGAATCGCCTGCATTCATCGTGATCACGTCGGTTTTGGTTCCTGTATCGCAATTGGCAATTGCCACCCTGATTCCCGAAGTATTTGCATACGGGTCCATGTTTGCGGCAATATTAAACCATGCATACAAAGACGGCAGGAGACATACGCCGATCATAACCAGTGTCGCGGCACGGTTTTTTAACAGACGTCGCACATCCCTGCGGAAAATCTGAAATGCTGTCTTCATTCATTACCTCTTTCTATTCTCAGTTTCTTCATGAAAAAAGGAAAATGGCTTTTTCAGCCATTCCCCTTTTTTATTATAAAGAGTTCTATATGAATGTTCAACCGAAACTTGAAAATTATAATTTATGTTTTTGGGGTTTCCATTGTATTTTCTTCTGATTTCTCATATAATATAAGTACCGAATTATGAGAAATGGAGCCATCCCGGTATATCACCCAGGGATGGCTCTTCTGTTTTCATTGATACCTGTTCACTCCTTGAGAATCGTTTGCATGGTGCACAATCAGCTGGGCGAACAAATGATCAAAAATGACCGGATTTTGCTGCATACCTTACGGCAATCAGACTTCCAGCCGGTGGTATCTTCGTTTTCCCACAGCCATCAAGCAGACCGCAGCCGTTCCACTGCAGAATAACACGGCAAATTCATTTCCTGCAAACGACAGGCACAGATCATTTTCCATAAACCAGCCTCCGCTGGTTGCATACAGTACTGTGGGATTAAATAATTCCCGGATAAGATCCCACACATTTCCCATCTGCACATAGCCAAGCAGATATGCCCCCATAAAAAGAAGACCCAATACCGCAAACGAAAAATAACTGTTCTGTAAAAACAACTGCACTGCGGCAGTAACAGCCGCAACGATCCCAAGCAGTCCCACAAGCACCACCAGCGCAAGCAAAAGATAACGCCACTGCTCCAGCCACCAGAACGTGACAAACGGATACATCATCTGCAACCGCGGCTCTGCAACCATACATGCCGCCACCGGAACATGCCACAGGTTCTGAAACGGAACCGCTGCAAAAAATACCAAGAGGGTAAACACTGTAAGCAGTCCTGCATAAAACAGCCCGCACAACGTTCCTGCAAGCATTTTCTTTTCCATCATTTTCTTTCCGGTGGTGGTCGCTAAAACCAGATCCTGCGTCTTATATATCCTCTCATAATCCATCAGATACAGCATCGAAAGAATCATCAGAACCGCAGTCTGCAAAATCAGCTTCTTCCACAGTTTTCCATACAAAGCGGAGTGCAGTTTATACCAACTTCCCGGATAAAAGGCATACGTGCCTTCCCCTGTTTTTCTGATCTGTTCCACCCGTTTCTGCAACCTGTCATAATTGCGCACAATCCACATTCCCCAGGCTCCTTGCGGTTCATATCCACTCTTTTTTTCTTTCTGTTCCAGAATCTTACGCATATCCAGTGTATCATACATTCCGCCATAGGTCTTTTTATAGTCCGCATAGGCACTTTCATACTCCGGGCTTGCCGTCTCCTCATCCGTCACAGCCACATGCATCTGCCGCAGTTCCTTTCTCATGCCGGCATTTCCCACATAGGTATAGATACTCAAAAACTGAAACAGCCCGAATGTGATACAGACAATCCACAGAAACGGATGCCGCAGACATTTTCCACACTCTTTTTGCAAAAGGCGCATTCTTTCTCTCCTTTACACTCATCTATCGTCAGAGATCTCTGTAATGATCCCTGTGCATTTTCCACCACAGCACGCACGCGCATGCCAAAATCCACCCCAGAATCCAAAGCACTTCTGAATAAGGCAGGATATTTTCACCCATCGGCTTCTGAAACAGATGTACAAAAATGTGTGTCAGCAAAAAGCCAATTCCTGCGCATGCCGGAATGGCAAATGCAATTCCCGCAATGTAATTGCCTGCCGTTCTTCCGATCAGGTAAATCAAAACAACCGCAGCCAGCACAAACACAAAAACCAGCAGCATGTAAAGCAGCATATAGAAACCAAATGGCAGATTTTTACACCACAACTGCAGTCCCGTATCATCGATACAATCGCCTTTCCAGAATACCGCCAGTCCTTTTATGACATAAACCAGTACATAAATACCAAATTGTACGATTCCCACAAAACCGCAGCAGGCCACAAGTGCCTGAAACTGCCTGTCAAAAAGTTTCCGCCCGGTAGCAGTCGTTGCATACAACGGCAGCACATGACATAACCGTTCCCGTATCAGATACGGCAGTGCAAGGATTGCAAAACAAATCAGAAGCAGAATTCCCATCATTCTCATATCTTTTTCTACAATATAAAAAATTCCACCCGGCATTAGAGAGATACTGTCTCCATTCTGTAAATTTTTGTGTTCATCCAGCCGATCGAGCACCTGAAGTTCAAAAAACAGTTTTGACCCTTTTGAATCCTCAAAGACCAGACGCGACAGTTCCTGATCGATTTTCTTTTCCTCATCGGTTAAAGTATCCTTATCAAAAAATGTTTCCTGTGTCTTCGAAAATTCCTGATAATTCGTAATTTTTGCATCTGCAAGAACCTGATCCGCCGCAATGATCCGGGTGTATGCCTCTTCCAGTTCTTTTCTTTTTTCATCCAGCTTCGACCAGTCCTCACGCGGCAGCGAAGTTCCCCAGCTTTCGATCAGTTCGGCGTAAAACGGCATATCATACGGGGAATTTGTTGTCTGCCCTCCCGCCGGATAAATCGTCACTTCTAAAAACAAATGATAAAACAGCACCGTAAATACTGCTATAACAAGCAATACCCGGATACCATGATTTTTTTACATTCTTTTATCAATATTTTCATGCCGGTTCCTCCTGATAAGTAACCAGAAATACATCTTCCAGATTCGGCGTACAATTCCTGCTGCCTTCCTCTGGCTTGCTGCTGTAATAACGCACCTGCATATGTTCCTGCTCCTGCCGCACAGAAAGAATCAGATGCGTGTCTTGAAATGCATCAAACGCACGGTCTTCCATCACACACTCATACACCTTTCCATCAAGCGTTTTACAAATATTGGAAACCGTGTCCATCCGGTATAGTTTACGTTCTTTTAACAGAATCACCTGATTGGCATTCGACTCAATATCCGACACAATATGCGTGGAAAGAATGACGATCCGGTTCTTTGACAACGTTGACAGGATATTGCGGAAGCGCGCCCGCTCCTTGGGATCAAGCCCCGCAGTCGGTTCATCCAGTATCAGAATTTTCGGATCATTTAACATTGCCTGTGCAATTCCCACCCGCTGGATCATTCCTCCGGAAAATTTTTTCATTTTTTTGTCTGCCACATCAGAAAGTCCGACCAGTTCAAGCAGTTGTTCTATCTTTTCTTTTGCGGTCTGCTTTGGCATATTTTTAAGTGCTGCCAGATAATCCAGATACTGCACGGGTGTGTTGTTTTTGTAATATCCAAACTGCTGCGGCAGATACCCCAGCAGATCCCGGTATTTTTCCCCGAGTTTTGCAACAGGAATCCCATCCCATAAAATTTCTCCCTGAGTAGGAACCAGCAGTGTTGCAATCATTTTTATGAGAGTTGTCTTCCCGCACCGTTTGGGGCAAGCATTCCGTAAAGCCCATGCTCCATCTCAAAACTGATGTCTTCCACCGCCGGAAATTTTCCGTAACTTTTGCTAACATGCGAAAGAGTAAGCATCTTTTTTCTCCACCTTTCCTATTGATACGAACAAAGACAAAAGCTTGCGGCAGTGACCGCGCCGTGCACCGCCTAGCGGAACCGATGTAAAAAGAAACATCTGCACGCCAGTTTCCGCAAACCTTGCAATCACACACACACACGCCCAGACTGCGATCAGACCTGCATAAAACAGACCACCCGCACCTTTGTGACAGGCATATACACAGACCGAAGCAAACAAAAACACACTGCTGCTGCCCAGCAGAACCATACTCACAAATGCTTTTCCCGAAACATCCGTAAATAAAGCTTCTCCGGCCACATTGACCAGTATCATGATCACGCCTGCATACAGCATGCGAAGTCCCGACAGATAGTTCTTGGAATAGTGAAGCGAGCCGATCAGCTCCTGCATGTGGTTCTGCGCATCCAGCCACCATGCCAGTGCCGCAAACACCAGAAAACAGACAGGAAATCCTAAAAACACAATCATCCTCTGCGTTTCGGGCTGCTTGGCATACAACTGTCCGAGCCATCCGATTCCCAGATACAGACAGGCAACAATAAGCCAGATACTTCCGCTCTGATAAAATATGGCACGAATGCCCGGTCCCCAGTAAATTTCTTTGATTCTTTCCCACAGACTCTGCCGCTTTGGTATTGCTTTTTCCACAATCGCACGACATTCCTTCTGCATAACGCTATCCTCCGGGAATTCTACTGGAAGCAGTGGTATCTTCTGTTCTTTCTCCCATTCCTTTTCCTTCATCTTTGCACCTCCTGCCGAATCCTTTTTAACATCTGGTAAAACCGGGTCTTTACGGTACTCTCCGCAAGATCCATCTCCTCTGCAATCTGCGCAAATGTTTTCTCCTCAAAGCATTTTTTCCTGAAAAATGCGAATCCATTCGCGCTCATAGGAAACGACAATATCCATAATCCGGCGAATCTCTTCTTTTTGAACCATATGCTCCGCCAGATCACGCACAGTTTTTTTCCTCCTCTGTTTCCCATTGCAGGGGCTGCTGCAGTTTTTCCTTTTTATAACTTTTACTGCGATAATAATCCGTGATCCTGTTGGCTGCCACACGGTATGCCCAGGTGCGGAAGCCCGCCTTTTTCTCATCAAACGCATAAATCCCCTGCAAAACCGTAATAAAAATTTCCTGTGTCAGATCAAGCGCAAGTTCCCTCTCTCCGGTCTGCCGGTAGGTAAACGCATAGATTTCCCGGTAATATCGTCGGATCAGTTCATCCGCCGCTTTTTTATCCTGTTTTTTCTTAATTCTGCGGATTAACTGGTTGTCTGTCTGCATGCATGTTCACCGCCTTTATCTCCGTTCACTCAGATATACGAAATATGATACAAAATAGTTTGGATTCTGAAAAGATTTTTTCAAAAACAAAAAATGAGCCGGTGCAAAATCAATTTGCACCGGTTTCCTTTTGTGACACTTTTTATGCTTCCTTCCGCAGTTCCTTTGCCGCCTCCACAAGATGTTTCAAGCTGGCAACGGTCTCCGGTACGCCACGGGTTTTTAATCCACAGTCCGGATTTACCCAGAGCTTCTCCGGGGCGATACGGGTGAGCATTTTTTCGAGTGCCGCCTTGATTTCCTCTACTGACGGTACACGCGGGGAATGGATATCGTACACGCCCGGTCCTACCTCCGTCTTGAAATGGTTCTCCTTCAGGGAATCCAGAATCAGCAGATCGGAACGGGATGCCTCAAACGTAATGACATCGGCATCCATGTCGTCGATTGCGCGGATGATATCGGTAAACTCGCTGTAGCACATATGGGTGTGGATCTGTGTCTGTGCTTTCACACCGCTGTGTACCAGACGGAATGCCGGAATTGCCCAGTCGAGATAGTCTTTGTACCAGTCACTCCTGCGCAGCGGAAGCTTCTCGCGGAGTGCCGCCTCGTCCACCTGGATCACACGAATACCGTTTGCCTCAAGATCAAGCACCTCATCGCGGATGGCAAGTGCGATCTGATAGGTGCTTTCCTTTAAGGAAATGTCCTCACGTGGGAAAGACCAGTTTAAAATCGTAACCGGACCGGTCAGCATTCCCTTCATCGGCTTCTTTGTCAGACTCTGTGCATAAACGGACCAGTGCACGGTCATCGGCTTTTCGCGGGATACATCGCCCCAGATGATCGGTGGCTTCACACAGCGCGTACCATAAGACTGTACCCACGCTTTCTCTGTAAACAGATAGCCGCTCAACTGCTCACCGAAATATTCCACCATATCATTTCGCTCAAACTCCCCATGCACCAGCACATCGAGTCCGATCTCTTCCTGGATCTGTACCCACTCAGCAATCTTCTTTTTATTAAATTCCACACAGGCTTCTTCGCTGATCTCTCCCTTACAACGTGCTGTGCGGTTCTTCTTGACATCTGCAGTCTGTGGGAAAGAACCGATCGTTGTCGTTGGAAATAGTGGCAAAGCAAACGCTTTCTTTTGAATTGCTTCGCGCTCTTTAAACGCCGGAAGTCTGGTAAAATCTTCCTCCCTGATCGCTGCTACACGCTTCTGTACCGCAAGGTTTCTGTAATCCGGACGGGTAGCAAACAGTGAAGTATTTTCCAGAAAGGTTGCTTCCAGTCTGTAGTCAGCTTCGGCCAGCTTCTTTAATTCTGCCAGTTCCTTAAGTTTTTCCTCTGCAAATGCAAAATGCTCTGTATATTTCTGCGGAAGTTTTGTCTCGTTTTTCAACGTATAAGGTACATGAAGCAGGGAGCAGGAAGTATTCAGCACCACGTTGATGTCTTTGGCTTTTAACGCATCCATCACTTCCAGAGTTTTTCCATAGTGATTCTTCCAGATATTTTTTTCCGTTGACAAGTCCGGCAAACAATACCTTATCCTGTGGAAAACCATATGATTCTACCAGTTCCCTGGTCTTTCTTCCCTCCAGAAAATCCAGACCGATTCCGTCAAAAGCAAGTGCTGTAATATTCTTATAGCAATCACGCACATCTCCAAAATAGGTCTGTAATAATATCTTTATCGGTTCTTTTTTGGCAAGGATTCCCTGATATAATTTTTCAAACAGTGCAAGATCTTCGCTGGTCAGATCATGTACCAGATATGGTTCGTCAAACTGTACCCATTCTGCACCGGCTGTGGCAAACTTCTCAAGCAACCCTGCGTATGCAGCGCTCACGGCATCTGCATAATCTGTGGCCTGTTTCTTTCCCACATAACGCAGGAGTTTTAACAGGGTAAATGCACCGATGATCACCGGTTTTGTGGTAATGCCAAGGGCTTTTGCCTCTGCAAACTCGTCAAAGGGCTTGGTTCCGGCAAGTTTGATCTCTGTATTATCATCGATTTCCGGTACCATGTAATGATAGTTGGTGTTGAACCATTTTTTCATGGCAAGTGCCTTGACATCTCCGGCTGCTCCCTGATACCCCCTTGCCATGGCAAAATAGGTATCCAGTGCAGAAAGTCCAAGCTTTGTGTAGCGCTCTGGAATAATATTGAATAATACTGCCGTATCCAATGTCATATCATAGAAAGAAAAATCATTTGACGGAATGAAATCCAGTCCGGTATTTTTTTGTAATGTCCACTGGGTTTTGCGGATTTCTTTTGCGGTATTTTGTAATTCTTCCACAGAAATCTCACCGCGGAAATATTTTTCTGTTGTAAATTTCAGTTCCCGTAAGGACCCCACTCTCGGGTATCCGATAATTGATGTTTTCATTATACTCTCCTGACGTACCATGTTGTAAAGTTTCTTTTATTTGTGGCTTAGTATAGCATACGTCAGTTTTTCTGTATAATATTTATTTTTGTGCTTTTGTTATAGTTTTATACTATATCCGCATCTAAAAATGCAGCGACAAAAATCGCCGGAGAGTTCCAGTAAATCGTAATTTCATTCAGCGAATAACACTCCCATACATCCAGAAAACATTTCATCGGCGGTGTATCCGGTGTGATCAGCCACTCTGCCTTTTCATCCACCGGAGCGGAGTTTGGACCGCCCACCACAAATCCCGGAATAGTCTCGTCGATTCCATCCGAAACAGTCACACGGTTATGCGGATTCTGACAGCTTTTTGTTCCCACGGCAGTCACATAACTGTAGCCGGTTGCATTCACACCAAGAATATAGTCCATCTGCGCCTGTGCCATTTTCTGGTAACGCGCTTCCCCGGTCAGAAGATGCGCAACTGCAAGGATCATGGCGCGGTTGAGCACGACCATGTTGCTGCCCCAGCCATATTCTTCTTTTGTCAGCGCGACAAAATATCCGCTGACATCTGCAATGTCACAGATTTTATCTGCCTCGTTTAAAAATGCCTGCCGGAATTTCTGCTGGCATACCTGAAAACGCTGTGTTTCCTTTGCTTCTTTTTTCTTTGCCCCAAACAGACAGGAAAGTCCCGCCAGACCGGACACATCCACCCAGCCCATATCGGTTGGATTTTCGTTTGTTTTTAAATAGTCCTCCAGCTTGTCCAGATATGCGGCGTTGCCCGTGGTCACATACAGTTCCGCTGCCGCCCAGAGCCGCTCATCCAGATCCGAGGTATCCTCATAGCCGCCGGTATTGCAGCCTGCTGGATTTTCAAATCCGATAAACTGTGGATGCTGCATCAGCCAGTCCCACGCACGCACTGCGGCATCCTCCGCTTCCGCTGCAAACGCAGGCTCCCATGTCCGGTACACGCGGGATGCCAGTGCCATGACCGCTGCAAAATCCGCTGCCGCCATTGTCGATGCCGGAAACAGGATCATCTGCCGTTTGTCCTCACACGGCATCACAAAATTTGCATGGCGCATCGAAGTCAGCTTATGGCAGACACTTCCATCCTCCATCTGCATTTTCAAAAGCCAGCGCAGCTCATACAGGCACTCACTTAAGACATCCGGCATCGCATCGTTGCTTTCCGGAATATTTAAGTTTTCGGTGAAACTCTCCGGAAAGAGCTGCTGCGCATAGATCATGTGTGCAAGCGCTGTAGCCGCTGCTGTGGTATATCTGCCATAATCCCCGGCATCGTGCCAGCCTCCGGTCACCTCATACTGTTTTGCATTTTCTTTTCTTTCCAGATAGTCTTCCAGCCGTACCGCTGTGCCCGTGTGACAGGTACAACGCCTGAATTTTCCGGCAAAGGTTTCTTCCAGTGCCATCCCACAACGCTGGAAATACAGTGCTTTACACAGCGTCTGGTTCAATGTATGGTATGCCTTGCTGCTGATGATACAGCTTCCGAGAACCGCACCTTCCCCATCCTGAAATGTTACAGTTCCTTCCTCTGTAAGATCGGAAAAGTCAATGTGCCATACTTTATCTTCTGCACTCTCATCAACGCCTGCATATACCGCCTGTTTTACAGCGGTCTGCTCCCCTTTTTCATTCCAGAGGGACACCTGTTTGTCTTGCACTTTTTCCATTTCATCCACGCGTTTTTCCTGCGCAAGTACCGCAATCTTGCGGCCTTTCGGCAGATACCCTGCCTGATTTGCATAAAATCTGATCATGTTGATACTCCCTGTTTTTCCTACAAAAAAAGCAGTTGAATGGTCAAACTGCTTTTAGCCTTTCTATCTTAAATTATAACTTGTTTTTAGCAAAAATCAATCGTTCACTCCAAGTCTTTGGCGGGCCGTGAGGAAGTATCTTTAAGCCCCCATGCAGTCATCGCGCCGAATCTGCCACAATCCGTTTTATGAAATCGTAGATCGCTCCGAAGCAGTTCTTTCATCACCTCCCTGAC